>Ga0182030_10009296_pt1 | contig 20136 bp, 22 predicted proteins | sample 812S3MmetaG_FD_121299 | JGI IMG/M metagenome (GOLD analysis project Ga0182030, IMG submission 121299) | Permafrost microbial communities from Stordalen Mire, Sweden - 812S3M metaG (Illumina Assembly) | ecosystem: Environmental > Terrestrial > Soil > Wetlands > Permafrost | place: Sweden... | reverse complement strand
GCGATCTGGAAGGCGAGACCGTTCATCGGCGGGAACGTCGGCGGCATCCCGCTGCAGATCGAGGACGGGGAGACCGGCTATCTCGTCGACAGCGTCGACGAATGCGCCCAGCGGACACTGGAGTTCCTGCTCGACCCCGAGCTCGGCCGCCGGCTCGGCCGCCGCGGCAAGGAGCACGTCCGCACCAACTTCCTCACGCCGCGCTACCTGCGCGACTATCTACGGATCTTCAACGGGCTGACATCGGCATGAGCGGGGAGCCGGCACAGCGTGCGCCGCTGGTGCTGGTGAGCAACCGCGGGCCCGTCACCTTCCACGCGGGCGGAGAGGTGCAGCGCGGCTCGGGCGGCTTGGTGACCGCGCTGACCGGACTCGCCTCACACAGGGAAGCGATCTGGATCGCGTCCGCGATGAGCGAGTACGACGCTGAGGTCTCGCGCAGCCACGGCGGCCGCGCGTTCCCGGTGCGCTCACCCGCCGGCGGCGAGTACCAGGTGCGGCTCGTGGTGAGCGACCCGGACGCGTACGACCGTTTCTACAACGTCGTCGCCAACCCGATGCTGTGGTTCATCCAGCACTACCTGTGGGACCTCTCGAACGCTCCTGACATCCGGCGCGAGGAGATCGAGGCTTTCGAGTTCGGGTACAACGTCGTCAACGAGGACCTCGCCCGCGCCGTCGTCGAGCAGCTCGAGGGCGCCGTCGAACCGGTCGTGATGGTGCATGACTATCACCTGTACACGCTCCCGGACCTCGTGCGTCGAGCTCGGCCGGACGTCTTCCTGCACCACTTCATCCACATCCCGTGGACTCAGCCCGACGCGTGGAGGGTTCTTCCGACGCGGATCCGGGAGGAGATCTACACCGGCCTGCTCGCGAACGACATCATCGGATTCCACACGCACGCCTACAGGCACAACTTCCTGCAGTGCTGCCGCGACCTTATGGATCTCGACGTCGACTTCGATCGCGGGATCGTGACGTTCGGCGAGCGCGAGGTCTGGGTGCGCGCCTACCCGCTCCCGATCGACCACGCGCACACGCGCCAGATCGCCCAGAGCGACCGCGTGGCGGAGTTCGAGCGCGAGCTTCTGCGCCGGCGCCGTGACTACATGATCCTTCGAGTCGACCGCGCGGACCTGAGCAAGAACGTGCTGCGCGGATTCTCCGCGTTCGACCTCTTCCTCGAGCAGCACCCCGAGTTCAACGAGCGTGTGACGTTCATGGCGCAGCTGATGCCCTCCAGAACCGACGTCCCGCAGTACGCCGAGTACCTCGAGCGGATCGAGGCCCTCGTGGCCGTGGTCAATCACCGTCACGGAACCCCTGACTGGATGCCCGTCCAGCTCAAGCTCCGCGACGACCTCGAGGAGGCCGTCGCGGCCTACAAGCACTACGACGTCCTGCTCGTGAACGCGATGTTCGACGGGATGAACCTGGTCGCCAAGGAGGGCCCGATCGTCAACGAGCGTGAGGGCGTCTCGATCCTCTCCGAGAACACGGGCGCCCACGAGGAGCTCGGCGAGTTCGCGCTGTCGGTCAACCCCTTCGACATCCAGGAGCTCGCCGACTCGATCTACGCGGCGCTCACGATGGACAAGCATGAGCGCCGCACACGCAGCGAAGGCCTGATCGAGATCGTCACATCGCGCGATCCCGGCGACTGGATCGACGAGCAGCTGGCCGACATACGCGCCAAGGGCGCCTCGAGCTGAAGGGCGCAGCGGCGGCTCTCATCGCCGGACCCGCTAGTCTTTCCCGGAGCGACGCGTATGACCCTGCCCGCACCCACATATGACCTGGTCCTCCTGATCGACCCCAAGGCCGAGGACGCCGCGCGCGCCAAGATCGTCTCCGACACGCGCTCCGCGGTCGAGGCGGGCGGCGAGCTTCTGCGCCACGACGATTGGGGCGAGCGGCCGCTGAGCTACCCGATCGAGAAGAAGACGAGCGCCGAATACCACCTGTTCCAGTTCCATGCGGGCTCGCCGGAGCTCCTGAACGGGCTGGACCGCACATTGCGGATCACGGACGGGGTTCTCCGTTTTCGCATCATCAAGCTCGCCCCCGGCGTCCCCGACGCCCCCGAGATGCCTGCCGCGAGCGCACCGGCCGTCGAGCAGACGCCCGACAGCTCAGCCTCCATCCCGGCGCCCGAGGTCCAGGCCGAGGCGCCTGCAGATGCACCCGCCGAGGCACCTGACGCCCCGGCGGCAGCGGCGCAGGCGCCGGAGGACGAGGGCGGCAGCGAGTCGCCCGACGTCCCCGTCGCTGGGCCGGCCTGACACCCGTTGCGGGAGGGCCGGCGCCGCCGACAGCGGGAAAGTCCCCTTCTCGATACCTCCAATCGGTAATAAGATCTGCGTCATGAGCTGGGCCGAGGGGCACGATGGGGACGAGCGGGCCATGAGCAGGACGGATGTCCTGCGCGCGTCTCCGCCCATGTTCGAGTCGCGCGTGCTCGACTCGCTGTCGCGTGTGCACCCCGCGGTTCCCGTGATCATCTTCGTCCCCGTGATCGTCGTCCTCGCGGCCTGGGGCCTCCAGACGCTGAGCATCCTCGTCGCCGTGGCTCTCGCCGCCGCCGGGTATGCGCTGTGGACGCTCTTCGAGTACTGGCTGCACCGTGTCGTCTTCCATTTCGAACCCGAGGACGGCTTCGGCGCGCGAATGCACTGGATCATCCACGGTGTCCACCACGACCACCCGAACGACCCCATGCGGCTCGTGATGCCTCCCGCCGTCAGCATCCCGCTCGGAGCGATCGTGTTCGGGGTCCTGTACCTCATCCTGGGGGCGCACGCCGCAGCCGCGGTCGGCGCAGGGTTCTTCACCGGATACCTGGTGTACGACATGACCCACTACTACCTGCACCACTTCCGGCCCCAGGGCTGGCTCGGGCGGATGCTGCGCGAACGCCACATGCGCCACCATTTCCAGGACGACACACGCGGGTTCGGGATCAGCGCCCCATACTGGGACGAGGTCTTCCGCACCTCGCCGCGCGACAAGCGATCCTCGCAATAAGCGGGTTGAGCCACGCGGCGGGCTGCAGCCGCATCCCTGCTCGCGTCTAGACTCGAAGCCAGCGCCCGCGGGAGCATCGGGGAGCGCACGATTTACAAGCCGAAAGGAAGAGGAGCCGTGGCCGCCACCAACATCAACAGGGTCGTGCTGACCGGAAACCTGACCGCAGACCCGGAGCTTCGCTCCCTGCCGAGCGGGAACTCCGTGTGCAGTCTGCGCGTCGCCTGCAACACGCGCCGCAAGAACGGGAGCACCGGCGAATGGGAGGACAAGCCCAACTATTTCAACGTCACGGTGTGGGGCGCACAGGGCGAGAATGCCGCCCGATACCTCGCAAAGGGACGGCCCGTGGCGATCGACGGGCGCCTGGAATGGCGCGAGTGGGAAACGCAGGATGGGAACAAGCGCCAAGCAATCGATATCATTGCGGACTCGGTGCAGTTCCTGGGCTCGCGCGATGATACCTCCGGTGGAGGCGGATTCGCCGGCAACGGGGCCGCACGGGGCAGCGACATCCCGGTCGACGAAGGGGATTTCGCGCCCGCACCTGTCTCCGGCGGTGCCGGGGACGACGACATTCCGTTCTAGCCAGACAGCGAGGTCTTTGTGTTTCCCAGAGCAACCAGTAGCGAGTTCCAGCGTTCCAGCCGGGGAGCACTCTGATGGCCAAGGCACGAGGTCGCGGCAAGCCGGTCCGTCGGCGTGACAAGAAGGGCGGGCCGGGCAGCGGGCGGCGCAAGCCATGCCAGCATTGCCGCGACAAGGTCGACCAGGTCGACTACAAGGACGTCGCGTCGCTGCGGAAGTTCATCTCCGAGAAGGGCAAGATCCGCTCTCGCCGGATAACCGGCTCCTGCCGCCGCCACCAGGTCCAGATCGCCCGCGCCGTCAAGCGCGCGCGTGAGCTTGCGCTCCTGCCCTATGTGAACGAGGGCGGCCGCGAGGACGGGCCCCGTCGTGAGCGCGGCTCGCGGGACAGGGACTAGAGATGCCCGAAGCAATTCTTCTGAAGGACGTGGAGAGCCTCGGCGAGCAGGGCAACGTCGTGGATGTCTCCAAGGGCTATCTCCGCAACTACCTGATGCCCCGCAACCTCGCGCAGCCCGCCACCAGGGGCGCGATCGAAACGATCCGCCAGAAGCAGGCAGCCGCGGAGAAAGCCGCCCGCGAGGCCGTCGAGAAAGCCCACGAGAACGTCAACCTCCTGAACCGCACCGTCCTGACCATCCCCCAGCAGGCCGGGGCGGACGGTCGCCTGTTCGGCTCCGTCGGCGCGCAGGACATCGCCACGGCGATCCGCGAAGCGCGCGGGCTGAGGATCGACAAACGCGGCGTGCATCTTCCTGAGCCGATCAAGAGCGTCGGGACCTACATGGTCGTTGTCGACGTCGTGGACGGAGTGCAGGCCACGATCAAGACGATGGTGGTCGCCAAGAAATAGAAGCACCCGCCGCCCCCGCGGGCGCCGGTGTCGCGTCGTCCCGTCGCGACACCCTGCGAACATTCGTTCGTGAGATCGTTTCTTGCCCTGATAGCGGAATATGCCTGCCGGAACGCGGCGGCAGCGATCTAGACTCGGCCGCACCGATGGCTACTGCGAACGTCCCCTCAAACGGCTCCAACGGCACGAGCGCGCGCGCCGGCACAGCCGTAACGCCGCCTCACAACCTCGACGCCGAGCAGTCGGTCCTCGGTGCGATCCTGCTCTCGGACCGCTCGCTCTACGCCCTCGTGATCGAAGAGGGCCTGCGGCCCGAGGACTTCTACCGCGAGCGCCACGGCCTGATCTACGAGGCGATGCTGGGCCTCTACAACGAGAGCGAACCGGTCGACGTGCTCACCGTGACCGACCGCCTGCGCCAGATGGGCAAGCTCGAGGCTGTCGGCGGACCGGCGACGGTGGACGAGCTCACCGGCGTCGTCCCCGCCGCGGGCCACGCGCGCAAGTACGCGCAGATCGTGCGAGAGAACGCGCTGATGCGCCGGCTCCTGCAGACCTCATTCGAGATCCAGGAGAGCGTCTTCGGCCACGCCGCTCCGCCGCGCGAGCTCGTGGAGCAGGCGGAGAAGGCGATGCTCGAGGTCGCTCGCGACGACCGCAAGCAGGACTTCCGCTCGATCGAGGAGGTCCTGCACGCCGAGCTCGACAAGATGCACAAGCTCTCGACCGAGAGCACCTCGCTGACGGGCACCCCCTCCGGCTTCAAGGACCTCGACGAGATCACGGGCGGCTTCCAGGCGGGCAACCTGATCATCATCGCGGCGCGTCCCGCGATGGGCAAGAGCGCCCTCGTCTGCAACATGGCGGAGAACGCCGCCGTCCAGTACGGCAAGCCCGTCGCCCTGTTCTCGCTGGAGATGGCGGAGGCGGAGCTCGCGCAGAGGTTCGTTGCCTCGCAGGCGCGGATCAAGGGAGATGAGCTCCGCAAGGGCCGGGTCTCGGAGAAACGCTGGCCGAAGATCCTCGAGGCCAGCCAGCGCCTGGCGGCATCGCCGCTGTGGGTGGACGACTCCAGCGACGTCGGGATGCTCGAGATACGCGCGAAGGCCCGGCGCCTTCACAGCCAGACCCCCGACGGCCTCGGGCTGATCATCATCGACTACCTGCAACTGATGAGGACCGACAGCCGGTATGACAATCGCGTGACGGCCGTGGGCGAGCTGAGCCGCGGGCTGAAGATCCTCGCGCGGGAGCTCGGGGTACCGGTGATCGCGCTCTCGCAGCTCAGCCGAGCAGTCGAGTCGCGCTCGCCCAAGAAGCCGCAGCTCTCCGATCTGCGCGAGAGCGGAAACCTCGAGCAGGACGCCGACCTCGTCATGTTCATCTACCGCGAGGACTACTACGAGCCGGACTCCGAGCGCCCCGGCGAGGCGGACCTGATCATCGCCAAGCACCGCAACGGCGCCACGGACGACGTGCGCCTGACATTCCAGAAGGAGTACCCGAAGTTCATGAACTACGCCGGCGAGCGATACGCCCAGTGAGCGATGCTCCCTTCACCGAGCCCGGTCTCAGCACACCGTCCAGCGCCGGGCCGGAGCAGGTATGCCCGCTGGGCCTGTGCGACGGCAGCGGGTTCATCGTCGACGAGGCCACGAACACGGCAACCGACTGCGCGTGCAGGCCGGCTCGGATAGCGAGCGCCCGCACGCGCAGCCTCGAGGGGCGGATCCCGCGCCGCTACCAGGGCGTCTCCATCGACCGCCCGCCCGTCAGCGACCTCGCACGGACCGCACCCGAGCAGGTGCGCACCGTGCGCCGCTACATCGGCTCGATCGAGGCCAACCTCGACAGCGGACGCGGCATGTGGATCCAGGGCGACGTCGGCACCGGCAAGACGACTCTCGCGATGCTCGTCTCGAAGGCCGCGCTCGACGCGGGCCGCTCTGTCGCGATCTACTCGCTGCCGCGCCTGCTGAACCTGCTGCGGGAAGCGATGAACTCCGAAGGGGGGCTGCTGGACTTCATGGACCGACTGACCGCCGTTGACCTTCTGCACATCGACGACCTCGGCGCCGAGAAGAGCAGCGACTGGGTCCTCGAGCAGCTCTACTCGATCGTCAACGCACGCTATGAGTCCGAGCGCGCGATCATCGCGACGACCAACCTGATGCCCGACGAGCTCTCCGAGGCGCTCGGCCAGCGCACCGTCTCACGGCTCGTCGAGATCTGCGGCGACCTCATCCCGCTCTACGGCGAGGACAAGCGCCGGGAGTTCCGGACCGGCACCCCGGAGCCCGCCCGGCCGTAGTGCCGGTCCCGGCGCACGTAAACTCCACTGGACATGCCGGGGATAGTGATAGTCGGCGCCCAATGGGGCGATGAGGGCAAGGGGAAGATCACGGACCTCCTGGCCGAACACAGCGACGCCGTCGTGCGCTTCCAGGGAGGCAACAACGCCGGGCACACGATCGTGCGCGGCGAGGAAAAGTGGAAGCTCCATCTGATCCCGTCGGGGATCCTCTACCCGGGCAAGCCCTGCATCATCGGCAACGGTGTCGTGATCGACCCGAAGGTCCTGATCGACGAGCTCGACGCGCTCCGGGCCCGCGGCGTGGACGTCAGTGGGCTGCGCATCTCGTCGAACGCGCACATGATCATGCCCTACCACATGCTTCTCGATTCGGCCGGCGAGGCGAAACTGGGGAGCCTGCAGATCGGGACGACCCGCCGCGGCATCGGCCCCTGCTACGCCGACAAGGCCGCCCGCCTCGGGATCCGCGTCCAGGACCTCCTCGACGAGAAGATCCTGAAGAAGAAGATCGTCGCCGCGATGGAGCCCAAGCGGCTGTCGCTCAGGCCCTATGAGAAGGACCCCGCGCTCGACCTCTTCACGATGACCGAGGAATACCTGACGTACGGCCACCGCCTCGAGCAGCACATCGCGGACACCTCAAAGCTGATGTGGCAGATGCTCGACGACGGCAAGAACGTGATCCTCGAGGGAGCCCAGGGTGCGATGCTCGACATCGACCACGGGACCTATCCGTTCGTGACGTCCTCCAACCCGCTGGCGGGCGCCGCCTGCGTGGGCACCGGCATCGGGCCGATGGCGATCGACGAAGTCTGGGGTATCTCGAAGGCCTACACCACGCGTGTGGGGGCGGGCCCGTTCCCGAGCGAGCTGCACGACGAGATGGGCGAGATGATCAGGCAACGCGGCGGCGAGTTCGGGACCACCACCGGCCGCGCGCGGCGCACCGGCTGGCTGGACCTCGTCGCGCTGCGCTACGCCTCGCGCCTGAACACGATGACCTCGCTCGTGATCACCAAGCTCGACGTGCTCTCCGGCGTCGACCGCATACAGGTGTGCACGAGCTACCAGGGAGCCGAAGGGGCAGAGTTCGACGACTTCCCCTACCACCAGACGGTGCTGCACCACATCACCCCCAAGCTGACCGAGCTCGGGGGCTGGAGCGAGGACCTCGGCGAATGCCGCACGCTGTCCGACCTCCCGGCGGGGGCCAGGGAATACCTCGACTTCATCGCCGAGGGCGCAGGAGCGCCGATCGCGCTCATCGGGGTCGGACCGGGCCGCGACCAGGTCGTCTGGACCGACGCGGGCCGTGACACGCTCGTGGGCGCCGGCGCCTCCCTGTCGGCCTGAGGATGCCCGCCGGCCGCTAGGCCATCAGAGCGGGGGCACGTGCCGGCTCCGGCGAGCGCCCCGCGAACGACGGGTGCGCCTGATCCAGGTACCAGCCGAACGCGCGGTCGACGATCGGCTGATATCCGATGACGCGCAGCGCGAGCGTGAGCGCCCGCGGGGGAAGCACCGGGATCAGCCGCTGCAGTCCCAGTGCGATCGAATAGGCCCTTGCGTGGGAGGCACTGAAGCGCGAGTAGCGCAGCAGCGCCTGCTCTCTGGAGAGACCCTGCTCGAGGACGGCCCTCAGCTCGCGCCCACATGCGATGCCGAAGTAGAACGCGGTCCTTATGCCCTCCCCGGACAGCGGGAAGCAGTGGCCCGCGGAGTCGCCGACGAAGAACACGCCGCCCTCGGTGCCAGCGCGCAGCCGGTGCGGGAACCAGTTCCCCTGAAACCTCTCGGCTGCGACCCCGAGCCTCGCCGCGAGATCCACCGTCGGGCTGCGCACATGGTCCGCAGGCTCGTAGGACCCGACGCCCACGCGCGCCTCGCCTCCCGCAGGCACGCACCACCCGTAGCCGCTCCTCACGAGTGAGCGATCCACCCAGACGTCCAGCGCGCTGGACGCACGCGCGTCGGTGTGCGGGTGCACCTCCAGGCCGCGCGAGAGTGGCGCCTGCGGAGGCTGGTAGCCGTCTGCGGCGAGCACCCGCCGCCAGCCGAGCGCGTCGACGACGAGGCCGGCGTTTATCGTGCCGCGGTCGGTCTCGACCGATATCCGCCCCGGCGCCCCGGCGCCCCGGCGCTGAACCTTCGCGGTCTGAAAGGGCACGCCGGACTGCTCGTAGAGCAGTTCGCACAGACGGCGGTAGTCGAACGACGACCAGCTCCACGGCAGCCGGTATCGAGAGGAGCCGTACGGCGTCGTGAAGCGCATGTGCGCAAGCTCCTGGCTGATCGCCTCGGCGACGCCCATCGCATGCAGCCACGGCGTCGGCGCCGCGCAGGCCGATGTTGCGCGCTCGCCGATCTCATAACGGTCGACCAGCAGCACCCGTGCGCGGGAGCCGGCGAGCTCTCTGGCGACGGCGAGGCCCGCGAAACTCGCGCCGCAGATGAGGACGTCGACGACGGTGCCGTCGAGTGAGCTGCGGTCCTCGCCGCGGGCGGTGGCCCGGACGGTCACCCGGCGGTCCCGGTGAGCGTCCGCAGAGCGAGAGGCCCGAAGCGCCACGGCGGCAGCGCCGCACGCCGGCGCAGCACGTCGAAGCCGAGCGACTCGACATGATCGAGCACGCCCACATACACGTTTCGCGCGAGCCGGATCCCGGGGCGCACTCCCGGGCTCAGCGCATCGGGCAGCCTCGCGGTTCCCGCGAACAGCTCGCGCGCACGTCCGACCTCGCGCTCGAGAAGGGCACGGAAGCCCGGGGTCGCGCGTCGCTCGGCGATGTCCCGCTCGCTGACCCCGAAGCGCACGCGGTCCTCCTCCGGCAGGTACACCCGGTCCAGCGCGTAGTCCTCGCGCACGTCGCGGATGAAGTTCGTCAGCTGGAAGGCGAGGCCGAGGCTGGCCATCTCGCCGTGCAGCGGAGCAGGGGTGCCGAGCAGCGGCGCCATCAGGAGACCCACCGCCCCGGCGCTGCCGCGCATGTAGCGATCGAGGTCCTCGCGGGTGCCGAGGCGCACGGGCCCACAGTCGACACGCATCGAGTCCATGTACACGGACAGCTCGGACATCGGCAGTTCGTAGCGGATCCCCGCGTCGACGACTGCTGCGATCACAGGATGGGCGGAGAAGCCGCGCTCCAGCCCCCGGTCGAGCTGCGCCTGCCAGTCGTCGAGTGCGCTGCGGCGCCCGTCCGGCGTCGCGGGCCGTCCGCGGCCGTCGACGATCTGGTCGGCCCCGCGAAGGAAGCCATACAGCGCGTGCACCGCCGGCCTGACCTCCGCGGGCAACTGGCGCGTGGCCCAGTAGAACGTCGGGTCATGGCGCCACTGCATGCGCCGGCAGACCCGGTACGCCGCGCGGAGCCTCGCATCCGGGACGGGCCTCACGGGTCCGGACGCCGACGGACGGCGCCGCAGCAGCAGATGACTTGCGCCGGACACACGCATGATCCTGACAGAACCGGCGCGGCTCGATGCAACCACGCGCGCGCGCTCGCACCCAAACCCGATGAGGTTTCTCATCTCCGGGTTAGCACCGCCTTATCGGGCACACGCAGACTGCCAGGCATGAGCTCGCTGGGGCAAGCCGACGGGTTGACGGTTCGCAGAGGCCGGGCTGGCGCACGGCGCAGTCGTCTCGGTCGCATCGACGCGCTCGTCGGGCTTCTGCTCGCCGTCGCTGCGGTCCTACTGGCGCCCGGGCTCGCCGTGGTCGGTATCGGCGCAGTCCTCGTGCTCGCGGCGTGCGCGATCACCTTCGTTTTCCAACTTCGGAGCGAGAGGAAGGCAGGCAGATGAACGATCGATCGACCACACCATCCCCGTGGGCAAGCGCGCGGGGGGTGCCCAGAGCTGCCGGGGCGTTGCTTTTCACGTTGCTCGCACTGGTGCTCCTGGCGCAGGCGGCATACGCAGCCTCGGTGGCTCGCCCGGCCACGCGTGCTGAGCGTGCGGCCCTCGTGGCCGCGTTCGCATCGCAGGACGGCAACACGGCGGAGATCCGCAGCATCCAGATCTCGCGGTCCAACTCGACCCTCGCGGTGGTCTGCGTGCGCACACCGGAAGCTGGCCCAGAAGCTGCGCTGTTCCGCCGTTCCGGACGCTCCTGGCGGCTGCACTCGAGCGGGAGGCCCGGAACCTCCGGCAGCTCGGCGGAACGCCGCCTCGAGCTGGCGTGCGGCTGAGCGCGTCGCGGTAATGGGCATCCGAACCCCCCCTTGTTCGACCGTCGCGGGAGTGAGGAAACGTGACGCTCGTTGAATCCAGCCTTCGGGCACGCGGTCGCGGGCGGGCGGGTCTGCTGATCGTGGTCGCGCTCGCGGCCGCCGTCCTCGCCTATGTCGTCGCCGGCTCGCTCGGTTCCTCCGCCGTCCAGCGCGGCGGAGTTCCATCCGCGCGCGCCGCGGCGACCGGCATCGCCGCGCAGCCGGCAACCCTCGTCGTACGAGCGCCGCGACGTCCGCGGCGGGCGTGGCAGGTGATTGCCACCGTCGGCGGGACACCGGCCGCATGGCTCTCGAGCGAGGGCGGGGCGACGATGGTGCGATTCGACCAGAAGCTCGTGCGGCTGGACCTTCACGCGGGCAAACATGACGGCGGCACGAAGGGCTGGCGATACGGCGACAAGATCGCGCCGAGCGAGAGCGCGAGGCTCATCGCGGCTTTCAACGGCGGTTTCAAGCTCACCTACAAGGACACCGGCTTCATGGCGAACGGCCATGTGGCCGTGCCGCTCAAGCCGGGCCTCGCCTCGCTCGTCACCTACTCCAACGGCAGGAGCGACATCGGCGCGTGGCAGCGCGGCTTCCCGTCGGGTACGAGCCCGGTCTTCTCGGTCCTGCAGAACCAGTATCTGCTGGTCGACCACGGGGTGCCTGCGACCAACCTCTCGTCGTGCGTCATCGAATGCTGGGGCGGCACGGTCCACCTGGCCACGGCTGTCGCGAGATCGGCACTCGGGATCACCTCCGACGGACAGCTCGTGTGGGCAGCCGGCGAGCAGCTCTCGCCCGCCGAACTCGCGCGGGCGCTCATCGGCGCCGGCGCACAGCGCGCGATCGAGCTCGACATCAATCCATGGTGGGTCGCCGGGTACGTCTACCTGCATCGGACGGGCAGGCCGAAGCCGGTGCCGCTGATCCCCCGCCAGCGCGGCATCGAAGGCGCGCTGCTGGAGCCATACAGCCGGGATTTCCTCGCGTTCGTCGGGGTGTAGACCCGAACGGCATAGGGTTCTCGGGGGCCTGGTCACCTCGCCTTACGAGGCCCCCGCAGGAACGGGACCGCTCCGCTCCTCCACGCACACCCGGCCACCGCACACACGCGGGCCGGTGGAGCTCCGGAGCGGTCCCTTGCAACCACCCTCCAGCACTGTCGAGCTTGACCGCAGCTGCGTTTCCGGTCTGTGACGTGGGTCACTTCGCAGGAGTGAGCCTCGTCACACAGGTGATTTTCCGCTGCGAACACGGGCGCCAGCCGCCACCGCGATGGCCCGGTGCTAGGCGTGATGCCGGCGCGGGGCGGACTTCCCCCGCTTGCTCTCCGAGCTCCCCGCGAGCTGCTCGACGTAGGCGCACAGGGCCTCGCGGCCCTGCTCGATGACCACGGGGTCGGCGCTCGCGCGGTCCCGGAACGCGAGGTCGAGCACCCGGTCGCCCAGCTCGACGACGAGGATGAAAGCGGTGTCCGGGACGGACGCCTCGATCAGCCCGAGCTCGAGGAGGGCGGACCTGGCTCTCAGCGCGAGCGCACGATTTCGCCGGCGGACCTCGGCCACGACGGTTGGAGAGATGCGGCCTCCGAACCAGAGCCTGACCAGGCTCGGGTGGGCCTCGTAGTAGGAGACGTGAAGGCCGAGCTCGCGGCTGACGTAGTCACGGATCGACGCTATCGCCCAGGTGTGCTCCATGGATTGGGAGTGGCGCTCGAGGTCCTCGAGCTGCGAGCTCAGCAGGCTGTCGAAGATCTCGTCGCGGTCGGCGAAGAAGCGGTAGAGCGAGGGAGCCGACACCTGTGCACGCTCGGCGATCGCCCTCGTCGTGGCCGCATCCACGCCGCCGGAGCCGATCAGGTCGGCGGTTGCAGCGAGGATCCGCGCAACGGTTTCGCGGCTGCGTACCTGCACGGGCTGGCGTCGCTGCTGGATGGTGCTCGTCACTGTGCCGTGTCCCTCCCGGCCCCTGGGGGCACTTGACACGACGCCCCCACAGGAATATAACGTGACACATGTTAGCGTTCTGGATGGCGGAATGACGGCGGCCGGTGTCCCGCCGCCCGACCTGACAGGCGGGGTCGCGGTCGTCACGGGCGGCGGCTCGGGTATCGGGCGCGCGACCGCCCTGCTGCTCGCGACCCACGGAGCGAAGGTGCACGTCGCGGACCTGAACGCACAGGCCGCGCAGGCCGTCGCGGGTGAGATCGAAACGGGTGGAGGCCGGGCCGCGCACCACGAGCTCGACGTCACCGACGCCGGTGCCGTCGAGGCCTTTGCCGATGCCGTGTTCGCCGCCGACGGCCACGTCGACGTCCTGCACAACAACGCGGGCATCGGGCACGCCGGCAACATCGAGGCCACCACCTTCGAGGACTGGCAGCGTGTGATCAGCGTCAACCTCCTCGGCGTCGCATATGGCGTCCAGGCGTTCGCCCCGCGGATGCTGCTCCAGGGCCGGCCGGCGGCGATCGTGAACACGGCCTCGATGGCCGGGCTGCTCCCGACCGCCAAGATGGCTCCCTACACCGCTTCGAAGTTCGGCGTCGTCGGCCTCAGCGAGGCGCTGAACGCGGAGCTGTCGAGCCGCGGGATCCACGTGAGCGCGATCTGCCCGGGTGTGATCAACACCCCGATCGTCGCGAACGGGATCATGCGAGGAGACATCGCCGCGATCCACCAGCAGGCGACGAGCTACTACGCCCGCCGCGGCACCTCCCCCGACGAGGTCGCGAAGGCGATCCTGCGAACGATCGCGAAGCCGAGGCTGATCGTCCCGGTACCGCGGCGGCAGGTGAGCCCGCTCTACATGCTTCACCGGGCCTCGCCGCGGCTGACCCAGCCGCTCGCGCGCGGCATCGAGCGCCTGATCGGCCGCGGCTGAGGGCGCCGGCGCACGGTGGGCGGGCAGACCGCGATCATCACTGGGGCGGCGAGCGGCATCGGCCTGTGCTTCGCCGGCGAGCTCCTGCGACGGCGCCCTTCGATGCGGCTCATCCTGGCGGACCGCGACGGCGCATCGCTGGCCGAGTCCTTCCGGGAGAGCGACACCGTGACGCTGGAGACACTCGACATCCGGTCGCTGGAGCAGTGGCAGCACCTCGTCGACAGGGCCATCGCGCGCTCCGGGCCGATCGACTACCTCTTCAACATCGCCGGAATCGACCGTTCTGCGATGTTCATCGACCAGCCGCTGTCGAACATCGACGAGCTCATCGACATCAACCTCAAGGGCACCCTTTACGGCATGAGGATCGTTGCCGAGCAGATGGCCGCGCGACGGTCGGGGCACATCATCAACATCGCATCGCTCGCCGGGATCGCGCCGACGCCGGGAACCGCGATCTACTCGGCGACGAAGTTCGGGCTGCGGGGGCTGTCGCTGGCGACAGCGGTCGAGCTGCGCCCCCTCGGGGTCTACGTGACGGTCATCTGCCCGGATCTCGTCGACACCGCGCTGCTCGAACAGCACATCGAGAACCCGGACCCGGAGTCCGTCGCGTTGATCTTCTCGGGCTCGCGCGCGCTCACCGCCGAGCAGGTGAGCGACGCGATCTTCCGCGCCATGCAACGGCGCCCGCTCGAGATCGACGTTCCCTTCCACCGCGGACTGCTGTGCAGGGTGAGCAGCGCCGCGCCCGGTGTCCTGCCGCTGCTCTACGGGCCGCTGCGGCGCCGCGGCATGAAACAGCTCGAACGCGCGCGGCGCGAGCGGGCAGCTGCTCCGAACGGAGCCGCATTCCAAACCGACAGTGACAGGAGATGGTGATGAGCGAGATCACAGGTGGCGAGCTGTTCGCACGAGCACTCCGGGCGGAGGGCATCGAGTTCCTCTTCGGGCTGCCCTCTCCGGAGTCCGATCCGCTCCTCGTGGAGCTCGCAGCGAACGGGATCCGCCTTGTGCCGATACGCCACGAGGCCGCCGGCGTCCACATGGCCGAAGGCCTCTACAAGACCACGGGCAGGGTCGCGGCTGTGCTCGGCAACCCCGGCCCGGGCTCGGCGAACCTGCTGCCGGGTGTCCTGACGGCCAGGCACGAGGGCGTGCCGGTGCTCGTGATCACCTCCCAGCACAGGCTTGGCCTTGTGTATCCGTCCTCGCCGGCGACGTTCCAGGGCCAGGACCAGCTCGATCTCTTCCGGCCCGCGGTGAAGTGGGGCGGGCCCGTCTTCGAATGGAGCCGCATCCCGGAGGTGATGCGCCTCGCGTTCCGCGAGATGTGGAACGGGCGTCCCGGTCCGGTGCACATCGAGCTGCCCGCGCCGATCCTCTATGAGACCGGCGAGCAGGACAGCGCGCCGATCATCGCCCCCGCCGAATACCGCGGCGTGGGCCCGCAGGCATCACAGGCGCAGATGGATGAGGCCGCGCGGCTGCTGGCGGCGGCGGACCGGCCGATCGTGATCGCCGGCTCGGGTGTGGACCGCGCGGGAGCCAACGACGCGCTCCTGGACGTCGCCGAGCTGCTCGGGGCGCCGGTCCTGACGAGCATGGCGGGGCGGGCGAGCGTCCGCTCGGACCACCCCAACTACGTGTTCGGGTTCGGCGAGGCCGGCGACCTCGCGCGCAGCGAGGCAGACGTGATCCTGGTCGCCGGCTCCCGGCTGGGAAACCTCGACACCCCATTCGACCGGTACTGGGGCGACCCGGGCGGCAAGAAGCTGATCCAGATCGACGTGGACCCGAGGCACCTCGGTGTCACGCGGCCGCTGAGCCTGGGAATCGTCGCGGACGCCCTGCCGGCCCTGCAGGGGATCGCGCAGCGGCTGCGAGAGATGGCGCTCCCGGTGCGCGACGGCGGCGATCTCTCCCGCTACCGGGCCAGGGACGTCGAGGTGAGGCTCGCGCAGGCCGAGCCGATCATGCAGTGGCAGGGACCAGGCATCCACCCGGCCCATGCCGTGGGCACGGTCGGCGCGGTGTTCGGAGAGGACGCCGTGTATACCGTCGACGGCGGGAACACGGCCCTGTGGGCGTATTCGGTCCTTCCCCCCACGCGCCCTCGCTCCTACCACTCGATCCTCGAGCTCGGCATGCTGGGCACCGGTATCCCGTCGGCGATCGGAGCGAAGCTCGGAGCGCCGGACCGCGAGGTCGTGTGCCTGACCGGGGACGGCGCCGCGGGGTTCAACATCATGGAGATGCAGTCCGCCGCACGGGAGGGCCTGGCCGTGACGACGGTGGTGTTCGCGGAGGGATCGTGGACGATGGAGGAGCCGAACGAGCTCGAGCTCTACGGCACCACCTTCGGGACGGCCCAGGGGGAGATTCGCTGGGACCTCGTCGCGGCGGGCCTCGGTTGCCACAGCGAGTACGTCGATCGCATCGAGGACCTGGAGCCGGCGCTGCGCAGGGCGCAGGCACACGACGGACCGAGCCTGGTCTGCGTGCGCTCTGATCACGACGCGAACCTCGCGGTGCCCGCGGAGATGCTCGCGCGCTTCTTCGAGGTCTACAGCGGCCCGGCGGAGCCGGCCCTCGAGCCGGCCTGAGGGCGCAGGGGTCCCCGCCACGCGGGGACCCCTGCGCTCTGCGTCGTTACTCAGCTGGCGCGGCGACCGGCTCCTGGCTGCCGGCAGACTCCTCGGCCGGGGCGGGTGCGGGCGCGGACTCCGCGAGGAGGTGCGCACCTGCTGCGCCTGCGGCTCCGAGCGCGAGCGCGGCGAGCGCCCAGCCGGGACCCGAGCGCTCTTTCCCGAGGGCATGGTCGAGCGAGAGCTTGCCGGGACCCACCTCGGCGAGTGCGATCACTGCAGCGATCAGGACGACGTTGTACTCATAGCCGCCGTTGCTCGCCCACGGGCCGTTCGTCAGGTGAACGCGGTGGGCGGCGGTGAGCATCGTGCCCGTCAGCACCGACGCGGTGAGCGGTGTTGCCAAGCCGAGGGCGAGAGCGGCGCCGCCGCCTGCCTCTGCGGCCCCTGCTGCGATCGCATTTCGCCGACCCGGGCGGATTCCGAGCTGCTCGAAACCGGCGGCGGTCGCGTCGAGCCCGTGTCCGCCGAACCATCCGAACAGCTTCTGGGTCCCGTGCCCGAAAAAGAGGGTTCCGACCGTGATCCTGAGGAGCAGGCGACCAATCTTCATGGCTCTTCCTTTCGTGTCTTTCGTGCGGGTCCAGCACGCTAGCAGATGATCGATATTGCTCAATGATCGGGGGGGTTATACTGACGTTCATGCCCACCAGCACGGTCAACCCGCCGGACCAGCCGGGGGGCGTCCTGGCAGAGCGCGGTTCGAGCCCGGGCCTGCTGCTCGCGGTGCTCGGCCACCACGCCATGCGCCGGCTGCGCGGCGCGCACACGAGCAACGGCCTCTCGCCCCGCCAGTTCCAGATCCTCGGACTGCTGCAGGACCGGGGCCCGACCGGCCAGCGCGAGCTCGGCCAGCAGATAGAGGCCGACCCGAGTGTCCTGGTGGCATTGCTGAACCCGCTCGAAGATGCCGGGCTCCTGTCACGGGTCCGCGCAGCCGAGGACCGCCGCCGGCACCTGGTGAGCATCACCGCCCCCGGCAGGCGGCGCCTGGGCGCAGCGGCGAAGGCGCAGCGAGAAGCGGAGGACGAGCTCTTCGCCGGACTCGACAACGATCAGCGTGAGCAGCTGCAGGCGCTTCTGGTGACGCTCCGGGAGAGCCTCAGCGGCGACTGCACGTCGGCAGCCGAGGAGGTCTGCGGCGAGGCGCCGGACTTGGGAGCAGAACGGGACGTTGGGAGCCTCACCGGTGGGCGATGAGGGGGATCTGCTCGAGCTTGTGGCCTGCGGGCGCGAGGCCGTGCTTGCGACCATTCGCAGGGATGGAAGGCCCCAGCTCTCGAACATCCTGTACACATGGGACCCCGGAGAGCGCATCGCGAGGATCTCCACGACCGCCAAACGTGCGAAGACCCGGAACCTCATGCGCGACCCGCGCGCCACGCTCTACGTGCCCGGCGATCACTTCTGGGCCTTCGCCGTGGCCGACTGCGACGGCGAGATCTGCGGCCCCACCAAGACCGCCGGGGACGAGGCAGGGCAGGAGCTGCTGAAGGTGCACAGCTCGTTCTACGGCGCACTGGAACCCGACGCGTTCTTCAAGGAGATGGTGGAGAACGAGCGGCTGCTCATCCGTCTGCGCGTCTCCCATCTCTACGGGCTGGTCATGGACAGGCCTCCGGGCGCCTGAGGTGCCGGCTCGGGCATCCGGATGATCTCCCGATCGCGCCTCGAGGTCCCTGTCGGTGATCCGGTCCGGGCGGTTGCGGTCCCTCGCGCTGCGGACGTCCGGCCGTCCGGCCGGCCGCTCCAGGCGCGATAATGAACGGATGCCCTTCATGCTCTTCCTGGCAGATTCGCCCGGCCCGCCGCCGGCGGGAGGCGGGGCGCGGTCGCGTAGCAAGCTGAGGTTCTTCCACCGGCACGTGTGGGGCGAATGGGATCGCGCCTGGGGTCACGGCAACGCGAAATCGTATGTTCTCGAGCGCAAATGCCTGAAGTGCGGGAAGGTCGAGTCGAAGGTCATCCGCTGATCGCGCTGCCTTTCCGGTGACAGCGGCCCCGTGACGTCGAGGGCGCCGGCGCCGGGGTTCCTAGAGTGAAGTGATGCCGCGAGCAGAGCCGAGCCGCTGGGCCGTCCTGGCCCTACTGGGCACCGCCCAGCTGATGGTGGTCCTCGACGCGACGATCGTCAACATAGCCCTGCCGTCCGCGCAGAGGGAACTGCACTTCTCGACCGACAGCCGGCAGTGGGTCATCACCGCCTACGCCCTCGCCTTCGGGAGCCTGCTGCTGCTCGGCGGCAAGCTCGGGGACCTGTTCGGCCGCAAGCGGACGTTCGTCGCCGGCCTGATCGGCTTCTCGGCGGCGTCCGCGATCGGCGGCCTGGCACAGTCCTTCGGCATGCTCGTCGCGGCGCGCACCCTGCAGGGCGCCTTCGGCGCGCTCCTAGCGCCGTCCGCGCTGTCGCTGCTGACCGTCACGTTCGCGGGTTCGCCCGACCGCGCGAAGGCGTTCGGCATCTTCGGCGCCATCGCGGGCGGCGGCGCGTCCGTGGGGCTCCTGCTCGGCGGACTGCTCACGGAAGTCCTCTCCTGGCGCTGGTGCCTGTACGTCAACGTCGTGATAGCCGTGCCCACCGCGCTCATCGCCGTTCGGCTGCTGCGCAACCAGGCCCAGGCCGAACGGCCGCGGATCGACATGCCCGGCGTCCTCTCCGCATCGGGCGGGCTGTTCGCCCTCGTCTACGGCTTTTCGAGCGCCGAGACCAGCTCGTGGTCGGATCCGGTCACGATCGCCGCCCTGTGCTCGAGCGTGGCGCTGCTCAGCCTGTTCGTGTGGATCGAGTCCCGCGCGCCGAATCCCCTTCTCCCGCTCCACATCGTCAGGGACCGGGCGCGCGGCGGCGCCTACGCTTCGATAGCGCTCGCCGGCTCCGGCGTGTTCGGAGTGTTCCTGTTCCTCACGTATTACATGCAGGAGAGCCTCGGGTTCTCGCCGCTGAAGACGGGCGTGGCGTTCCTGCCGCTCACGATCGCGATCGTGATCACGTCCACCACGGTGCAGACGCAGCTCGTGCACCGTTACGGGGCGAGAAGGCTCGTGGCGGGTGGCATGGCTCTCGGTGTGGCGGCGATGGTGAGCTTCACGCGGCTCTCGCCCGGCGGCACCTACACAGCCGACGTGCTGCCGGGACTGATCGTCATCGGGCTGGGCATGGGATTCATATTCGCGCCGGCCTTCAGCACAGCCACGCTCGGGGTCGCCAGCACCGAGGCGGGTGTCGCATCCGCCACGGTCAACACCTCGCAGCAGGTCGGAGGCTCGATCGGGACCGCGCTCCTGAGCACGATCTTCGCGAGTGCCGCCGCCAGCTACGCGGCGGCCCACACGCCGAGCCGGGGCCTGGTCAATGCGGCTGCGATCCACGGGTACACGACCGCGTTCTGGTGGGCGGCGGCGGTCTTTGCGGTGGGCCTTCTCGTCGCGCTCACGGTCCTGCCGTCGCCGTCCGGGGCACGCGAGATTCCCACCGTCACCGCTGCCGGCGGCGATCTCCACGAGGCCGGCCGCCCGAGCGAGGAGGCGGCCTGACCGGCGTGAGCGTTCTGCTGATGGGCCGTGCAGGAATCGAACCTGCAACCTTGGGCTTAAGAGGCCCCT
>Ga0182030_10009293_pt1 | contig 20141 bp, 17 predicted proteins | sample 812S3MmetaG_FD_121299 | JGI IMG/M metagenome (GOLD analysis project Ga0182030, IMG submission 121299) | Permafrost microbial communities from Stordalen Mire, Sweden - 812S3M metaG (Illumina Assembly) | ecosystem: Environmental > Terrestrial > Soil > Wetlands > Permafrost | place: Sweden... | reverse complement strand
GGCTCATGGGCTGTCAGCGAAGAAGACTGACGGCGATGCAGGCGTTCGGAGTCTACGCCGCCAACGCTTCGCCGGCTTCGCCGGTCACGCCGGCTTCATTTTGGCGTATTTGCGCCAGTTGTGCGCCTCCTTGAAACCCAGCACTTCGCGCGCCTTGCGGTTCGACAGCGGCGCCTCGAAGCCTTCGAGCGGCCGGGTGATCGGCAGGCGCGGGAAGGTCTTCGACAGGAATTCCTGGGTCGGCGTTTCGAGGGTGATCGTGTCGTTGGTCGCATTGAAGACCTGGAAGCCGAGCCCGTCCTTCTCCAGGCACAGGCGGACGATCTCGCCGAGGTCGCGCGCGTCGATGTAGCTCCAGGCGTTGCGCTTGCGCAGCATCGGATTGGCCTGGAAGGATTCGAACATCCCGTATTCGTGCGGCTCGATGACGTTGCCGATGCGCAGCGCGTAGATGTCGGCGCCATAGCGCATGGCGAAGGCGCGCGCCGTCTTCTCGTTGCACAGTTTCGACAGGCCGTAGGAATCCATCGGGTCGACGTCGTAATCCTCCTCGAGCGGGAAGGCATGGAAGTCCTTGTCGCCCTCGGTGAAGCAGACGCCGTAAGTCGTCTCGCTCGAGGCGATGATCACTTTGCGCACGCCGAGCTTCATCGCCGCCTCGATGACGTTGTAGGCGCTGACGACATTGGCGGCGAAGGTGACGTTGTCGGGCTCGATCAGGATGCGGGGAATCGCGGCGAAATGGACGACCGCGTCGGGGGCTGAGGGCGTGCTCTCCCCTTCGTAGCCGTCGTAGCCGAAATGGCTGGTCAGCGCGTTGAACGCCTGGCCGGATTCGGTCAGGTCGGCGATGAGCGTGTTGACCCCCGGCAGATCGAGCGGCTTGAGATCGACGTTGAGGATGGCGTAGCCCTTGGCGAGGAGGTGGGCGACGGCGTGCCGACCGGCCTTGCCGGACCCGCCGGTGAAGACGATGCGTTTGCCGGCCACGGGCGCCTCCTCAGTCGTTGTCGGGTCCGGGCGAACCTAGCGCGTGCGGCGGCGAGGGCAAGCGCGACGTTTGCGCGGGGCAGGGCGGCGCCTATCTTGCGAGCGCCAAGGCGCCTAGGCGCGCGGATGGGCGGCGCGATAGGCGGAGACGAGCCGGGCGCTGTCGACGGCGGCGTAGACCTGGGTCGTCGACAGCGAGGCGTGGCCGAGCAGTTCCTGAATGGTGCGCAAATCGCCGCCGCGCGCCAGCAGGTGGGTGGCGAAGGAATGGCGCAGCGCGTGCGGCGTGGCGCTGTCGGGCAGGCCGAGCGCGCCGCGCAGCCGCGCCATCGCCAGCTGGACGATGCGCGGCGACAGCGGCCCGCCCTTGGCGCCGACGAACAGCGGCCCTTGCGGCTTCAGGACGTAGGGGCAAAGCGCGAGATAGTCGGCGACCGCCTGCCGGACCGGCGCGATCGCCGGGGCCGAGCGCGTCTTGCGGCCCTTGCCGAGGACCGTCACCGCGTCGCGCTCGCCCACCGGCGCGTCGGCGCGGCGGATCGACAAAGCTTCGCCGATGCGCAGGCCCGCGCCATAGCAAAGCGATAGCACGGCGGCGTCGCGGGCGAGAATCCACGGCTCGCGCGCTTCGCCCTGGCGCGAAGCGGCGGAAGCGACCGCGCGCGCGTCGGCCGCGCTCAACGGCCGCGGCAGCCGCCGCGCCGCCTTGGGCGCGCGCACCGCGCCGAGCGCAGAGGCCGGCGCGCCGCCCTCACGCACGACCTGGCGCGCCAGCGAGCGCAGGGCGGAAAGCGCGCGCTGCAGCGAGCGCGGATCGATCCCCTCGGCGCGGCGAAACGCGAGAAAGGCGCGCAGATCGGCCGGCGCGAGGCGGGAGAATTCGTCGACGCCCGCCGGCGCGCCGAGCCGCTCGGCGAGAAAGGCGAGGAACTGGCGCGCGTCGCGGCCGTAGGCCTCGACCGTGTTGGCCGAAAGCCGCCGCTCGCCGGCGAGCCGGCCAAGCCACGCCGCGACCGCCGCCGCCAGATCGGGCGCGGCGGGCAGGGCGGCGCGTTCAAGGTCGTCAGCCATGACGGGACGATGCGCCCACGGGGTTAAGCGAGGCTTGCCGGCGGCGGCGCGTCATTTTCTCGGCGCGTCGACGACTTCGACGCCGCAACCATGGCCGCGCGAAAGCATCAAGGCGTCTAAGCTTCGACGCGGCGTTTGACCCGGCGATCGACGTCCCACACAGTCCCATCGCGTGCTTCGTAGGGCGCTATATCTAAAAGTCGATTCAACGCTGCGCGCAGGGCAATATTCGCAGCCGGAACGCGCCCGGCCGGGGTGTTCAAGCTTCGGGCCTGCCGAATGGGCGTTATACTCCAACCCGTTTGTGACGAATAACCCACCTTACGCAGGTGTGACAGGTTCACAGGGAAACGTCTTGTTAGTATTTCTCGGTAATCCTTCCGGGTCTAAATGAATCGGATGGCTCCGGCGGGCGCGACCGTTCTATTGGTCGATCGGACTCGCAGTAACAGCCATCGCGTCTGCGCATTCACTCTAGAGAGCGCCGTCGAAACGGCGCGGCCCGGATATCGGCGGTCTTCGGAGTCAGAGCACGGAGGGCTTGGCGCCATGTCGCAAGGCGAGTCTACTTTCGAACGCCGTCGTTACGACCGCGCGGTTCTGACGTTGCCCGGCCGTTACATGCTTGCCGACGGGCAGGAGTTCGACTGCCAAATCGTCGACGCCTCCCCGTTCGGCGTCGCTATTCGAGCGCCATTGGTGGGGGATTTGGGCGAGCGCGTCGTCGCCTACGTACAGGAACTCGGACGGATTGAAGGCGTGATCGTGCGACGCGGGATCGACTGGTTCGCCGTCGAATTGCATGTTCCTTCAGCCCGGCTGCGCAAGCTCGCGAAGAGAATTGACGGGCTTGCACGGCGGCAAGTGGAAGGCTCGCCCGAGCGGCGCAGCTACGACCGCCTCGATCGGGATCAAGATCAGGACCGCACGACGTTGCTTCTATCGGACGGGCGAGCGTTCGAAGCGGGTTTGATCGACGTGGCGAGCAACAGCGCGGCGCTCGAGGTCGACGTCGCGCCGGCTGTCGGCGCGGCGGTGACCGTCGGAAAGCGACGCGCTCACGTTTCCCGTCATTTCGCCGGCGGCATAGCGGTCACGTTCGATCCGGACCCAGCCGGCGAGAGCGTCGACGAGATCGAGACGATTCCGGCTCGCGGGGAGAGCCGTTGACGGGCGCAGGACGGGCTTAGGCTCAACGCGCGCCGGCCGCATATCGCTCGCCAGACCGCGCGTTTGAAGGTTCCGCGCCGGCCGCGTCCCGCGCGGCGGCGACCCAGCCCGACTCGAAACACGACGCCGTTGCAGACTCGGCTTAAAACCGACCGCTGACGGGGAATGTCGGTCCGGATGGGTCGATCCCGGCGCGCGCTGTTGGCGCGTTTGACCCCCCGTTGAGTTCGCCAACGCAACCTGCGCAAGCTGGCGCCGGACACGCTCAGGCGAGGACGACGAACATGGCCAATGACAAGATGAAAGCGCAAATGTCGAGCAAGGACGGCTTCATCGCCGCGCTCGACCAGAGCGGCGGATCGACCCCCGGCGCCCTGCGCCTCTATGGCGTCGCCGACAGCGAATACAGCGGCGAGGCGGAGATGTTCAAGCTGGTGCACGAAATGCGCGTGCGCATCATCGCGTCGCCGGCCTTCAGCGGCGAGAAGGTCATCGCCGCGATCCTGTTCGAGCGCACGATGGACGGACTGGCGAAAGGCAAGCCGGTGCCGACCTTCCTGTGGCAGGAGCGGGGCGTCGTTCCGTTCCTGAAAGTCGACAAGGGACTCGAGGCGGAGAAAGACGGCGTCAGCCTGATGAAGCCGATGCCGGATTTGGCGCCGCTGCTCGCCAGAGCGACGAAGCTCGGCGTCTACGGCACCAAGATGCGCTCCGTCATCAACCTGGCCTCGAAGACCGGCATCGCCGCCATAGCGAGACAGCAGTTCGAGATCGGCGAACAGATCGCCAGCCACGGCCTGATGCCGATCCTCGAGCCCGAGATCTCGATCAAGAGCCCGGACAAAGCCGGCGCCGAGGCGATCCTGCTCGCCGAGCTGACCAAGGGCCTCGACGCCTTGCCGGCCGGCCGCCAGGTGATGTTCAAGCTGACGCTTCCCGAGACGCCGGATTTCTATGCGCCGCTGATCAAGGACAAGCGCGTCGCGCGCGTCGTCGCGCTGTCGGGCGGCTACAGCCGGGCCGAGGCGTGCAAGCGCCTCGCCGCCGATCACGGCATGATCGCCAGCTTCTCGCGCGCGCTGGCGCAGGACCTCAGGCGCTCGATGAGCGACGCCGAATTCAACGCCGCGCTGGCGAGCGCGATCGACGAAATCTACCGCGCCTCGGTGGTGAAGGTGTGAGGCCGGAGCGCGGGCCCGAGGCGCGGACGATTGCGGGCGGATTGGGAATCTCCTCCCCGGTTCGCAGCGACCGGCGGCTTTCCACCTTGCCTGGACGTTGCGACGGTCGGCCGCAACGTCAATTTTCTTGGCGCATTCCGATCACCGGCTCGAACGGTCCGAAGGGCCTCTCTTCCAACAAATTGAACCACAACCCTGAAAACAGCCACTTGTGATTCATTTGACCGCTGCGGCGAGCGAGCGGCTCAGATCACCACGCGCCATAATTCTTCGATCGGAACGGGTCGACCGAGCAGCCAGCCTTGCGCCGCGTGGACGCCAAGCTCCCTCAGAATGCCCATTTCGCCTTCGGTCTCGACGCCTTCGGCGATGATCTTGCAGTCGGTATCCTGCCCAAATTCGATCAGCGCTCTGGCCAAGGCGCGCCGCCAACGATCGCTGTTAATGTTCCGGGTCAAGCTGATGTCGAGCTTGATGAAATCCGGCCGGATATTGAGGATGTGACACATGCTGGAATATCCGGCGCCGGCGTCGTCGATCGCGATCTTGACGCCGCGTCGGCGCAGCGGCGCCAGGGCATACGAAAAGTCGTCGTAGTTTTCGACGTAATCGTGCTCGGTGATTTCGAGAATGATCTTTTCGGCTGGAAACCCTTCTATGATTTCCAGCATGCGTCCTTCCGTTATCGTCTCCGGTGAGCTGTTGATTCCCAGATAGTGCAAGGGGCCGCGCTTCCAGAGGGACCGATACCTAGCAAGGGCGCTGCGAGCCGCCTTGATTTCGAGCTGGGTCTTCAACCCGACCTCGTCAGCCTCCATAAACCACTTGTCCGGCGCACGTTGCGGTTCCTCCTTAAAGCGCGCGAGCGCTTCCGCTCCAATAAGCGTCATGTCCGAGAGCTGAAACATCGGTTGATAGACGATCGATGGTTCTTCCGACGATTGTATGAGGGCTTGAATCCGTTTGGTCTTGTCACTGCGGTCTCGGAGCCGCTCCAAGTCTACGTCAATCTGATAGGCCACGAAGTCGGCGACCACCTTCATCATTTGAAGATCGCGCTCGTCTAGCGCCGCGTTGGCTCGGAAATTGAAGCAACAGAACGTCCCGTAGATTTGGCCGCTTCTGAGACGAATCGGCACGCCCATGTGCGAGCCGATGGGTAGTCCTTGCGTTACGAGGATCTCCATCGCTTTGGGTATGGCTGCGGTGTCCGGGATCAACTCGGGCAGCTCACCTCCGACGATCTTTCTGAAATATTCTTCCGCGAGCGCTATCGAATCGCTTACTTGGGCGGGAGACCACCCACATTTTGTACTCATTTGGCGTACGAATAGGCGATCGTCAATAAATTCAGAAATGAATCCGATGTCCATCTGCAGACGGGACCGCACCAGTTCGACAGCTTGCTCGACGCAATTGTCGACAAAAGCGTGAATGATGTTTGGAGAGCCTGAAAGTACGTCGCGCCTCGGCTGTGTTTGCAAGTTCATAGCGAGCATCCTCAAATGGAGATGTTCGATGCGCCTTCCCGAACGTAAGAATGACTTTGATCGGCTTCCGCCCCGCATCGTGACAGAATCCGGTCATTGTCGCCCCCCTCTTGGCGACGCTGACGGCAAGATGATCGAAGTCTGTCGTTCAGAGAAGATTCGGAAAATACTCAGATACGGGGCGAACGGCGCAAATAGTTACGAAAGTGTATGCTTTAACCAAGCTTCGTCAGATAGTCGCCAGTCGACGCGGACTGCGTACAATGTCCCCTCAACATCGAGGCGGGGCGAAATCTTCGCCTTGGCTTAAAGTCAGGCGCCAGAAGCACGGTATTGAGCGATAGTCGTTCTCATTGTTGGTAGAAACATCCGAAAACTCCGCGACGGTTGGCGCGACAGCCCAACTTTCCGAGTTTCACAGAGCCTCCGCCATCCGCGAGCGCCCGGCCGTTGGACATCCGGTCCGAGCCTCACCGCGCGCTGCGCCTGGCGCAGAAACGCCTCACCCAAGCAAATCGACCAGCGCCGGGATCAGCGGGGCGTCGGCGGGGGGCATCGGATAGGCGCGCAGATCCTTGGCGCGCGCCCATTTGAGCGCCTGACCTTCGCGCGGCTCGACGAAGCCTTCCCAGCGGCGGCAGACATAGAGCGGCATCAGCAGATGGAAGTCGTCGTAGGCGTGGCTGGCGAAGGTCAGCGGCGCGAGGCAGGCGGCTTTCACCGTCACGCCGAGTTCCTCTTTGAGCTCGCGGATCAGCGCGTCTTCCGGCCGCTCGCTCGGCTCGAGCTTGCCGCCGGGAAACTCCCACAGGCCCTCCAGCGCCTTGCCCTTCGGGCGCTGGGCGATCAGCACGCGATTGTCGGCGTCGATGAGCGCCGCGGCGACGACCAGCAGCAGCTTCAAGAGCGGTAGTCGCCGTTGATGGCGATGTAGTCCTTGGTGAGGTCGCAGGTCCACACCTTGGCTGTCGCCGTGCCGACGCCGACGTTGACGCCGATGACGATCTTGCCCTTCTTCATATAGGCCGAGGCTTCCGCCTCGCTGTAGTCGGGATCGCGTTTGCCCGCGTGGGCGACGCGCAGGTCGCCGAAGAAGATGTCGAGTCGGTCGCGCTCGGCCTTCTCGCCCGATTTGCCGACCGCCATGACGACGCGGCCCCAATTGGCGTCCTCGCCGGCGACCGCGGTCTTGACCAGCGGCGAATTGGCGATCGCCAGCGCGATGCGCTTGGCGGCGCGGCGCGTCGCCGCCCCGGCGACCCTGACCTCGACGAATTTGCGCGCGCCCTCGCCGTCGCGCACGACCTGCTGGGCGAGGTCGAGCAAGAGCTTGTCGAGCGCGCGGCGGAAGGCGGCGAGCCGCGGGTCGGCGGCGTCGGCGATCGCCGGCGCGCCGCGCGCCGCCGCCGCGCCGGTCGAAAAGATCAGCAGCGTGTCGGAGGTCGAGGTGTCGGAATCGACGGTGATGGCGTTGAACGAGCGGTCGACGCCCTTGCCGAGCAGCGCCTGCAGCGCCGGCGCGGCGATCGGCGCGTCGGTGAAGACGAACGACAGCATCGTCGCCATGTCGGGGGCGATCATGCCGGCGCCTTTGGCGATGCCGTTGATCGTCACGTCGGCGTCGCCGAGCTTGACCCGCGCGGTGGCGACCTTGGCAAACGTGTCGGTGGTCATGATCGCGCGCGCCGCCTCCATCAGCCGGTCGGGTCTGGCGGCGGCGATCAGCCCGTCGAGCGCATTGACGATCGGCGCCGGGTCCATCGGTTCGCCGATGACGCCGGTCGAGGCCTGGTAGATCTCGTTCGGCGTCGCGCCGATCGCCTTCGCGATCGCCTTGGCGACGGCGGTTGTCGTCGCCACGCCGGCTGCGCCGGTGAAGGCGTTGGCGTTGCCGGAATTGACGACCAGCGCGCGCGCGCGCCCCTCGCTCAGAGCGGCGCGGCACCAGTCGACCGTCGCCGAAGGGCACTTCGAACGGGTGAAGACGCCGGCGACCGCGGCTGGCCGGTCGAACAGCGCCAGCATGACGTCGGTTCGCCCCTGGTAGCGCACGCCGGCGGCGCCGGCGGCGAAACGCACGCCGTCGATCGGCGCCAGGACGGGGAAGGTCTTCGGCGCGAGCGGCGAGATCGGGGCGGAGGCGGCCATGCGGGAGAGATCCGAGTGGAGGGGGCGGCGCAGGGAGCGCGCGGGCGTTCCGCCCCGCTCGAGCGGCGGGGCGGATAGAATCGCGAACGCGTCAGGGCGTCTTGGGCTTGGCGTCGTCGCCAGCGGCCGGCGCCGCCGGGGCCGCGCTCGGGGTCGGCGCGGGTTCGGGGACGAGATTGCCAGAATCGTCGGCGCGCTCGATCTTGGCCGTGCCGTGCAGCGAGGCGATGAGGTCGCTCTGCGCCTTCTGGGCGACATAGCGCGCGGCCTGGTCCTTCAGCTCTTCGAACGGCGGGAAGTTGCGCGTGCGCCGCTCCTCGACCTTGATGATGTGCCAACCGAACTGGCTCTTCACCGGATCGGAGATCTGGCCAGGCTGCAGCTTGAACGCCGCGTCGGCGAATTCGGGCACCATGCGGTCCTTGGTGAACCAGCCGAGGTCGCCGCCGTCGCCGGCCGGGTCCTTGGACAATTCCGTCGCCACCTTGGCGAAGTCTTCGCCCTTCTTGACGCGCTCGAGCGCCGCTTTGGCCTCTTCCTCGGTCGGCAGCAGGATGTGGCGGGCGTGAACCTCCTCCACCGGAGGGTTGGCCTTGGCGGCGTCGTCGTAGGCCTTGTGCTCGGCTTCGTCGGTCGCCGCCGCCTTGCCGACCTGGCTCAGCAGCGACTCCATCGCCAGTTTGTCGTGGTAGTAGTCGAGCCGACGGGCGAAATCGGCGCCCTGGTCGAGCTTGTCGGCCTTGGCCTTGCTGGCCGCCAGGCGCAGATCGATCAAATAATCGAGCACGTACTTCTGGCGCGCCGGGCCTTCGAGTTTCTGCGGCAGTCCCGGGCCGATGTCCTGGAGCGCGTCGGCGACGTCGTCCTCGGTGATCGCCGCTCCGTCGACCCTGGCGAGGACGCGGGGGTCGGCGTGCGCGGCGCCGACGACGAGCCAAGCGGCGCTGAGGATTGAGGCAAACAGGAAGGCGAGCCGGCGAGCCGGCGCTGGCGCTGATCGGGTCATGAAGGCTCCTCTCGAGGAGGCTTGCGCGCCTCCGCTGATGCAGGCGCGTATAATGCCCTTTGGCCGATATTGCGAGGGGCGACGTCGCCGAAGGCCGGGGCTGCGACATCCGGCGTTTCGGCCTCGCGTCGGCGATCCGTCGCGGCGCGGCAGGCAGAGACCAAGAACGACGGGTGTCGTTTCGGCGTGCGGATCGAAGCCAGGAAGTATGGAGTCAGTGTTGGCGCGAGGTCAGTGATCGCTGTTTCGAATGGTAACGATCGCTCTTTGTTATGAGCGATCGTCGACGCGCTGCTTGGCGCGATCTATGTGATCTAATTCACCCTTTTCCTCTCGTAGCCGCGACGACGCGCCGCGGCTTTTCCGTTCGACGGGCGATGCAGTTCGGTATATCGAACGATCAGCCCGCGGACGACGGGGCGCAGAGCGCAGACCGCGCTTGTCGGGCCTATCCAGCAAAAAATTCGCCGCGGCGCGAGGGCGCACTGGCGCGCCCTCTTTATGTAAGGAGGGTACTTGGTTATGCGCACAGCCTTCGTCCTGTCACTGGCAGGGTTCGTCTCGGCCTTGGCCATTGCGCCGGTCAAAGCCGACGACATCACGATCGCAGTCGCCGGACCGATGACCGGCCCGGTGGCGGCGATCGGCGACCAAATGAAGCGCGGCGCCGAAGCGGCGGCTGCGGCAATCAACGCGGCGGGCGGCATCGCCGGCCGCAACCTCAAGATTGTCGTCGAGGACGACGTCTGCGATCCCAAACAGGCGGTCGCTGTCGCCAATCTGATCGTCGGTCAGCAGATCAAGTTCGTCGACGGCCACGCCTGCTCGGGCTCGTCGATTCCCGCTTCCGACGTCTATTCCGACAACAAGGTGCTGATGATGAGCCCGGCGTCGACCAACCCGGCGCTGACCGAGAAGGGCTATCCGACGATCATGCGCGACTTCCCGCGCGACGACGCGCAGGGCGCGTTCGTCGCCCCGTGGATCGCCAAGAACTTCCCGGGCAAGAAGATCGCCATCCTCAACGACAAGTCGGCCTACGGCAAAGGCTTGGCGACGGTCGTCAAGCAGACGCTCAACAGCCTCGGCGTCCAGGAAGTGATGTTCGAAGGCATCAACCCGGGCGAGAAGGACTACAGCGCGATCGTCAGCAAGCTGAAGTCGGCCGGCGCCGAATTCGTCTATTTCGGCGGCTACCACACCGAAGCCGGCCTCATCCTGCGTCAGGCGTCCGACCAGGGGTACAAGTTCCAGTTGATGAGCGCCGACGCGCTCGCCACCGCGGAATTCTGGCCGATTGCTGGCCCGGCGGGCGAGGGAACGCTGTTCACCTTCGCTTCCGATCCGCGTCGTTCGCCGACCGCGGCCAAGGCGCTCGATGCGTTCAAGGCGCAGGGCTACAATCCTGAAGGTTTCACGCTGTTCTCGTATGGCGTCATCCAGGCGATCGCCGAGGGGATCAAGCGCGCCGGTTCGGACGATCCGGTCAAGGTTGCGAAGGCGTTGGAAAACGGCCAGCCGATCGACACCGTGTTCGGCCCGGTCAGCTTCGACGCCAAGGGCGACGTCAAGGATCCGCACTTCGACATCAACCAATGGCACGACGGCAAGTACGCCGCGATCAGCCAGTAAGCAAAGGCGGCTAAAACCCTGCGGCCGCGTCGGGCGAGAGCTCGGCGCGGCCGCTTGCGTTTCAGGACAGCGTGAACGAACGCATCGACAGCGACGCCATGTCGAACGAGGCGTTGAAGAACTCGAGCTCGTCCTTCCGGTCGGCGAGCGCGAGCGGATAGAGCACGGGCAGGAAGTGTTCCGGCGTCGGGTGGGCGTAGCGCGCCGACGGCAGGCGCGGCGCCGTCTCGGCGACGGCGCGGAAATCGCGATCTTCGATCATCTTCGTCAACCGCGCGTCGAAATCGACCGCCCAGTCGTAGGGCGGCGCGCCCGGATTCATCGCCATCAGATTGTGGACGAGGTTGCCCGAGCCGATGACGAGCACGCCGCGCTCGCGCAGCGCCTTGAGCTCCTTGGCGAGCTCGAAATGCTCGGCCGGCGACCTGCCGAGGTCGAGCGAAAGCTGGAACGCCGGCACGTCGGCCTTGGGGTACATGTGCAGCAGCACCGACCACGCGCCGTGATCGAGGCCCCAGCGCTCGTCGGGCTCGAGGTGGCTGCGCTTGACCAGTTCGATCGTCGCTTTCGCGAGGTCGGGCGCGCCCGGCGCGGGATATTGCTGGCGGAACAGCTCGCGCGGGAAACCGGCGAAGTCGTGGATCGTCTTCGGCTTGGCGCCGATGTGGACCATGGTCGCGCCGCGCGTCATCCAGTGCGCCGACACGACCAGGATCGCGCGCGGGGCCGGCAGCGACTCGCCGAGCGCGCGCCAGGCGCGGCCGTACTCGCTGTCTTCGATCGCGAACATCGGATTGCCGTGGCCGATGAACACCGTCGGCATGCGCGGCGTCGCCGGCAGATCGGCGAGCGCGGCGGGGAGTTCGGACATCGTCGTTTCCTTTCGTTCAAGCCGGCTTCAGCGCGCGGGCGAGGAAGGTCCCCGCCGCTTCGACGCCTTCGCCGGAAATCGAATGGCCGAGCCGCGCGAAGACGCGCGCTTCGACCGCGAAACCCGCCGCCTTCAGCCGCGTCGCGGCGCGGCGGCTTTCCTCCGCGGGGACGATCGCATCGTCCTCGCCGTGCAGCAGCAGCACCGGCGTCGCCGCAGCGGCGGGAAGCGGATCGGCTGCGCCGGGCAACCGGCCGGAAGAGGCGACGACCGCGGCGACCGGCCAGCGGCCGCTGGCGACGGCGTCGAGCGCCATGATCGCGCCCTGCGAGAAGCCGAACATAGCGACGCGGTCGAGCCGGCCGGAGAAGCCGCGCTCGGCGAGCGCCGCCGACACGACGCGATCGAACGCCTCGCGCGCCTCGCCGACCCGCTGTTGGCGATTGTCGGCGCTGATTCCGGCGACGCTGAACCATTGCCGCCCGGGACCGCCGCCATCGAACCGCCCCGGCGCGTCCGGCGCGGCGAAGGCCGCCGTCGGCAGGAACGCCGACAGCGGTTCAGCGAGCCGCGCCAGATCGGCGCCGGAGGCGCCGACGCCATGGAGGAAGACGACCAGACTGTCGTTCACGCTAGGCACGAGCCGAGACTCCTTTGAACGAGACGCGCGCGTCCTCAGGAACGCGCGCGCCGTCTTACCACCTTGTCGCGACGGCTCACGCCGCCTTGGCGGCGCTGAAGTTCCAGGTTGGAGCGATGTCGGCGCCAAGTCCGCGCCCGTAAGCCAGCACGACGTTGAGGCCGGCGAGCGGCTCGAGATAGCGCGCGAGCTTGAGGCCGCCGGTCTGCACCACGTCGAAGCCGGCCTTGCGGGCGATCGCCTCGACTGCGCCGTTGGCCGAAGCGTCGTCGCCGGCGACGAACACGGTCGTCGTGCGACCGGCCGCCTTGCCGCCGTTGGCGAGCACCTGGGCGAAGATGGTGTTGAACGCCTTCACCACCTTGGCCTTCGGCGCGAGCTTCTGGATCTCTTCGCCGGCGCTGGTCGTGTGGCCGATGGTCAGGCCCATGTAATCGGGGGTGAGAGGGTTGGAAATGTCGACGATCGTCTTGCCGGCGACGTCGCCGGCGGCGGCGAGAATCTCGGCCGCCGCGGCGAACGGCGCCGCGAGGACGATCACGTCGGCCGATTTGGCGGCGGCGGCGATGCTGTCGCCGCGCGCGCCGTGACCGGCGGCAGCGGCTGCGGCCTGCGCCTTGGCAACGTCGCGCGCGCCGACGACGACTTTGTAACCCGCCTTGGCGAACAGAGCGGCCAGACCGTTGGCCATGGCGCCGGCGCCGAGAATTGCGATGGACATGCGAAGCTCTCCCAATCGGCTGCCGACATCGGCTGCCTTCGCCTCGCTACATGCGCCTGTTCGGATTGGATTATAATATCGAATTCTGGATCGATTTTCGTTCTGATTTGGAACGAATGGCGTCACCAGCCCTGATCCCAACTCGGCACGCCGCGGAACCGCTCGGAGAGGAAATCGACCAGCGCCCGCACCCGCGCGGCGAGGTGGCGCCCCGGCGGATAGACGACGAAAAGTCCGGAGGGCGGCAGCTCGAAGGCGCCGAGCACCTGGATCAGTTCGCCGCCGGCGATGCTCGGGCCGGCGATGAAACTCGGCACGCGGGCGACGCCGAGCCCCGCGACGGCGGCGGCGATGCAGACTTCGGGATTGGAGAAGCGCAGCCGTCCATGCACCGCGACGCGAACCGGCTCGCCCTCGGGGGTGCGGAAGCGCCAGACGCCGGGATCGCGGAAATTGGTGTCGATGATGCAGTCGTGGTCGGCGAGCGCTGCGGGCCCGGCGGGAAAGCCGCGCCGCGCGAGATAGGACGTCGCCGCGCAGGCGATGACCCGCATCGGGCACAGTTTTCGCGCGATCAGGCTCGAATCCTCCGGCTCGCCGATGCGCACCGCGGCATCGAAGCCTTCGTCGACGAGATTGGCGAGGCGGTCGGAGAAGGAAACGTCGAGCTGGATCTCGGGATAGACCGCGGCGAAGGCGACCAAGATCGGCGCGAGCTGGGTCGAGCCGAACGACATCGGCACGGTCAGCGCAATGCGGCCGGCGGCGCGGCCCGAGGCGCTGCGCACCGAAGATTCGAGCGCGTCGAACTCCTCGATCAGGCCTTTGAGCCGCTCGTAATAGGCGCGGCCGATCTCGGTCGGCGACAGCGCGCGGGTGGTGCGATGGAAGAGCTGAACGCCGAGCTCGTTCTCGAGCCTGGTGACGAGTTTCGACGCCTGGCCGGCGCTGGTCGACAGCCGCTTCGCCGCGCGCGAGAAGCCGCCGCTCTCGAACACGGCGATGAACATGCGGTCGCAGTCGAGGCGGTCCATGCGCACTCCCAGCCGGTGTAGCGCAAACCTAGCGCGTCCGGCGGTGCGAAGCGACCTTGCTCCCCTCCGGGGCCGGCTCGTCGCCGGTCATGACCGAAAGCACTTGCGTCAAATGCGCGCGCATCGCCTCGCGCGCCGCCTTGCGCTTGCCGGCGCGGATCGCGGCGAGGATCGCGGCGTGGCCGCGCAATGTCGCCGTCCAATTGTCGCGCAGGCGGACGCGCTCCGACAGCAGCGAGAACACCGGCGCGTGCTGGTCCTGCCACAGGCGCTCGACCACCGCCGTCAGCGCCGCATTGCCGCTGGCGCGCGCGATCGCGACGTGGAAGCCGAGATCGGCGCCGCGCCATTCGCGCCCCGCCGCGTGCTCGGCGATCATCTCGTCCTGCCGAGCCGTCATCGCGGCGAGGTCGAGCGGCGTCGCGCGCGCCGCAGCGAGCGCCGCCGTCTCGCCCTCGATCAGCATCCGCGCGCTGAGGATGTCGCTCGGGCTGTGGCCGGTGTTGATCGGCGCCGCGGGCGTGAGCGGCTGGTCGCGGACGAACGCGCCGGCGCCGGTGCGCACTTCGATCAGCCCGCCGATCTCCAGCGCGATCATCGCCTCGCGCACCACCGGCCGGCTCACCCGCAAGCTCTTGGCGAGGTCGCGCTCGGCCAGCAGTCGCTGGCCCGGCGCAAACTCGCCGGCGCGGATCAGGGCGCCGATCTGGTCGGCGACCTGTTCGTAAAGTCGCCGGCTGTCGACGGGCTGGAATGGCATCGGCGAGTCCTTTCAGACCAAACGCGCATTCGACAGAACGACGAGCGTGGCAGATTCGCTCATTGTTTGCTTGGCGGAGCGAGAGCGCGACCGGAATTCGAAGTCAAGGATGCGCGAAAGCGCACCGCCTCCGGCAGCGGCCCTTCGGGCCGTCCTTGAGTTCGAATTCCGGTCGCGCAAAATCGCCTCCAAGCAACCAATGGGCGGCTGCGCCGGGGCGCCCGGCGGGCGTCTCTTCCTCGTTGCGCCGCGGACTCGGTTCCTCACAGCTTGTAGGCCGCCTTCGCCAGCCGATAGGCGAGATCGTGCGCGACTTCGAACGCCTCGTCGCGCTCGAGCCGGCCTTCGGCGACGAGCCGGGCGAGAAAGGCGCAATCGACGCGGCGGCTCATGTCGTGGCGCGCCGGAATCGACAGGAAGGCGCGGGTGTCGTCGTTGAAGCCGACGGTGTTGGAAAAGCCGGCGGTCTCGGTGACCGTCTCGCGGAAGCGCCGCATGCCCTCCGGGCTGTCAAGGAACCACCACGGCGGCCCGAGCCGCAGCGCCGGATAATGGCCGGCGAGCGGCGCGAGCTCGCGCGAGAAGGCGGTTTCGTCGAGGGTGAAGAGAATGATCGTCAGGCTCGGCTCGTTGCCGAAACGGTCGAGCAGCGGCTTCAGCGCGAAGACGTAGTCGGTCGGGGTCGGGATGTCGGCGCCCTTGTCGCGGCCGAAGGCCTTGAAGATCGTCGGATTGTGGTCGCGGAACGCGCCGGGATGGATCTGCATGACGAGCCCGTCGTCGAGGCTCATGCGCGCCATCTCGGTCAGCATCTGGGCGCGGAACATTTCGGCGTCGGCGGCCGACGCGCCGCCCTTGCGCACGCGGTCGTAGAGCGCCCCCGCTTCGCGCGTCGACAGATCGGCGGCGCCGGCGGTCGGATGGCCGTGATCGGTCGAGGTGCAGCCGACCGACTTGAAATAGGCGCGCCGCTTGGCGAGCGCGGCGAGGTAGCCTTGCCAGGTCGAGAGGTCGGCGTCGGCGATTTGCGCCAGCGCGGCGAGGTTGTCGAGGAAACCGGGGAAGGCCGGGTCGACCACGGAATCGGGGCGGAAGGCGGTCAGCACCCGGCCGCGCCAGCCGCTCGCCTTGATCTTGCGGTGATGCCTGAGGTCGTCGAGCGGGCTCTCGGTCGTCGACAACGCCTCGATATTGAAGCGCGCGAACAAGGCGCGCGGGCGGAATTCGGGCCGCGCCAGGCAGGCGGCGATGTGGTCGTAGGCGCGATCGGCGTTTTCGGCCGACAGCCGCTCGTGAAAGCCGAACACCTCGGTGAAGGCGTGGCACAGCCACAGCCACGATGGCGTGCCGCGGAAGAGATGGAAGTTCCCGGCGAAGCGCCGCCAGATCTTGCGCGAGTCGGTCTCGACCGGGCCGCCGTCGACGCGCGGCACGCCGAGTTCTTCGGGCCGCACGCCCTGGCTGTAAAGCATGCGGTGGACGTAGTGGTCGGGGGCGATGAACAGCTGCGCCGGATCGGGGAAGGCCTCGTCGTCGGCGAACCATTGCGGGTCGCAGTGGCCGTGCGGGCTGAGGATCGGCAGCCGCGCGACCGTTTCGTAGAGCGCGCGGGCGATGTCGCGGGTGCGCGGGTCGGCGGGAAACAGGCGGTCGGGATCGAGCGCGAACGGGCGCGCGGAAGCGGTCATGGCGAAGCCTCGCGGGAATCGGCGCCGCATAGCGCAAAATTGAGGCTAGACATTCCGGCAAACTGGCCTAATGGTCAAGTGGTAAGGCCAATTTCGCGGGAGGGCGGAGGCGGCCGGGAAGGGACATGCGCGCGCCGGCGCCGGCGCCGGCCGCACACGAAAACGGGGAGGGGACTTCATGGGTCGGAACGGCTGGCTGCGCTGGGGGATGCTCGCGCTGATGTTCGCCGGCACGGTCGTCGTCTACGTCGACCGCGGCGTGGTCGGCGCGCTGTCGCCGATCCTCAAGAAAGAGGGGTTCTTCACCACCGAGCAATATTCCTACGTCGTCTCCGCGTTTCAGATCGTCTATTCCTTCGCCCAGCCAGTCGCCGGCTACCTCACCGACCTGATTGGCCCGCGCATCGGCTACGCCGTCGCCGCCCTCGTCTGGGGCCTGGCCGCGGCGCTGCAGGGTCTCTCGACCGGCTGGCTGTCGATGGCCGGCTTCCGCGCGCTGCTGGGCCTCAGCGAAGCGGCCGCGCTCCCGACCGGAACCAAGATGTCGACGCTGTGGTTCCCCTCGCGCGAGCGCTCGATCGCCACCGGCTGGTTCAACTCCGGTTCGTCGATCGGCGCGATGTTCACCCCGCCTTTGGTCATCTGGATCGCCACCAGTTACGGCTGGCGTCCGGCGTTTCTGATCACCGGCTCGCTCGGCGTCGCGGTTTCGATCGCCTGGTGGGTCTTCTATCGCGATCCCGACAAGCATCCCAGCCTGTCGCCGCAAGAACGCGCATACATCTATGAGGGCCGCGACCCGCCAACGGGCCCGGCGCAGAAGCCGTCGCTGAAGCCGCTGTTCGCGCATTGGCGGTTCCTCGGCATCGTCATCGCCCGCTTTCTGACCGAACCGGCGTGGCAGACCTTCCAGTTCTGGATCCCGCTCTACATAGTCACCGTGCGCGGCATGGACATCAAGCAGTTCGCGCTGTTCGCCTGGCTGCCGTTCCTCGCCTCCGACATCGGCTGCATATTCGGCGGCTATCTCGCGCCGTTCCTGCACAAGCGGCTGCACCTCAACATGGTCAACGCGCGGCTGACCACGATCACGATCGGCGCGTTGTGCATGGTCGGGCCGGCGCTGATCAGCTTCGTCGTCGATCCGATCACCGCGATCCTGTGCTTCTCGCTCGGCGGCTTCGCCCATCAGATGCTGTCGAGCATGATGTACGCGCTGATGGGCGACGTGTTCGAGAAGACCGAGATCGCGACCGCCACCGGCGTCGCCGGCATGTTCGGCTATCTCGGCGCCACGATCTTCACCCTGGTGCTCGGCGCGCTCGCCAGCACCGTCGGCTACGAACCGATGTTCGCGGTGCTGTTCCTCTTCGACCTCGCCGCCGCCGCGACCCTGTGGGCGTTCATCGGGGTGCGCCCAGGGACGGCGGAAGCGCAGGCGGCGGCGTAGGGGGACTGGTCCAAGCGCCGGGCGGGCGGGACGAATTCGAAGGATGAAAACCAATCGAGGGCGCCCGCCGCGGTTTTCGTCCGCGCGCTCCAGCGGCGGCGCGGCGCGTCGATTGCGGCATTGCGACGCATGAAGAGCCATCGCGGCCCCTCGTCATCGTCACCGCCATCGTTTCGGCCGGGCCTGACTTCAATGCCGATCGAGTCTGCCCGGAGGAACCTGGTGTGCTCGCCAACTCTGCAAAGGAGTTGGAGGCATTCTGGAGCGATGGTGAGAATAATCTGCGCTTTCCAACTGAAGGCATTTCCGCTCATCAGTTGGGGCAGCCGGTCACTCCGATTGCGATTTTCAGAGGCAGTAGTCGGAAGCGTGGTTATCAGTCATATTGTAACGCAACGGCATGGAAGATTAATATTATCGAATTCTAGACAGTATTGTATCGCCAGGCGCGATTGAAAGACACTGTTCAATCTGCAAGAAATGTGGAACGCTTCACGCCAAGGCGGGCGTACAGCGACTTTTCTTGGGGACAGCCTATGGCGCGCAATCGTTTCGCATGCATCTTTGTTGCGTCGTGCATGCTGGCGGGATGCGTCGCGAGCGGCGTGAAAGTCTCCGACGAACAGGCCCAGAGCTTCAGGATCGGCAAATCCACCTACGCCGACGTGGTTGAGCAGCTCGGCCCTCCGACTTCGAGTTCTTTGTCGTCAGACGGCACGCGAACCGCCAACTATTCCTATTCTGCGGCCTCGGCGCGCCCACAAGATTTCATTCCATACATTGGTCCGCTGGTTTCCGGCTATGACACGTCTTCGAGCGCCGTGACGTTTGTGTTCGACGCGCACGGCGTTCTCAAGAACATGTCCTCGACACAGAGCAACGTCGGAATAGGATCCAATTTGGCGGCCGGAAGCCCTCAGCCCGGAAGCCAGGCCCAGCCTCAATCGGCTCAGCCCCGAGTCGCCCCGTAAGGAAAGTACGAACAAGCGCCGCCGCGAGATGGGCGACCGAACCCCCGCCCGCGCAGCTCGAAACGCGGACGGGCGGAAAGTTATCTTGAGCGACGCCCCGGCCTAAGCCGGGCCGCCGTGCCAGTGCATGTTCCAGCCGAGGTAGCGCGACGTCGCTTCGTGCACGGCGGCGGCGGAATTCGACAGGTTGGCGGCGACATGGTGCTCGAAGCCGTTCTCGCAGATGTAGCGCAGCAGACGCTGCAGATCGGCGATCGCCACCACGCCGATGCCGCCGAAAGTCTCCAGCGGATCGTTGGTGAAGGCGCCGCCGCCGACATAGCCGCGCATCTTGCCGGTGACGTCGTCGGTCGAGAAGCGCGCGAAGCTCATTGCGCTCGCCTTCACCCGGCCGACCAGCGTGCCGTAAGTCTTTTCCTTGCCGACCGTGCCGGCGAGGATTTCTTGATAATCCATCCGCGCCGTCTCGAAGAAGGCCTTGGGCAGGTTGCTGCAATGGAAGCAGACGGCCTTGTTGGGGTCGTCGCCGTAATTGTTGTTCCAGTCGAGCAGCGCGCTCGGCGTCTGCGACGCCGCGGCCAGCGCGTGCATCGCGATCGCGCCGCAGATGTCGACCTCGCAGGCGCTCGACATCAGATTGTTGCTCATCATGCTCATCACCGCGCAGGGCACGACGCCGAAATATTCTTCCATCGCCGTCCAGCACTGCACGGCGCTGATCTTGACGTCCGTCTCGCGCATCCAGTCGTCGATGACGAAGCCGAGCTTGGCCATCTTGGTGAGCGAGGAGTCGGGGACGCCAGCGGTCGGCGCGTAGGCGCGGATCTGATCGAGTTTGCTCCGTACGCCGGCGTGGTCGTCGGCGAGCTTGCCGATGCGGCCGACGATTTCGGACAGGTCGACGGTCTCGATCGAGATTCCGTTCGCCTCGAGGATCTTCTCGCTGAAGCGGACGGTGTTGAAGGCGGCCGGGCGGGCGCCGATCGAGCCGACCCGCAGGTTCTCGAGACTGCTGACGACGCGACAGGTCGCGGCGAACTGAGCGAGATCGTCGGCGAATTCCTGGGAGTCGAGGCTCTCGGTGTGCAGCCTGGTCAGCGTGTAGGGAATGCCGTATTGGCGCAGGTTGTTGCAGGCCGACATCTTGCCGCAGAAGCTGTCGCGCCGGTGCTGGATCGTCATCTTGCCGGCGTTATCCGGGGTCGCCTGGATCAGCACGGGAACGCCGAGATCGGCGAGCCGCAGCGTGTTGGCGATCGCGCGCTCGTCGCCGAAGTTCGGCAAGGTGACGATCACGCCGTCGATGCGGTCGCGATTG
>Ga0182030_10009292_pt1 | contig 20141 bp, 14 predicted proteins | sample 812S3MmetaG_FD_121299 | JGI IMG/M metagenome (GOLD analysis project Ga0182030, IMG submission 121299) | Permafrost microbial communities from Stordalen Mire, Sweden - 812S3M metaG (Illumina Assembly) | ecosystem: Environmental > Terrestrial > Soil > Wetlands > Permafrost | place: Sweden... | reverse complement strand
GGCTCGACAGTTTGATCGTGCCAGGATGCAATAGGAACATCGCCACCGATAACACGGTCATCAGTGGTGGTGGCATACGAAGTCTCATTCATCAACGGAGCGTTCAACTTACTGGCTTTTGGGCGCGAATGCGCAAAAGCGTCGGAGTTTGTGCCGTGTCCAGCACTTGCCAGTATCCAGGACAGCAATAGTGCCGATGCGATCCGATGACGTCTGATGCCTAAAACTGTAGTGAACAATATAAAATTTTCGCCTCTGCGCGTTTAAAAGCTGGCCAAAACATGAGCCGACTTATATATTACGAGCAAATGCTGGTTTATTGTGTCTTTGAAGCTTCAGAATTTGCAGTCGGGGGCAAAAAATCTATTTTAGCCGGCAAACCTGGATCGACAAATTTTGCCTGCTTTAAATCATCATTAGCCAGCACCGAATTACCAAAACGTTTGTAACACCAGGCTCTTGCCAGATAATATAGCGAACGGTTCGGATTATTCATAATGGCATCTGACAAATCAGATAGAGCGTTATGTATTTTGTCGAGAAGCATCTCGGCCTTCGCTCTTTCAAACAGCAGCTCTGGATCGAGAGGATGAACCTTAATTGCCAGAGACAATTCATGCATCACGCGCACAGGTTCGCCATCAATAGGAAAAAGACTTTTATTGCAGTGCAATACACCAGCCACATCTGCCTGGTGCAATTCGCTTCTTCCTTGCCCAGCCAAAGATGGCTGATGCGCCAGAGCCATGACTGGAGATACTTTGTAGAAGTCTTCCTTCGTTTTGTTATCTTCGGCGGCAGTATCGGCTCCGCTCATTCCGGCAACTGTTTGCTCAGTGTTTTCCTCACGTGGTCCAACACTCGCTGCCGAAGCTGGTGAAGATGTAGATACAGATGACGGTACATTTGTATCGCCCTGCCTGACCGCTGGCGGAGCCGTCGGTTGATCTTTGTTGTCGCTGACGGCGGCAGGCAAACCAGCTTCTAGCGGAGCCGGAGGAGGAGCAATGGAAATTACGCGCTTTTTACCATCAGGATCCACGGTCGAAAGAGTAGCGCTCAATTTGTCGAGGCGTGCACCATATTCAGTACCACCAGCCTCAACACCAAAGACAAAACGCTCGAGTCTTTCGATCCGACGACTAAGCACTTCTGCTGGGTGTATTCTGCCAAAAAAATGATTTTCCAGCAACTCCAGTTGAGTTTGCTCATCTTTACTCAATTTAGATGTGGCGTCGTCAACAAACGCAGGCTTTGCTTGCGTCTCAGTAACTTTTTCATCAGTCTTTAGAGAAGCGCCCGGGTTCGAAACATCGTCTGCAGCAAAAGCAAGCGGTGAGCTGATAACCAAACTTAAAGCCACAAGGAATGGTAAAAAAGCTTGCATAGCCCTGGATGACATCCTGTAAATCGAAACGGTTACCGGTGCATAAATCACAATGAACCAACACTTAGGGACTGATTTTGCCTGAGACTGACGACTGCGTCACCTTACCAACTGCGCCTTTTGCGTTTGCATTAGCTAATCTATCCTTTTCCGATTTAAGCAGCTCATATTCTATCTGTAAACGACCAAATTCACTGGCAAGAGCTTGCTCGTTTTCCTCGCGCTTTACTCTATCCATTGCTTTTATACTACCAGCGGCACTGGCTTGCTCAGCATTTTGCAAATCAGCCTCTTGCGTTTGCAGTTGCCCCTCGGCTTGAAGTACCCGCATCTGGTCGGAGACCATCTGATTGGCAATAGAAGTAAAGTCACGATTGACCGTCATCTTCAGCACTCCGCAGATGTGCGGCGGGCGGATATCGGCCGTGTTGATATGAAATTCGCCCACATGGATTTCGTACTTTTTCAAAACACTATCAAGTGCTGCCGCGTGAGCATGGCATTCACCAATAGTGCCTTGAAATTGCTTGAGATGTCCCTGATATGCCTGGGCATGATTGCGAAAATCGGCTAAATCTGCTCCGTACTGCTTGGCTCCCAGCGCATATTCGGCAGCGCTCATTTTTGCGGACTGAGGCAATATTGGCACTTTTGTTTGCAGAATCTGGGCCTGTCCTTTCAGCTTTGTCGCTTGAGCGATGAGGATTTCTGCATTTTGATGAAAGTGAGCGGCGCTAGTTTCGAAGTTCTGACAATCGCCAATTATTTCAGCAGCCGACTGACAGCGAGCATCCAGGCAGGGATCGGCGTAAGCCGCGCCAAGCGCTTGTAAGATTATGACAAGCAGCGAGAATTTGCATAGAGCACCTAAGTGACTATTCATCAGGACAACCTCATAGAAGTGATGCAGGATCTATTTTGAAAAACCCTTTGCTATTGCTTTTTGCCCCACCGGCAAATCCACCAATCGCTGGGCTGTGGCTTTCAACTGCAACAGTGGATCTTCTGGTGCAACTGAATCATCATCATGGTCGGAATAATTTCGTACGTATAAATTGGTCCCGAGAGCTCTTAAATGTGGACCAGGTTTGTTTTTGTCTTCAGCGAGCAAAGTCTTTAAATTGTTAGCCGTTTTTTGCGTTTCGCTCGCTTGCAAAAGCGCCAGAGTCTGATAGTGAGCGGCACGAACAGCAGCATCGGCGCGCACAGCATGAGTGTCAATTGCCTGCAGATTACTAGTATGACCGCGAGTATTATTTCTTTGCGGCGTGAAATTGTAAGTATTGGGATTGATATAAGGCACAATCTGCGGGGCCACTGCAACCGGCAGTGGCTGAGGCAAAAGACCACGAGATAGATCATAAGGGTTGCCCGCACCACCAGAGCGCGCTACTTGATCTTTGATGTTGCGCAACATCTGCTGATTGTCGTACTGAGCGCTTGGATCGCGAATGAAGTTAGTGGTTGTTGGCTGATAGTATCCGTTTTGATTGAATGCGGCAATTTGCCCTGATTGCGTAGCCCAGGCAGCTCCTCTATTGCCATCGAGAATTTTCGTGGCGCGAAGATTGGCAGATTGCCAGTCAATTATCCTTAAAGTGTCTTCAGTCACTTGAGCACCGTCAGTTGGATGATTGACTGCAGCTTCTGTGTCGGCAAGATGCATCAGTTGCAAACGCGCCTGACGCGCATTGGCACCGAAAGGATTGAGCTTGAAACAAGATTCGTACATGATTTTGGCACCATCGCGCTCTTTCAATTCTTCCAGCGAACGCCCCATGTAAAAATAAGCGTCGGCGTTGCCAGGCTCTTGTTGAATTACTTTGGAAAAGCCATCTGAAGCTGCGTGATAGCGCTTCAAATTGAAGTCTTGAAGGGCATCGCTGTAAAGTTGTGATGCAAAGGCGACAGTACTGCACATAGCCGCGGACACAGCGAAGACCGACACCAGTAAAATAGGCGCACAACGCTTGAGGAAATTCCTCTTCGATAATAGATTAAAGCCACAATGGATTTTAATCACCAGCTCCCCCAGAACTTCAGCTGCTCTGCCACTAAAATAGCGCAGGCTTGTGGTTATTCTGTGAAGTAAAGATGTAACAAAAGGCAATTAGGATGCAATTAGAATCTAGACACGATTACAAATCCAATGCTTTAACCTTTTTCTAGCGCCTGCTTGCTCGTACCAGAACAATGCCAATTCTAGATTTTGCTCAAGTCCACGCCCAGCTCAAAAATCAAAGCCAAATCGTACTGGGCGCGAGCCGAGCCATTTTCAGCGGTCATCTTGTACCAATTGTAATTGAGCGTAAAGGTCGCCCGCCCGGCCCTGCCGCTTTAAGGCGACGATAAGATCACTTTCACTGATTTCGGTCATGAAACAGATTTTCGTCCTTGAATCTTGTGTTTTGGCAGGCACAGACTAACAAAAGCGGGCCTTCACAGTTTGGCCAAGAAGTCCAGAAAGATAAAACAGTATTTCAATATCATGAAGAATGTAAGATTTTATTGCTCAATCTTGGATCTCGGGCGCGAACGGCGTAATCTTACAAGGACAATATAGCGAACTCGGCGAAGCTCATGCTTTTCCGGTTTGCCAGGTGTCACTTATGAATGAGAACAAAAGAAGATGTGCGGCGTAATCGCGGTTTCCGGCAGCCTCAATTCACCATACGAAGTTTATTTCGGTTTGATGAATTTACAACATCGCGGACAAGACGGCGGCGGCATCCTCACGGTAGACAACACTCGTACTGGTGGCTTTCAATTACAAAGAGGTTCGGGTCTCATAGAGAATGTTTTCTCTGAGCGCTCTTTTAAGAATTTGAAAGGTACGGCGGCACTCGGTCACTCTCGCTATGCCACAATTGGTCGCGACGATCCCAATCTTTTGCAGCCATTCCTCGATTATGGCACAGGCATCGGTCTTGCCCATAACGGCAATATCGTCAATTTCTACGCGCTGCGCGATCAAATCCGCGAATCAGGCACACCCCCTCGCGCCTTGCTTGAATCAGACTCGGCTTTGATTTTGCATATTCTTGCTGACGAAATCGGCGATAAACCACTGACTGCTGAGGTAATTTTTCAAGCTATCAAAGTGTGCATGAAAAAATTAGTGGGCAGTTATTCAATCGCTTGTGTCACCAGAGATGGTGACATTTTTGGCTTTAGAGATCCCCACGGTATTCGCCCACTGGTTATGGGACGCAAGCAAACAGCCGAAGGAGATATGGTTTCGGCAATTGCCTCGGAAACCGTCGCACTGTCATTTCTGGAGTATGACGATCTTGAGGAAATTCAAGCCGGCGAAGCCGTGCATATCTCCAGCAAAGGTGTTGTCACAAGAGAAATAATCGACCAGCAATCTAAATCGCCCTGCATGTTTGAATGGGTCTATTTTGCTCGCGTGGAATCAGAATTCAATGATGTATCTGTTTATCATGCTCGTTTTCGCCTGGGTCTAATTTTAGCCGAGTACGTCAAAAAGCTGGGGGTACAGGTCGATTTAGTCGTGCCCGTTCCTGAAACCAGTCGAATTTCAGCAGTGGCAATAGCTGAAGCATTGAAACTACCATTTCGCGAAATCTTGATCAAAAACCGTTATGTCAATCGCACTTTTATTCTCGAAGGACAGCAATCGCGCAAAGAAGCGATTCGCCGCAAGCTCTTTCCGATTGCCTCCGAATTCAAAGGCAAACGTTGTTTGATTGTGGACGACAGCATTGTGCGCGGAAACACAGCCCAACAAATAGTCAAATTGGTTCGTCAAGCCGGCGCCAAGGAAGTCATACTGCTCTCTTCGTGTCCAGAGATTCGACATCCCTGTTATTACGGCATCGATTTTCCCAGTCCGGTCGAACTTATAGCTCACGATCGAACTGAAGCTCAAATTGCTGAAGAACTAGGAGCAGATCGGGTTATCTTTCAAACCGTTGAAGGCTTGAAAGAAGCTCTGCAACAAAATTCAATTTGCGCCGGTTGTGTCACAGGTATTTATCCGACCGATATTGAAAGTGGTAAGCAATTTGCCACCAAACGGCTAATCGATCGCCAGGTTCCCGCCAAACATTCGAGTTGTTGAGGAGAGCAATTGAGCACCGCTAAAGATTTGCCACTGACAGTTGCATACGAGGGTTCAGTCAAGCGCGTTCTGTCATCAAACGCTGAAGCCGATAAACTCTGGTTCGATTTCACCGATGATTATTCCGTTTTTGATTGGGGCAAAATGCCCGACACCATTCAGAATAAAGGGCGCGCTCTGACATTGATGGGCGCCTTTTTCTTCCAGGAATTGGCTCAACCAGCATTCTGGCAAAATTTGCAGTCGTCAAAATCTATGCAAAAATTCGATTCGGAATTTATCAAACAGCGTTTCGACAACGAATTCTACAGCGGACCTGCTGGTTTGGCAAAGATTGGTCTGGCCAATCATTTTCTCGGACTTACTGATGCGCATGGCAAAAAATTGACTATGGACGATGCCATCGCATCTGGTGACAAGCTCTTGATGCAGGTACAAAAAGCCAATGTTTATCGACCTGAAGCTTACAAAGTGCTCAATCACAATCTCTTCTTTTATCCAAGTATTCCCAAGCAAAAACAAATTCGTCTGATTCCACTGGAAATTGTTTTTCGTTTCGGCATGCCTGGTGGCAGCTCCCTGGAAGAGCGCCTGAAGAGAGACCCTTCTTATGCCGAAGCACTCGGTTTGAAAAAAATGCCTGAGAGCAGTCAATGGTTTGACCGACCGGTGCTGGAGTTTTTCACTAAGCTTGAACCCAAAGATAGATTTCTGTCATATCAAGAAGCGGCTCTCATGTCTCAATTACCCGCTCATTCATTTACAAAAGTGATTGAAATCGCCCTGGATACAGCCCTTGCCTTGCATGACATTTTCGAAAAACATGGTATGCAGTTGTGGGATGGGAAAATCGAATTGCTCGAAGCCAAAGATGAAGATGGCAATTCGCAAATTCTTCTAGCTGATAGTGTCGGTCCAGATGAATTGCGAGTTCTAGTGGATGGGCAGCAGCTTTCCAAAGAAATGCTCAGACAATTTTATCGTGGCTCCAAATGGGAATCTGCCCTCAAAAAAGCCCAATCGCTAGCAAAACAAAGCGCCACACTCGACTGGAAGTCCATTTGCGAAAATGAACTGGGCGAGAAACCGCAACCATTGCCTGCGTCTTTTAAAGAACATGTCGACGCACTTTATTGCATGCTCACCAACACCCTGTTGAAACGCCAGGTATTTGCCGAGTGTCCAGACCTCAACGAATTTGTTTCGAAATCAAAATCGATACTTTCATGAATACTAATACCGCCAGTGACAAATTATCTTCTCTTCCCAAAGCAGCGCGCTTGCTCGTGGTCGGTGGCGGCGGTCGTGAGCATGCTCTTTGCTGGAAACTGGCACAAAGTCCTAATGTCTCAAAAATATATTGCGCTCCTGGCAATGGTGGCACAAGTAGCGAAAGTAAAACGGAAAATCTAAACATTCCAGTCAACGACTTTAGTTCACTACGCGAATTTGCCGAAAAAAGGAATATTGATTTGACCGTGATCGGTCCCGACAATCCTCTAGCTGAAGGCATTGTCGATTTCTTTCAGGAAAAGAATTTGCCGGTCTTTGGTCCGACCAAGCAAGCGGCCAGGCTCGAATGGAGCAAAGCATTCGCCAAAGAATTTATGAGCGCAACAAATATTCCAACGCCAAAATTTGTCGTCTGCTTCAACTTCGAAGAAGGCATGAATGCGGTTAGTTCTCATAAATGGGCCAGAGTCGTAAAAGCGGACGGACTCGCACTTGGCAAGGGCGTATTTGTCTGCAATACAGAAGATGAGTGCAGGCATGCGCTTGAGCAAATTTTTACCGACAAAATTTTTGGCACCGCGGGTGAGGTGGCCTTAATTGAAGAAAAAATCAAAGGCGAAGAATTATCATTGCTGTTATTTTGCGATGGCGAAAATGTCGTGGCTATGCCAGCGTCACAAGATCACAAAAGACGTTTCGATAACGATCAAGGACCAAACACGGGTGGAATGGGCGTTTATTCACCTGTACCACTATTTGAAAAATACAGGGAAGCAATTGACGACCAGGTTATTAAACCGCTGCAAAAAGCCATTAGTGAAAAACTCATTGATTTTCAAGGCATTCTCTACGCCGGTTTAATAATTGGCACTACAGAAGGCGATGATCAAAAGGCTGGCGAACAAAACGAGCCAAGAATTCTTGTTCTGGAATTCAATGCCCGCTTTGGCGATCCAGAAACTCAAGCTCTCATGCCACTTTTGGATGCCGACCTTTATCAAATACTTGATGCCTGCCAGAAGCGTAAGTTGAAGAATCTAGCTATTTCCTGGAAGCAGTCTGCCAGTTGCTGTGTCATTGCAGCAGCCACTTCTTATCCTGAAAGCGCTTCAAAGAACGAAGAAATCGTCATTAAAAATATGCCGTCAGATGTGTATGTATTTCACGCCGGCACTAAATTAGTCGATGGCAAATTGTTTACCAATGGTGGACGCGTCCTAGCAGTGACTGCTGTTGCTCAAACAATGGAGCTGGCTAGAGCCAAAGCTTACGCCGCTCTTGAACAGATCTCATTCAAGGATATTTCATTTCGCAGCGATATTGGCAGGAGGGCAACCGAGTAATGTCTATCAACTTAGCATTTATGGCCTCCGGGCGCGGTTCAAATCTTGGCGCCATTTTCGAGTCAATCAAAACTGGCTCTTTAGACGCGAAGGCAGTCATTGTCATCACTAATGATGTCAAAGCCAAAGCGCTCGAAGTGGCGCGGTGCTATGGCGTCGCGGCTAAGGCTTTCGAGCAAAAGGACATCAGTCGCGACGAACATGAAAAACTGATTTTAGACGAACTGGCTCTCCATAAAATCGACTTCGTTGTGTTAGCCGGATACATGAGAATTCTATCGCCCACTTTTTTGCGAGCCTTCAAAGACGAGCGTGGTTTTTATCGCGTCGTCAACATTCATCCCTCATTGCTGCCTTCTTTTGCCGGCAAACAAGCTTATGAAGATGCCTTTGCTTATGGTGTCAAACTCTCCGGCATCACAGTACATCTAGTCGACGAGCTTGTGGACCATGGTCCGATTCTTGCTCAAGAAGCCTTTGCCCGATTCGATGAAGACACCATCGAGACATTCAAGGCGCGAGGGCTCGCTGTTGAACACAAGCTTTACCCCCAGGTTCTACAAATGCTTTCTGCGGGCAAAATTCAAATTTCAAGGAATCGTCAAAAGGAGCTGACTGAAATATGAGAGAAACAGCACCGATTCTCGGTCAAGCAGAACTGGATAGAGCAAGAGCTCAGGTGCTTTGCGTGGCCGTTGTGCCACGCTCGCAATACTCCTCATTTGCCCTCTACTGGATTCAGCTTCCTACCGGTTTCAATGCCACCGCTTCTAAAAATGCGGCAGCTCAGCCAGCTGTGCTTTCATCAGAAATAGTGCAGGCGCTCAAAGCAGTTTTAATTGACGAACTGCAAGAAGATCTCTGGGTTTGTCCGCCCGCACAAAGAGCTGAATGGGGCAAATTCTGGCAAAATCAGGGATTTCGTTTCTGGGCAGAAAAACAATTCCTCCCGGGCGTGACGGACAACCTGGCTCACACAGTCGCCGAAGCCTTACGGCTGCTTGGATTACCAACCGATATAAAAGTGGCATCCGGTCGGGGTTACCTTTTCACCGGTCCAGCATCGACTAAAGGCACTGATGCTTCCTGGTCTTCAAACACATTGAAGGAAATTGAGAACCACGCTCTTTATCGTTTTTTCCATCCAATCACTGAAAATTTCGCAGTGCATGACCTGGCGCTAGGTAACCCAAGCGAGTATTTTGCGTTTCCTGATGTAAGGCTAAATGCCACTACGCATATAGAGCAGATTACGCTCGAAGTTGACGATCAGGAACTGGCTGAATTAAGTCGCAGCAGATTGCTCGCTCTTAATCTCGCTGAGATGAAAGCGATTCGCCAGTATTTCCGCAAACCCTCAACCAAAACTTTGCGTGAGGACCTTGGTCTAACTGAAAACCCGACTGACGTTGAATTGGAAGTAATCGCTCAGACTTGGTCTGAGCACTGCAAACACAAAATTTTCAATGCCACCATTACACACAGCGATGTAAACGATCCAGTCAAACAAACGATTCACAGCCTCTACAAAACTTTCATTCAGGAACCGACGAAAGAACTGATGCAAACTCGCTTTGATTTGCTATCGGTATTCAAAGACAATTCCGGCGTGATTAAGTGGGACAAAGATCATGCCATTTGTTTCAAAGTTGAAACCCACAACTCGCCTTCAGCTCTTGAACCTTACGGCGGCGCATTGACTGGTATTCTTGGCGTCAACCGAGATATCCTGGGCACCGGTCTAGGCGCTAAGCCAATTTTCAACACCGATGTATTTTGTTTTGCTTTTCCGAATAATCAATTAGCAAACAGACCGAAGCTATTGCCAGCCAAAACTATTCTCGATGGAGTGCGCAAGGGCGTAGAAGATGGTGGCAACAAAAGCGGTATCCCCACTGTCAACGGTGCGATTTATTTCGATGACAACTACCGCGCTAAGCCTCTAGTTTTCTGCGGTACAGGCGGCATTATGCCGCTATTGGTGCATGGCGCTAAAGCCTGGGAGAAACACACTCAGGTAGGCGATACGATTGTCATGGCTGGTGGCCGAGTGGGCAAAGATGGAGTACATGGCGCAACATTCTCATCAGAATCACTGCATTCAGGATCGCCCGTATCGGCTGTGCAAATAGGCGATCCATTCACGCAGAAAAGACTGCTCGATTTTACTATCGAAGCACGTGATCTGGGACTGATTACTGGTATTACGGACAATGGCGCAGGCGGCCTATCATCTTCTGTTGGGGAAATGGCCCAAACCACAAATGGCGCCGTTTTAGAGCTGGACAATGTGCCATTAAAATATGCGGGTCTTGCCGACTGGGAAATTGTCGTTTCTGAGTCGCAAGAGCGTATGACTATAGCTACTCAAAATTTTGCAGCAATTGAAAATCTGGCTAGAAAACACAGCGTCGAAGTGACAAACGTCGGCAATTTTACTGCTGATGGCTTATTTAAAGTGACTCGGCAAGGCAAAACAATTTGCGCTCTGGAGCTGAGCTTTTTACATGACGGCTGCCCAACTTTAGAACTCGTCTCAGAATGGATGCCATCACAAATAACCATGTCGACGGGCGCCATGCCTGCCGACTTGAACCCAATCGTTTTGAATTTGCTCGCTCATCCAAACATCTGCAGTCGTGAAAATGTGATTCGCCAGTACGACCACGAAGTACAGGGGCAGAGTGTGATCAAACCCCTAATGGGGCCAAAGCAACTGGGACCTTGTGACGCGGCGGTAATTGCACCGGTTTATGGGTCAAACGCCGGTTTATCAATATCCAATGGTCTCAATCCCCGCCTTAGCAGTCACGACCCTTATCTTATGGCTGTGTGTTGTGTCGACGAAGCAGTGCGCAATGCGGTTTGCGTCGGTGCAGATCCTGCAAGCATTTCATTGCTTGATAATTTCTGCTGGCCAGATCCTATCGTTTCCAAAAGTAATCCCCACGGCAAGCGCAAACTGGCGCAGCTGGTACGCACCTGTATGGGTTTACGCGATGCTGTTTTGGCCTATAACGCTCCTTTAATTTCCGGCAAAGACAGCATGAAAAACGACTTCGACGACGGCACCATCCGTCTTTCGATTCTGCCAACTCTGCTTGTTTCGGCAATCGGTCGTGTGCCAGACATAAACGATTGTGTGTCCATGGAATTTAAAGAAGCTGGCGATCTGATTTATCTCCTTAAAGCCGGTACTCTTGGTCTTGCGGCCAGTCATTATGAAGAAGCCCTCGGCTGGCAATCGCCACTGGTGCCAAGCATCGATTTGAGCCAGGCCGCCAAACTTTACGCCAAATTACACCAGGCTATTCGCTCGAATTATGTGGCATCAGCCCATGATCTCTCTGAAGGGGGCCTCGCTGTAGCTCTTGCCGAGTGCGTTATCGGCAGCAATCTGGGCGCCACTATCAACTCTGATCAGCTGGTTAAAACCTCTCAATACAATCAATCGACCTACAGCGGCTTTGCTAATTCTCTAAAGTTGCTGACCCGCTCTGACTTCATGCTTCTGGCCGAAGGTCCAGCTCACATAGTGGTGTCTGTGGCTGCAAAGGACAAAGAAAAATTTGAGAACTTGTTCCAAGGCTTAAGTTGTATTCAAATTGGTGAAGTGACAGAGCAAGCCGCGTTGCGTGTGACACCGTCTACCCAGTCTCAAACAAACGACAACGTCAGCTCAGAAAAAGTACAAGATTATGTGCTCGATCTAAGCATCGACGAGATGGAAAAAGCCTGGCGCACACAACTACCGTTCGATTGACAGAAAATTTTCCCTTATTAAATTCATTAATCAATTCAAGGAAAGAAAAGTGACGCAAGCAAAAGCATTAGTTTTACATGGTGATGGTATCAACTGCCAGGAAGAAACTAGCTTCGCTCTGGGACTGTCTGGATTTACTGTACAGAACACTCATGTCTTTGAATTACTGGAAAATCCAGAGCAATTGAAGTCTGTGCAACTTCTGGCTATACCTGGTGGTTTTTCCTTCGGCGATGAAATCGCCTCGGGCAAAGTTCTTGCTGTCAAAATCAAAAATCGGATGCAGGCAATATTGCAGGACTATATCGACCATGGTCGGCTTGTTCTGGGTATTTGCAATGGCTTTCAGGTTCTTGTTCAACTGGGACTTTTGCCCAATTCAAACGAAAATGGCAAAAGGCTGGTTAGCTTAAACAAAAATGTTCAAGGACATTTCATCAATCGTTGGACTAGCTTAGATGTGTCCGAGAGTAAAGCCAGTGAAACCTTTTTTCATGGTTTAAAAACCATGGAATTGCCTATAAGGCATGGCGAAGGCAATCTGCAACTGGAAGCAACCAACTTTTCACCGGCTGGTAACAATACAGCCCAGCAAGAAGTTTTGAGTAAGAATCAGGCGCATGCTCAGAAAGCGGTGAAAGAGGCCGGTGCCCTGCGTTACGTTGAAGACATCAACGGTAGTTTCGACAGAATTGCAGCGCTGACAAATTCGTCAGGTACTGTACTTGGCTTAATGCCACACCCTGAAGCGTTTGTGCGCTCCAGTCAACATCCAAACTGGACCAGCAAAAACTGGCGCAAACAACAAATTGAAACAGGCAATGAGACACCGTGCGGTCTCAAGCTATTACAAAATGCCCACAACTTTATCCAGAGAGCATTCTAATGTCAAAAAAAACAGAAACTTATGAAGGATCTGGAGTGAACATCGCAAAAGGCGAAGCATTTGTCGACAGACTGAAGCAGATTGCCAAACGCCCCGGTCACGCTAAGCTGTGGCAAGGAGCTGGCGGTTATGCAGCGATTATGCCTGTGACAGCGGATCTGGCAGTGGCAATGACCACTGACGGAGTTGGCACCAAATTACTATTAGCCTGTGAGCAAAACAATCTCGAGACAATCGGCATCGATCTGGTGGCTATGTGCGCCAATGATCTGATTTGCGTGGGTGCTACACCGACTGCATTTCTTGACTATTATGCTACACCAAAACTGGTCGACAACCAGGCCGACGCCTTAATAAAGGGAATCGTGGAAGGTTGCGATCAAGCTAACATGCTGCTGGTTGGTGGTGAGACAGCGGAGATGCCAGCTCTTTATGCTGAGAATCATTTTGACATAGCGGGATTTGCCACAGGCACTGTGAAAACTTCGGAGCTACTGGATGGTCATAGTATTAAAGCCGGTGACGTCATCATCGGTATCGGTTCGAGCGGTGTTCATTCAAATGGCTTGACTCTCGCCCGCAAATTACTGAAGGAACCAGCCCAGATTCGTGATTTGATGACACCAACTTTGATTTATGTCAAACCGGCTCTTGAATCTCTCTCTCGTTATCGCTCAAATATTTCTGGCATTGCTCACATCACGGGTGGTGGCTGGCGCAACATTCTTCGTTTAAACAAAAACATCGGCGTCGAAATAAATGCACCGCTTCCGGTGCCAGCGATTTTTCAAGCGCTTGCGCAGAATATAGAAACAGAAGAGCTTTACCGCACTTTCAATATGGGCATGGGACTAGCTTTGATTGCATCCGGTTGTGTCAATGAAATAATTGCAGTATTTACTAAGCAAGGCTTTACAGCCAAACAAGTAGGCGTTGTCACAAACGACACCCAAAAAGTCTCAATTAAAACCAATCTGTTTGAATCTGCCTCGAAAGAAGCAGGACAAAATCAGTGGTTGCACCTCAAGACCTAAGTAAACAAGCAAAACAAAACAGCGAGCAGGAGAAAATAATGGCTACAGCACTGATAAGCGTCTCTGATAAAACTGGTTTGCTGGATTTTATCAAAGCCGTAAAGACGATTCCCGAGCTATCCGCTCTTAAGATCATCGCCACCAGCAGTACTTCCAAATTTCTGCAGGAAGCCGGTCTATCTTGCACTCAAGTTGAAGATGTGACAAAGTTTCCCGAAATCCTCGGAGGACGCGTTAAAACATTGCACCCCAAAATTTTCGCCGGCATTCTAGCGAGAGACACAGATGCTGACAGAAAAACATTGAAGGAGCATGAAATAGACGAAATTGATTTTGTCATTGTCAATTTATATCCCTTCGAAAAGAAGCTACTGGAAAATCTTTCCGAGCCAGAGATGGTGGAAAATGTTGATATTGGTGGACCAAGCCTGATTCGAGCAGCCGCAAAAAATTTCCAGCGCGCAGTAATTGCCTGCGATCCAAGCCAGTACGCAGCAATTCTGGAAAATCTAAAATCCAATCATGGCAAAACCACTTTAGAATTTCGCAAAACGCTCGCTTTTCAGGCTTACACACACACTTGCGAATACGACCAACACATCTCGGCCTATTTCTCGCGACAAATTCATAAGACCGACACTGACGTGCCCGAAAGAGTTCTACCAGCCAATTTGAATCTCAAACTAGAACAATTTCAAGAATTACGTTACGGTGAAAATCCGCATCAAGCAGCGATTTGGTACTCCAACGGTCGCTTTGGCGAAGATGGAATCCTAGATACGTTTCCGCCCTTTGAGCAACTGCAAGGAAAGGAATTATCTTCCAATAACATCACCGATACATATTGTCTAGTACGCATTTTGCGCGATATAGGCACCCCAGGCTGCTGTATCATCAAACATAATAATCCATGCGGCGTAGCCGTCGGCAAAACACTTGAAGATGCTTACGTAAAAGCGCACTCCACAGACCCTGACGCTGCTTTCGGTGGCATTTTTGGTTTTACAGATGAAGTCGGTGTCGAACTGGCTAAGAAAGTAACCGAAGGTTTTATTGAAATCATCGCTGCGCCATCTTTCACCAAAGAAGCCCTCGCTGCCCTTACCGCTAAGAAAAATGTGCGAGTGCTGAAACTGAAACCGACGTTGTTGCAGCCAAATAAAGAAACATCCTGGCACATTCGCGATTTGCAAGATTTTGGTTGCATCATCGAAAAAGATGTGGAAGCACCAGTGCAATTAGCGCAATTTCAAACCGTTGTGGGCGCAGCATTGGGGCATGAACACCTGGCTGATGCAGCCTTTTCATGGTCTGTCGTCAAGCATCTCACTTCTAACGCGATATTCATTGCCAAAGATGGACAGTCCCTTGGATTTGGCATCGGTCAAACCAGTCGCATTGGAAGCGTGCGGATTGCTATCAATCAAGCAGGCGTTAAAGCACGCGGCGCTGTAATGGCATCGGATGCCTTTTTCCCAGCCATCGATAACATTGAAGCGGCAGCTCACGCCGGTATCAGTGTAATCATTCAACCAGGCGGCAGCATCAAAGACAAGGACGTAATTGCAGCCTGCAGCGACAAGGGCATCACCATGCTCTTTACAGGGCAGCGTGTGTTTACGCACTAACGGAGAATAAATTGAAAATACCATCGGTCGGTATCATCCTGGGCAGCGAATCAGATTATGAAACGTTGAAGTTAGCAGAAGACATCCTAATCCATTTTGCTATTCCCTACGAAATCTCAGTCACGAGCGCGCATCGCACACCGGACGTTATGTACGAGTATGCAAAGACGGCCGCAAAACGTGGGCTTAAAACAATCATCGCTGGAGCAGGTGGCGCCGCCCACCTGCCCGGCATGGTGTCAGCAATGACAGAACTGCCGGTGCTTGGTGTACCAATTCAATCTAAGACGCTAAGTGGCATGGACAGTTTGCTCTCCATTGTCCAGATGCCCGCTGGAGTGCCAACCGCCACATTTGCCATCGGCAGCGCGGGCGCCACCAATGCAGCGCTTTTTGCCGTGCGCCTGCTCGCTTTAAACGATGACGAGCTGGCTAAACAATTACAGCTATTTATCGCGGACAAAGCTCAATCGGCTTTATCCGGCAATGAAAAAGTACAGGCACGGCTTAAAGAGACCACTTAAATGTCAAAACGAATCGGCATTCTCGGAGGCGGTCAATTAGGGCTTTTACTCGCCCAGAGTTTAATCAGACTGGGTGCTGAAGTGCACGTTTTCGACCCAGATGCTCAAGCTCCGGCCTGCCAGATGCTCGCTCATTCTGCGAGCTTCGCCTGGTCTAATGAAGAGGAATTGTCAAAATTCTTCGAAGGCTGCGATTGTCTAACTTACGAATTTGAAAATGTAGAAAGCGAACTTCTCTTTCGCCTGGAGAAAAGAAAACCACTTTATCCAGCGGCTAATGTTTTACGCGTCACTCAAAATCGACTATCGGAAAAAAGATTTCTCAGCAACCTGCGTCTACCGCATGTGCACTTCGCCCATCTTAAATACCAGGATTTAGTTTCCAATCGGCAACGAATTCAAGAATTCGGTCTACCGTGCCTAGCCAAAACCGCCTTTGGTGGCTATGACGGCAAAGGGCAATATTTTTTGCAAACGACAGCGGACGCGGAAAATTTCGCCAATCAGCCGAATTTGCAAGGTGTCGATTTCATTCTTGAAGAAGCGATCCAAATAGCCGCGGAAGTGAGTTGTATTGTCGCTCACTCTAAACAAGGTCAAGACATTGCTTTCCCCGTGCTGGAAAATATTCACCACGAACAAATTCTAGATCTGACGATAGTACCAAGCGCAGTGCCACTGACTGTGCAAGCTGAATTGATCAAACTCGCGCATGAGGCCGCCAGACGGCTCAAGGTTGTCGGTCTACTCACTGTCGAATTTTTCCTGTCAAGGCAAAAACCTCGCACGGCAAATGTCGCCGAAGTAGACGGTTGGTACATTATGATCAACGAATTTGCACCGCGTCCCCACAATTCTGGTCACGTGACGATGAAAGCATGCGATATCAGTCAGTATGATGCTTTAGCTCGAATCTTGATGGATGTGCCTTTAACCAAGCCTTTGCTGGTCAACGACGACATCTATTTTATGGGGAATCTGCTGGGAGAGGTCTGGCTTGGTCAACAAAGAAACGACCTGGACCTTTCACCTTTAAAACACTTTCCATCAATAAAAGATGTTGTTATCTATGGCAAAAAAGAAGCAAGGTCAAAAAGAAAAATGGGACATTTTGTTGGTCAGGCAGTAAATCATGAACAAGCGGTAGCCGATGCCCGCGAGTTTCGCGAAGCTTTAAGCGTCCCGCCCAAAATCACTCATCCTTCTAATACTTAGGCCTAATAAATAGGGATCATAGTTGGACATTCTTTTGTTTTCGCGCATTGCTCGGTTAATGCCGAACCAAATGAGGAGCCGAATTTCTCTGCGGCCACAAAAACTCTTTCTCTTTCCAAATTAGCAGCCGCCTCATTGGTCCACGCGTCATAAGGAAATTCCATTGCATTATGTTTGCGATACCAAATTTCCAATCCGGAATTCTTCCACACCAGAACGACAGGTGATGGCAATCCGTCGTCAAGTTGTTGCTGCATATTATGCAAAGTAGACTTTTGCATCTTGACGATGATAGCGCTTGGAAAAACTTTCAATTCATTATCTGGCAATAAATCGATAATCTCAGCAGTCGCTTTGTGTACGGCGACAAGCACTCCAGAGCCTTGTTTACACCATGGCAAAGTCTTGAGGAAGTCTATCAATTGGACAGTGGTGAAAGTTCCTTCAGTCATTATTTACCCGCCAGAAGTAATGTTTTCAATTTTATTGAATAATACAAGTGAATAGTACAAGTGAAAAGTACAAGTCTATATCCAGACCATCAGAATATACATGCCCGACAAAAAGTCTTTCTGACCAATAATATTAAAACTGGACTGGCAAAAACTCATTGACCGACCATAAGCCGCTGATAAGCGCATTCGACAAGACTTTCTGCGGTAACGCCATCTATTAACAATTCAGCAACACCGAAGCGAATTCGCCGTTTTTTTGAACCATTGTCTGCCAATTCAGCGCAACGTTTACCAAATTCTTCGTGCAGATATTGCACTGCTGCAGATGCAGTTTCGTGGTCGGTTCCAGACAAGCTGACAGCGATGCAACCATCTGACCACTGGGCACGGATATCGCCTAGACGAAAGCGAGCCTGAACAATCGAGGTGAGTTCATGGAAAAGCTTATCTTGAGCGGCAAAACCGCTCGACAATGCTATCTCTTGAAAACCTTCAATTGCAATTAGAGCGAGTGAAAATGGCGAACCATGCAATTTGGCAGATTCAATAAATTTGGACACCGAGTTGACGAAGGCAACCCGACTTATCAATCCGCTTCTCTCATTTATTCCTGCGCGCTCTTTTAAGGCTTGCGATACTTCCAGTCGACTATGCACGCGACTCAATAATTCTTCTGTCAAGATTGGTTTAGCAATTAAATCATTGCCACCAGCTCTAAACGCTGCGGCCCGTCCTTCAGGCGAACTTTTGGAAGTGAGAAATATTATCGGCAACCTCGCAAAACGTTCCGTTGAACGCATCAAACGACAGATGTCATAACCAGACACGCCTGGCATCACAACATCGACAAGAACAAGATCTGGTTCAAATTCGTCGAGAGATTCAAGAACAAGATTTGGTTCATTCAAGGCGTGAACGGCAAGCCCCTGAGAAAGCAAAGTGCCACTAATGAACCCAGTCAAGACCACATCGTCGTCTATTGTCAAAACACGGGCTTTAGTTGTGTCACGCAATGCCAGAAGCGATTCGACTGCAACAGAAACAGAAACAGGATCGTGATTTCCAACCAAATTGAATTCGGTGCCAAGATAAAGCAAGCAATCATCAGGCCACTCATTTTCAGTTACAAAGGCAAATGGCAGCGCGCGAAAAAAATGATTTCGTCTGGCTTTTTCTATCTCTGTGAGGGCAATTTCCAAGGGCATTTGATTCATATCAACTAAAGCGCAGTCAAATCTTTGATTAGTGCAAAGAGCGACAGCTGCAGCTAGGTCGTCAACCAATTGCGACTCGGCTATTTGGTTGCGAGCCAACTCTTTGCTGAGACCGGCGAAAGATTCATAGGGACCAACAAGTAATACACGTCTGAGCACACCATCGGATTTACCAGCACTCGAGCCCTGGCTTAAAATGGCATTGGATTCGGCAATTTCAGCACAAAGTTTAACGCTATTTTCAATGCGTCGCCACAAAGTATCATCAAGAGTCGCACCGCCTGTAGTGCCAGCAAGAAGAAACTGCTCGATATTTGCTGCGGCTTTACCAACTTCTGGAAACCCAAGAGAGCCTGCGGTTCCTTTGAAGCGATGGGCTAACTGAGCGACTTCGTCGAGTTTAGCCGAATTGAAACAGTCAGCCTTAAAATCGGCGACGGCTTTAGCAAGCTCCTCAACTTTTTCGGGCAAGCTCTTAGCATAAGCAGCCCGAGCAACTTTCAAAGCACGCTGCACATCAATCTTTTGACGAGAAGCGACAAGCTGCTCGTTGATCACACTTGCCTCTGCGCGAATGATTGATGTCTCAATTTGATCATTGCGGCTAAGCGCTATTTTTTCAAATTCAGGACGTGTTTCACCCTCGTCACTCTTTTTAGAACCAGCGGTATCAAGGCAGGGCATGCTTGAATTGCTCATGCGCATGGCGTCTTTACCATAAGGCGTATTACCGGGGCGCATCGCCGGCATTCGGGTGCCAGAAGTCCCTTGACCTGCCGAAGCTTGAGAATCTGTCTCTGGTATCGCTTGCGACTCAACGACTTTTTCTTCAGCCAAATTCGCAGCTTGCTTTTCGGCTTGCGCCCGTGCCTGCCTTTCAGCCTCGGCTGCTTCCTCGCGCTGATGCGCCTGCTCGATTAAGAGATAGCGCTCACGCTCGGCCTTCAATACTGCGTATGAATCATCGTCTGAGTCTTGGCAGCTTTCTGTGTCTTCCATTTTTTCAACAGCAATATTATCGACATCATTGCCAACGAGTTCACGCTGCTCATCTTGAGCGGGAGCCTCGTTTTGATAGCTATGCAAAGAAGAAGGATTGGCATTGGTCGGAATTTGAACCTGTAGTTGAGGTAGCAAAAATTCAATTTGCTCCAGAAAAAGATCAGGCACAATAGGCTTCTGCAAAATCAAACTAACGCGCAACAGACTGCGTAAACGATTAAAAGTTTTGGCATCGCACCATGTGCCGGTCAAGAAAACAAGAGGAATCAAATTACCTTCCTCACGAATCTTGGTAATCCATTCCATGCCATCCATTCCGGGCAACCGATAATCCACAATAGCCAGGCTTGGACGTTGCTCCAGCAAGATCAGG
>Ga0182030_10009291_pt1 | contig 20142 bp, 18 predicted proteins | sample 812S3MmetaG_FD_121299 | JGI IMG/M metagenome (GOLD analysis project Ga0182030, IMG submission 121299) | Permafrost microbial communities from Stordalen Mire, Sweden - 812S3M metaG (Illumina Assembly) | ecosystem: Environmental > Terrestrial > Soil > Wetlands > Permafrost | place: Sweden... | reverse complement strand
GGTGGATCAACTGAGAACTTTTGCTGCTGAAGTTACCCGCGTCGCTCGAGATGTCGGTACCGATGGTATTCTTGGCGGTCAAGCCGAGATTGAGGGTGTCAAGGGCATGTGGAACACATTGACCGTAAATGTCAATGCAATGGCCAACAACCTTACGACCCAAGTACGAGACATAGCTATGGTCACAACGGCCGTAGCAAAGGGAGATCTAACGCAGAAGGTGCAAGCCGAGTGCAAGGGGGAGATTAAGCAGCTCAAAGAAACCATCAATTCCATGGTGGATCAACTTCAACAATTCGCACGAGAAGTTACCAAGATCGCCCGAGAAGTCGGAACCGAAGGCAGACTTGGCGGTCAGGCCACAGTGCACGACGTTCAAGGTACTTGGAGAGACTTAACAGAGAATGTGAACGGCATGGCTATGAATCTTACTACTCAAGTGCGAGAGATAGCCAAGGTCACCACTGCCGTGGCATGCGGTGACTTGACCCAGAAAATCGGAGTCGAGGTGCAAGGTGAAATAGCGTTGTTAAAGGATACCATTAATACTATGGTCGACAGGCTGGGGACATTCGCTTTCGAAGTGAGCAAAGTAGCCAGAGAAGTTGGAACCGACGGAACTTTAGGTGGACAAGCTCAAGTGGAGAACGTTGAAGGAAAGTGGAAGGATTTAACGGAAAACGTGAACACCATGGCGAGCAACTTGACATCCCAGGTTCGGGGGATATCTACCGTCACGCAAGCTATTGCCAACGGCGACATGAGCCAAAAAATTGAGGTCGAAGCTGCCGGAGAAATACTCGTGTTGAAGGAAACCATCAATAATATGGTGGATAGATTGAGTATCTTCTCGAACGAGGTCCAAAGAGTCGCGAAGGATGTAGGTGTTGACGGCAAGATGGGGGGTCAGGCCGACGTTGCTGGCATTGGCGGTCGATGGAAGGAGATCACTACTGGTAAGTAGCTGTTTGGAAGATGCTACCACTCGGTTATTTTGCCCGCGCGCTGGACTGACTCAAATATAGATGTCAACACCATGGCCATGAATTTAACTGCTCAAGTACGCGCTTTTGGCGATATCACCAACGCCGCAACCGACGGCGACTTCACCAAGCTCATTACGGTTGAAGCTTCTGGAGAAATGGACGAGTTGAAGCGAAAAATCAATCAAATGGTGTTCAATCTTAGGGACAGCATTCAGCGAAACACTGCTGCGAGAGAGGCTGCTGAATTTGCAAACAGAACCAAGTCCGAGTTCCTCGCCAATATGTCCCACGAAATTCGAACGCCAAGTAAAACCCCCCTTTTCTTTTCTCCCCTTTCCTTTCACGACGGTCTGTCTCTTAAGGACAAGTTCACCCCCATTCCGGCCAAAGTTCCAGCCAGAAACCAGAAGTCTCGGGATGGTAGAATTGCAAATACGAAGCACCACTGTGCTATTTACAATTATTCTACTATACACAAGCAGAATCTCAAGGTCCACCTCACCTCGGAGAAGCATCACCAAAAGGTGTTTCTGAGCTCTGGGAGCTCTTTCTGGGCACCCCCAACCCGTAATCTTGGGCTAATCACTAACCAACCTTTCTTGGACTCATTGCTAACTACTTTGTCAAGTGAATGGAATCATCGGAATGACGCAACTCACATTAGATACAGATCTCACTCAGTACCAGCGGGAGATGTTGAATATCGTCCACAATCTGGCAAACAGCCTGTTGACAATCATTGATGATATTCTTGATCTTTCGAAGATTGAGGCCAACCGTATGATTATGGAAGAAATCCCCTTTACTCTTCGTGGAACTGTCTTCAATGCACTTAAGACCTTAGCTGTCAAAGCAAACGAGAAATTCCTGGATTTGGCGTATCGGGTGGACAGCTCGGTGCCTGATCATGTCGTTGGAGATTCCTTCCGCTTACGCCAAGTCATTCTCAACTTGGTTGGTAATGCCATCAAATTCACTGAACATGGGGAAGTTTCCTTGACCATTCGGAAAGCAGAGCAAGATCATTGTGCTCCAAATGAGTATGCTATCGAGTTCTCAGTCTCTGACACTGGAATCGGCATCCAGGCGGACAAGCTTGATCTCATCTTCGACACTTTCCAACAAGCCGATGGTTCTACGACCCGAAAATTTGGTGGAACCGGCTTGGGTCTTTCCATTTCGAAGAGACTCGTGAACTTGATGAGAGGAGACGTTTGGGTCAAGAGTCAGTACGGCAAAGGCAGTTCATTCTACTTCACATGCACTGTACGATTGGCTACGTCTGATATCCATTTCATCGAGAAGCAACTTAAGCCATATCAGCAACACAATGTTCTCTTCATCGATAAGGGGCAGACTGGTCACGGCAAGGAGATCATCACAATGCTTACTCAGATTGGCCTTGTGCCTGTGGTGGTTGACTCTGAGCGACATGTCAATTTGGTATCTTTAGGAGGGTCTAAGGTTGCATCGACCTACGATGTAATCATTGTTGATTCAATCGAGACGGCAAGAAGATTAAGAGCGATTGATGAGTTCAAGTATATTCCCATTGTACTTTTGGCGCCAGTCGTTCACGTCAGTCTCAAGTCTGCTTTGGATCTTGGAATCACGTCTTATATGACAACTCCTTGCTTAACCATCGACCTTGGCAACGGAATGATCCCAGCATTGGAAAATCGAGCTGCACCATCTTTGGCGGATAACACCAAGTCTTTCGACATTCTACTCGCAGAGGATAATATTGTTAACCAGCGTCTTGCTGTTAAGATTCTGGAAAAGTATCATCACGTTGTGACCGTGGTGAACAATGGTCAGGAAGCTCTTGATGCGATCAAGGAGAAACGATACGATGTCATTCTCATGGATGTTCAAATGCCCATCATGGTAAGCGATAGCAATCTGCTTTGGAATGCCCGGTCTTCCTAGAAACTAACCATCTTTCAGGGAGGTTTTGAGGCCACAGCCAAGATTCGAGAATATGAACGAAGTCTGGGCACACAGAGAACACCGATCATTGCGCTAACCGCACATGCTATGCTGGGTGATCGGGAGAAATGCATCCAAGCACAAATGGACGAGTACCTTTCAAAACCTCTCAAGCAGAATCATCTGATTCAGACCATTTTGAAATGTGCAACGTTAGGTGGAGCACTCCTAGAAAAAGGCAGAGACGTTCGATCTTCGGCCAAGGATGAGCCACCTTCAGCAATGTCTCCAAATGGACAAATCCCTTCTGTCGCGAGCTCTGCCAATTCTTTGAGACCACCTATAGAGCCGCGTGCCTACTCAACTACTGGTCCAATTACCCATGGCAGTTTAGAAAGTCCAGCTTTAGTTACTGCTGACCAAGACGATCCTCTTGCAAGAGTAAGTTGACCTCTCATCCCCGGCAAAACGACTTGCTAAGTTCTCGCAGCTTCTCATGCGCGCCCACAGTAGCTGAAGTGCTTTTACCAGCTACCATGAGTCCTTTCATGGAAGCTCTCACGAACGAACCCTTGTTTCTTTCGAAGATACCACCATTGCGAATTTTCTATGTAATATTGAACTCCGGCATGGCGTTTCCGGCATGGGATCATTAAGGGCTGGAGTGCATCTGGCAACAGCATCGGGTTTTCGTGAGGGTGGCATTTGCTTACATGTCCTCCTATACTTCGTGTCCTTATTCAGACGAGAGGTGCCTCTAGCTATCATAGTTTGCGAGCTTGCTAGATTTGTTTCTGCACTCGTGCTTTGGCTCCGAGATGATGGAACTAGATGATTAAATGAATAGCAGATAGTTATGATCATATTGCTTGACTACCAAATTCATACCAGCGTAACTCATTTCTGATATTCCTCACCTTTCTTCCAGTCTGATCGTTTCTTCCACCTACCCCTTTTACCTATTGATCTTATACTTGCGGACATTATGATTACTGCTTCAGATACCGTTACGCATTGCCTCCAAGGATTCACACCTCGATGAGGAGAAGGAACCTCCTCAAAAGTGGGATCGCTTCAAGGAGCGGGGAACAAAAACCACTGCTCCTGCATCTCCAACGTTAGATCCTTTGAATAGCTTTCCTACGGGTTTACTTACCCGAATATACGTCCAGCTGATAAGGCCCTTGCGCCGATCTCTTCGTATGGCAGCGGACGCGTATAGAATAGCTAAGAAAGGATCATCAGAATGAGTCCTCATATGTCATTATCTGGAAGCGAGAAGATAAAGAAATACCAAGATATGCACATGGACGTTCCTAAATCTGAGTTCCACAGATGAACTAAAAAGTCCTGTAAGCTTTTTTTTTTAAAGCACTTGAAAAAGCATGAGAGACCACGAATTTTAATTCTACTACTCAACTGTGTCGGAATGGCCCAGTCGCAAGAAGAACCTTCGAAGTCGAAGATTGAACTGCAAAGTACTATTACAGCTGCTAGTACTATGCCTGAAAAAGTCACCAACATCGAACCGCTGAAGGGAATGGGCGAAGAAGCTCAATATGCTATCGCAAACCACGAATCTTATCTGAATCCGAGAAGCAAAGACTCATGGCTACTTTACGGCATCCTTCTAGTTGCGTTTCTCAACGCGACCTCCAGTGGCTTTGATGGCAGCCTCATGGGTTCGATAAATGCGGAAAGCCAATATAAGAATTTCTTCCATCTTAAGGAAACGGGATCGTCGACGGGACTTGTTTTCATTCTCTATAATGCAGCCTCTACGATTGGGTGTGCCTTTGGAGGTGTGTGGTATCATTTTGGAGAATTGAACCTGTACTAATTCATCAAGGTCCTATCATGGATTACTTTGGGCGAAAACGTGGAATGCAGTCGGGCTGTGCCTTTGCCCTCGCTGGTGCAGTATTAGGAGCAGCCTCCCAAACTTTGCCTCAGTTCAAAGCTAGTCGATTCTTACCTGGTTTTGGAATTATATTACAGACTCTTTCTGCACCAGTCTATGTTACTGAGCTTATACCTCCTCAATGGAGAGGGAGGTTAGGAGGGTTCTATAATACTTTCTACTTTACTGGTGCCATCACAGCTACTGGAGTTGTCTATGCAACGTCTAAATACACATCTACTCTTGCTTGGCGACTTCCCCTCGCGCTACAAACAATACCTCCGTTTTGTGTATTTGTGGGCTGCTTCTTCATTCCCGAATCTCCACGCTGGCTTGCATCACGAGACCGTATGGATGAAGCTGCCAAGATAATCTGGAAATACCATGGCGGAGAAGATAATGCTGTTGCTCATCTCGAAGTCAGAGAAGTCGCTCTCCATGTCAAGCTCAGTAAGCCACAGACTCCTGGACAATACATCAGGGGACTTTGGGATTATAGAGAACTTTTCAATACGCATTCGGCGAGATGGAGAACTGCAATGGTTACGTTGATTACTTTTGCTTCTAGTCTTGCTGGGAATACTATTTTGACATGTGAGTCAAGTACTTGGTCTACTTATTGTTTGGAATTCTCTGATACAATGGCAGTTTTTCTACCGACGATGCTTAAGGCTGTTGGTGTTGTGTCGGTCAGAAGGAAGCTACTACTTACGTTCGCATCGTCTATCGTAAGAATCCTTCAGTTTGAACACTTGGAATCGGTAATGACCATTTAGGTTTCTTGCTCGGGGGCTATCATTGGCTCAGCAACTAATGACTGGATATTCCGTCGGACAAGGCACGTAGCACTCGAAGCGAACACTTAGAAGTGATTTGTTCTGACATACATGAATAGATTCCTATGGGGCTCTTTTGCACTTGCTGCCTCGCTATCGCTTGTGGCTGCCATGTCCTCCCAAGTGGCAGCTGCCACTGTTCAGGCAAAGCAACCTTCTAAGACCATATCTGGTGTTGGCATCATGTCCATTTTCCTCTTCGGATGGATCTTCAGTTTCGTCTATACTCCCAACCAGGTAACCTCCTGTGAAAGAATAACATATATTTAAATCTGACACTAAGCAGTCGCTTTACTGTACCGAAGTACTCAACCAAGAAATTCGGGCGAAAGGGATATCTCTCCATGCGCTGCAGAGTAATTTCATCACAATCTTGTTCACATACACAACGTCAATCGCGCTTGGGGAGATTAGCTGGAGTTTTTCCCCTCACTGTATTGAAATGTTCTTCTAGCTAACGGACAATAGAATACTACTTTGTATGGATAGCTGTTGATTTTGTCGCTGGGATTCTATGGTTCTTCTTTGGCGTCGAGACTGTGGGCCGTACTATTGAGGAGTTGGACGTTTGTTTCGAGGCTCCGTTTCCTCCCAAAGCATCATGGAAGCGGACCAAGATTATGAAGGATGATAATGATGAGGGGCCGATTAAGGTTGCGGAAATTGAAGCTTGACCTTTATATAGAGTGATTGATGTACTTCGAAAAGAGAAGTTGACATAAAGGAACGACGTATCTATCAGAAGACACTATAGTTTCTCATCTCGAGGGGAACATGCTTACGATATTTAGACCATAAATGACCAGAAAAGCAAAGAGCATTATTATCAAGGAGCGCAGTTTGAGAAGTATATGTGTACTATATTTAGACCATGTACTACTAAAAGATCTCGTTGCTTCAAATCGTGTAAGGCATTGAGTCTAGAAGGTCTGAAGATAATCCGTATAAGAAGATACCTTACAACGATTCAAATTCGGGTTTCTGCATCCTCAATATTTTTCAACTCTTGACAAGTGATTTAATTCAGGGGACTTGCTTACTCATTAGGGGTTCCTGACAAAAACGAAAAGATCCTTGCGCCGCATCAACCTCTAACGGCTTTTTCGCCTCACAATTTATCTCCTGGTACCATTGATCGCCAAGTAGTCTTTGCTAATATTCAGATGATTTTGTACGAAGTTCTCAACCCAGCTCTACAATCATTCCACTTTAGGGTTCTTCCAACGTAAGGATTCGAACCGCCACGCGACGCGCCAATTTTGAATGTGCCGGCTCAGGGCCTCTTCAACCCAAAATAGCAGGAGGAGAGAACGGTGACTGGTATGCAGACGGCAAGGCTAAAGGCTGAATCGCTAGGTCGGAAAGCAAAAGTATATGCCTCCAGATGAAAGAAAACTCACATGCTTTTGTTCCTAGAAGGACAATCTTGCATGCTGTTGGATACCGAGAGCTAAGATTTTGTGTTACAGCTTGCCAACTCGTACCATGAGCTATTGGAGTATGTACTCAGTTCCCGGCCATGCGGAATATAACAGTCGCTGACATATTTTGCCCTTGCAGAGAGTTCTCTTCGAAAGAGCTTCGTTCCGTTGGGAATTATACGTTAGGGCGGTTGATCGGGAAGGGGTCTTTTGGGAAGGTTTACCTTGCTACCCATAAGCTCACAAATGGTTCGAAAGTGCGTCAAATTTAAAGGAGATTAGGGGTAATTTTTGTACTGATGAAAACTTGCAGGTTGTTTTAAAGTCTGCCAATAAAGACGATTCGAATCTGGCCCGAGAAATACATCACCACCGACAATTCCTGCATCCCCACATTGCCCGCTTATATGAGGTTATAGTGACAGAGTCTCTAGTATGGCTGGTTCTAGAATATTGCCCTGGTATGTCATGCCATCAGCTGCGTGGAAGCGTATCTAAAGTACGGACAGGTGACGAATTATACAACTACCTCCTCAAGAACGGCGCATTACCTGTCGAAAAGGTTCAAAAAGTGTTTACACAGTTGGTTGGGGCCGTTGCATATGTCCACAATCAGTCGTGTGTTCACAGAGATTTAAAACTGGAGAACATCCTCCTCGACAAGAATGAGAATGTCAAACTTTGCGATTTCGGCTTCACAAGGGAATATGAGGGAAAGGCTAGTTATCTCCAGACATTTTGCGGTACAGTCTGCTACAGCGCTCCGGAAATGTTGAAAGGAGAAAAATATGCGGGAGAAAAAGTTGATGTCTGGAGTCTTGGGGTGATCTTATATGCTCTTTTATGCGGCGAACTACCCTTCGACGACGATGATGATAATGCTACGAGGACGAAGATTCTTTCCAGTGAACCAAAATGGCCCGACCATCTCACTCCAGATGCGAAATCTCTACTCGTTATTCTACTCTCCAAGAGACCCCTACTTCGGCCAAGCTTATCAGATATTTTGACACATCCATTTCTCGCAGAACACGCTCCACAACAACAAGCTATCCTCAAGCTTCAACAACCGGCACCCTTCACAACTCCTCTAGAGAAGGAAACTTTGGAACGTATGCGAAGCGCTGGAGTGGACATTGATCAGGTCATTGAGAATGTTTTGGCTAGGCGTTGTGATGCATTAGCAGGCTGGTGGGGTCTTCTGATAGAAAAGGAAGAGCGCAAGCAAGTCCGGAGAGAACGTAAAAGAAAAGAAAGAGAGGCGGAAATAAAGGCATCACGAAGGTTAAGTGGTGCGAGCAGCCGACTGGAGCGAATGACTCCAGCCCTAAAAGGAGTCGACGAAGAGGGCAATGAAATTATCAAGCTCGGTGATCCACCTAGGAGTAGAGGGAGAAAAGACAGACGAAGCGCTCACTACCCGGAGCTTGTTCTTACAGATCTCCCCGGGTTACCAGAAAATTCACAACTCGACTCTCCTGATATAGTTTCTCCTCCTCCGCCGATTGAGAAAGATTCGGTACGATCTGCAAGCTCATCGCGGCATCGTCGGCCCATACCCCCTCCTAAAGAGGGCGTTATAGGGACTTTTCGAAGTGCTAGATCTCGAGGAAGCACCTTGCAACTTGTCACTTCCAATCCGGATTTATTGTCACCAGATGCAAACGGGGTTTCTCCAAGAGCTGCAAGGCGGAAACATCAGCATCCTTTCATAAATCAACTCGCCCATTGGAAGCATTGGCTTGTCGAATCTGCAAAACGGGCTAGATCTCCAGGGAAGAGGGCTAGCCGTTCAACCCCAGATCTTCTTTCAAAGTCCGCGGGCAGTTCACGAACTGGCACAAAGGAGCCCAGTCCCAGGCCAGCAACCTCTAAAACACCAACCCAGCCAAGGCCAACCCTACACCCAGGGCCGCAAAGCCACCCGCCTGTTGCACGGATATATACTACTCCAAATAACAAGAGACATTCAATATCGCCCTCTCCGTTAACGCCTCGGTCGACCTTTCGACGGGCCAGCAGTGGCCTTAGAGGTCGTAAATCAACCTCATCCTCTGTGTCGTCCGTTCGCAGTATCCACCACCACCATCATACTCATTCGAAAGCGTCTTCCACCTCGTCGAACGGTTCTGGATCAATGAACAAAGTTTCTCTACCAACCCGCAGTCCGCACCATTCTGTAAAGGTGCTTCCTGCAACACCTACAACTGGCGCTTTCCCCTCTAATATACGTGTTGTGCGTCAAGCTCCTGTGTCTTCGTTCAACGAGGGTGTATGGGGTAATTCACTGGGCACTAATAGCCCGGGTGGCCTTGTATTCGCCAAACGGAAGAAGAACGTCTTCAAAGGCCCCATGCTTAATACATCACCAGGACCATCAGGAAGTGCAGTACGAGCGGGAAGCCACAGCCGCAGCGCGAGCGTAGCAGGTCGAAGAAGCGGCGAAATAATCGAAGAAGAAGATGAAGACGAGGTCGAGGAGGTTGAAAACTTTTCTCCAGTGACCGGCGAAGAAGTCGAGGAAACGATATACCCACCTGGCGAAACGCCAAGGTAGTAGGAGTTGCTTGGTTTTGATTAAAGTTCTGTACATTTGACATCTGTGTGATTAGAGCATGGGTGACGGAAAGCCTCTGATGTTGTTATATTAGCGGGTCCTTCTCTACTTCTTTTCAGCGTTGCATTGTTGTTCCTGGTTAGGAACGTTTCTTTTGATTTGGTGTGCGTGAAGCCTCCAGTAAATAGGGACCTTTTATTTGATGAATATGATGTGAGAGATTTGATGGCTGATAATCTGCTTGCTACTTTTGAGCGTGCTAGATATCCTGGAGATAATGTATATACAGAAGTGGAACATTGACGTGGATTAAGCAGCTACAATGCCGTAGGAATTGGGATATAATATATAATTGTCTTACAGCTTATAGAACAATAAGCTTCTGCTCAAGGCGTTTTATATGGTCTTTCTATCTATAATCAAGCTTGTAATCTAGTAAAATACTGAAAAAACCTGGTCAAGAAAATTCTCTTAGGATTTCCATCCTAATTGTCTCATACTATTAAGCCAATGATATCTTACATTTTTATTTCCCATGGTGGAAAGCATTTTCAAACTTGACTGACGTAATCTTGACTTGACTACACTAAGTAATCTATATCATCTATGAAATTCTGTTCCTTCCTCTCCTACCTTACTTCGTCATATCTATGTTGACCTCCGCCACCTTTCTCTTCCTCGGCGTCGTCATCCTCCTCCTGATACACCCCAGAACCAAAACCATGTCACCCACCCGCATCATCCTCGACTTTGACGGTACCATAACAACAAAAGACACCATCTCTATCCTCGCCTCATCTGCCCTTTCCTTCCATTCCCAAAACGGGTATGACCTATCCTCTACCTGGAAAGAAGTCGTAGATGCTTATACCAATGACTACAATACCTTCACCGGCTCTTATAATCCTGTGAAAGAAGAACGTAAGACTTTTAAGGAAGAGATTGAGTTTCTAAGAGCAGGGAAGGAAGTAGAGGAGAGGAGTTTCGCCCGTGTGAGTGAGTCGGGGTTATTTAAGGGGATTAGGGAGGAAGACTGGGATGCATTTGGGAGGGAGGCTGTGAGGAAGGGGGATGTGGCTATTAGGAATGGGTTTCGGGAGTTTGTTGAGAGGATAGAGAAGAAGGATGGGAGATGGGGTGTAGTGTCTGTAACTTTCTCGAGGGGGTTTGTGAGGGGCGTTTTAGATGTAGGGGAGGAGATTGAAGTTCTAGCTAATCAGCCAGATGAAGAGGAAGGTATCTTGAGTGGCCCGGAGGGTGAAAAGGGGAGGGTGTTGACTAGTTCGGATGATAAGCTTGGGGCTATGAAAATGATTATGAGGCGGTGGGGTACGGATGGTACGAGTGGGAAAGTGGTTTATATTGGCGATTCGAGCACGGATATTGAATGTCTTGCGAAGGATGGAATAATTGGGGTTATTATGTCTGAGGATGGTCGTAGTAGTTTGATACAGACCATGAAGCGGATCGGAGTTAAGGTTGTTCACATTGAAGAGTTTGGAGACAGGTTAAGAGGGCCGTATTGGGCTCGTGACTTCGAAGAAATCCTTCAAAGCCCCTTATTTAGCTAGTAGTCTAGAAGGGCAGCGAGGTGTGCTTGAAATAATCTGGTGACAACAAGTACATGCTGTTGAACGATGTAAGATAATGGTTTCATTTCTGCGTCACTGCACACGATTATTTAAGTGAGTGCTCGATCAGCGTTTTATACCCCTTCACAGCTGTCTCCAAGTCTGAGATCTTGAGATGCTCATGATCTGAATGAGCAACAAGTATGGAACCGGCGCCATACAGGTATCTCTTGTGGTCGCCTTTAAGGTATGGAATATCAGTACCGTAATTTACCACAATTGTATCAAAGCCTGTAGAGCAATGAGATGCTGCAGATCCATAGATAGAAGATACTTACCTTCCACATCACTGTCAATATAAACAGGACCATACCCCTGGCTCACCTTTACATCTAATTCCTCACTAGCCTTCTGAATAGTATCCATCAGAATCTTCTCTACCACGGCCGGCGTCCCCTCCGCAATCCTTATAGAAACCTGAGCAACCGCATCCTCAGCAATAACGTTGGCCGCAACCCCACCCTCGATCCTCCCAATATTTATCGTCGTATTCCCATACTTTTCACTATATGGCAATGCCACATTCTGCAACGCGTATAGCGCAGGAATCAACATACTATTCGCATTCCTCCCCAACTGCGGATATCCCGAATGGCCCGCCTTGCCCTTGGCCTTGATTTCTAAAGTCATAATGCCTTTATGCCCACTTGCCAGCTTTAGTTCTGTAGGCTCCCCGAATATGACGGTCTTCCATTGTAGCCCTAGATCATTGGCTTTCTTCATACCATCACCTCTTGTCTCCTCTCCAACAACAAATAGCAGCGCTATGTCCCCCTCCCCGATCTTCTCCGCAGCAAGCAATTCCTCAACAGCCGTAATCTGCGTCGCAACACACGCCTTCGCATCCACGCTCCCACGGCCCCATATCTCATCCCCTTTCCTCTCATATGGCCAGAAAGGCGGGACAACATCCAGATGTGAGCTAATCAACGTTTTCGTCTCCCTTGTGCTGCCCAAATAGGCAAAGACGTTGAACCTCGCATTGTTCCCCTTTGTTTTGGGTGTAACTTCTTGGGTTTCGACGGTGAAGTTTTGGGCTTGAAGGTAGGAAACTAGCCATTTGGCGACGGCGTACTCGTTGCCAGTTATGGATTCATGGTCTATGAGGGTTTTGTGGAGGGAGAGGAGGGAGGTGGTGGAGGGGAAAGCGAGGAGGAGGGGTTCTTGGGCCGCGAATGAGGGGGTGTTGGATATGGAATTGAGGAGGAAGAGCAAAGTGGGAATTGCGTGGAACTTCATGGTGAGTTTGAGAGCAAATTGATGGAGTTGAGTTTGAGTGGAGTTCGAGATGTTGCGTTTCTTCTAGGGAGCTAGGGTAGCTGAGAGCAGGGACTAAAACTCCACTGCCTGCGATGAAGGGTCACTATGAGTCTATGACATTTCTATTTGGAAGTTCATCAGCATTTGTTAGTGCTCTCTGTGATTTTATGGAGGCTTTCAAATTTTAACATTGAATGTGCAACCAAGTCACACAAAGTCGAATCTCTAAAATTTGCACTTGGAGACTTTCAATTTGAGGTGTCTCATGATCTGATATGGCCCAAATCTCTATTTAAGTAGCCATGCTTAATTGCCCTATACCTTGGTATTTCCATTAACGCCTAGGCTTTCCTTAACTCCAATAAACGCAATGAGCACTTCACGTTGCGGACGCTAATTCCTCCCACGGTATTGTCGGGTTCGACGACCTCTGGTGGAGGAGACTAATCTAGTTGCAGAGGATGATCGAGAGCCCCTCATAGGATCGAACCTATGGGGAATGACTGCCGGTGGTTGACCTCGATATATGGCATACTGCCTTGGTTGGACATATGGTGGACGACGTTGTAGATATTCATCATTCAAATCTCCGAAACCCGATTGCTGATTCTGGACAGTCTGTCTGCTTTGCTGATGTTCTGCAAATAAACTACTAAGTCGAGGATCGTAATTATTGACTTGCGGTCGGGCGCTTGAACGCCTTGGCCGTCGACCTGGAGGGGCAATCACGGAAGACGCGTCAGAGTCGTCGTCAATTTCTTGTATCTGATTTGCAGCACCCAAATTCTCGCCCCTATTGTAGCCGTACCCAGATTCGACGGAGACGCTTTCACTTTCCCTTGAACGGGAAGGGCTTTGGAAATGTCCATAACTATGAGGCTCAACGCTGGGACCGCGACTCTCTAAATTTCCCGCAAAACCGTAGTACTCATTACTGACGCTGACACTGCGACTTGAAGGAGAAACACTCATCTCTGTGTCTCCATCTTGATCCATGATTCCTGCTTCAGAATTGTCGTCCTCGCCGTCGCCATCTTCATCTTCAGAGTCGACTGATCCAGCACCGTGGAATGGATACTCGTATCGAGGTGTACTTGACAGATCATTCCGCGATTCGTCATCATCATCATCATCATCATCAGAAGGGCCGTTTCCCACCATGGTTTCCGTTTCTGTATCGCTATTATCGTCTGTGTTCTCCTCTTCACTCTCTCCATCTTCATGAAGCGGATAATGTGCGTGATTTTCAGCGTCACTATCTTGATCTAACGGACTCCAACCGGCATTCTGAAGCATCACTGCCTCATCGACTTCTGAACGATTCGTACTGGTGACACTGACCGCTGACTGCACAGATGGACTTGAGCTTCCTACTGTTCGATCCAGTCGTCGACGACGCCGATTTGATATTGCGCCACCTTCATCCGAATCATCGTCAGAAATAGTTATCGGCTCCTGCTGAGAGGCGTCGTTTGCATTTGCATTTCCGTTATGTGAATCGACCACCTGGTCGTCTGCAACAACGAAGTCTCCTATTGAGCCTTCGTCCTCATCTTCTTCTTCATCCATATCGCCCGCCATATCACTGTCATAGTCATCTGACTCATCTGAGTCGTAGTCGATTCTACCATGATGGGCGGGGTGATGGAAACCATGGAAGGGTGGTCCTCTACCCCCGAAGCGGAAAGTTGGGATCATAAAATGCGGGTGATGGTGATGACCGTGGCCGATTTCAGCGTCCAAATCAAGTTCTAAGCTTTCAAGATCGTCCAAATCTTCCAAGTCATCTCCATCAACTTCATCACCATCCATGTCACTGAAATCGTTTGACTCCTCAACTGGTAGATGACAATTTGCGCATGTCGGTCCTCCTTCATGCTCCGTAAGGCAGCGGGGACATCTCAGGACCCCATCTCCATCATCATAGATCAATTCCCTTCGTCCTGGAGGGAAGGTTCCTTTGAATAAGCCATCCGAACTATTCCTATCTTTATCAACGTCTGAGATCTCTTCGGCTCGCTTCTTCTGGTGTTGCTCGATGGACTCGTCGGAAGGCAGTAGTTCACCGCGCTTGACTAAGATTTCGACCATTTGTTTAATCTATGTAGAACTTTATCAGTACCACCCAAAATCATAAATCATGCCTAGTTTCTGCTTACGAGAAAGGAAGGAGCTGGCATTTGTTTCACAGCCGTCCTACATTCGGGGCACGTCTTCTTCCTCTTATTCGGCACAAACCAGTTGCAAAGACACTATATAGGTATTAGAATAATGACCAGAAGGCTCGTGGTATTCCGAATACTAACAGAGTAACAATATGTGTGCCCACAACCCAAGGTCCAAGGCTCGTAGAGCATCTGATCGCAGATGGAGCAAGTTACCAAGCTTCGAATGCTCGTAAGGTCGCTTTTAAAGAGCGAGGCAAGCTGCATCAAGAAGTTGGCATGCTACAGAGACTAAACACTGAATCCAGAAGCTTACCTCTCCATCTCCCTCAGAACTTGGTATCGTAGCCGCCGATTTTCCGGGAATTGGTGTTACCTCCCGGCTGTTAGATGCGCTGTTGGTGAGGTGCCCGTTCTTTCCCAAGCCTGCTGGTTTGGACTGCATTATAGCAGGAGGCATGGTGGTCTCTGATTTTGTTGATGTTGGAGTTTCGGTTTCGGGGCGGCTGATTGTTGCTCGCGAGAGTATGGAACTTTCAACGCCTGCTTTGAATGCGGGGCGAGACTCGTGCAGGGCGAGAAAGACGATGCTAAATAGCGTCGCCCTTCAAAAGAGGGGATGTGCAAGGCAATATGCACTATCTGAGAGAGGTTGGAAGATGTTTCATGAATGCTCCAGTGAGGGCCAAAGACCGATGTTATCAAATATCAGTCGCGCTTGCCTCAAGCGAACGGATGCCGAGTCAGTGCTTCCCTGCTTTGAAACCCAGGGCCACCATTCTTACAAGATTATTTAAACCTAAAGCATTATCGTTACTTCCTGAGGCATTCTAAGAGGTGGCCATATGTTTTTATTCTTGTTCCTTTTGACTTCCTATTTATGTGCAACCGTTCTTCTACATTTATTTGCACATCTACTCACAAACGCCTGTCCGGAGCTGAAACTTTTGCATGTCAACCTGAATTGCAGAATCGATCATTTGCAAAGACAAGGCCCATCTTCAAGCTTGAAAAAACATCCTCAAAGCCAGTCATAATTTATCTCATTTGATAAAAATTAGGGCTGATACGTGGCAGTCCTTCTATTGTGCGGCCGCAATTGGCTGTGAGAGAATTGCACCATCCTGATATCTTAGTGGCATACCCTATTGAGATTTACTCCGAGAATACAAGATGCTGTTTGAGTATCATATTTGATTTCCTAAAAGTCTACCTTACCAAGAAAGAATCGATTTCTCAATGCTAAATACAAACCCTCAAGAATCGAGGTGTTCTACTGTCCAAGAAGTGAAGCAAAATCGACCAATTCCAACGCAGGCTAAAACGCAAAGACAACACTGAAAGAAAGTCATTAAAAGTAATCAGATATTGCTTCAACTCTATAGGAAATTGTAGTCATCGGCCTATCCACATCGCGGTCTATTCGATTTTGGGCCGTTTGGCAGCCCCCGAGCAGACCTCAGCCAAATGTCCCTTCGGTACCATATGCTCCTCGACAATCTCCTCATTCAGATGAGATAGAGTATCAATCTCGAATTGGAGGAAAGATTTAATGGATTTGACGTCCAGTGCATCAACTTTGATGGAGTCCCGGATGTTCTTAAGCATGTGACGGATACGAGACTCGGCGTTCTCAAGTTGATACCCAACAGTTTGTCCATAAAGTTCAGATAGGTTGGATATCGGACGGACAGTTGTAAGAACCATGTCGTCGCGGATCTGGGGGGAGCGTGGTCGAAAAGATGTGACCATGGTGATGCGCTCCTGGCCACCAAAAGCTCGCAATGCTTGGTGCTCAATATATCGACCCTGCAAGACGACGGCACATCCCTGACATAGTCTTAGCTCTTGTCGTTCCTATTCTAGGTGTTTTGCTTACCTTTCGTGGGCCACGAACTTTCTTGATGCTACCGTCACCGGTCCTCAAGGCTGTTTCTCCTCCGACCATACCCGTGGTATCGCTCATCATCAGAACGCAGACAAAGGGATAACTGTCTCTGTGCCAACCAACGATAGGTTCCTCATCATCCTCTGAGATCATGAGGTTCTTATCGTACTGCTTCTTCTTACCGGGAACTGACATGTTGACATGTCCGATCTCATAGTCCATCACAGGGACGAGCTCAACACCGGCGATCTTTGATATGATGGCAAGGGTTTCGGGATGTTTCCAAGCCTCAAAGATAAACTTAGCATGCCTGAAGTCTTGTTAGTATCGTCGATAGATGAATAGCAACGTGGATACTTGACTTACTTTGGAGCATAACCCCGAAGCTGCTTGGGAGCGATGTCAGAAGTGTAGCTGTATTTCTGTTGGACTTCCTCATTAAGGACCTCACTTCTCATGATGTCGACAGCATCTTCGCTAAAAAGGCGGAAAGGCTCAGACACGGCGACTGGAGAAACACCATTCGTCGATAAGTAGCCGATATCTTCCATAGTGTGGATGTATTTAGGTGCCTCGTAGGCTAAATGTTTGTTGGGGATGAAAAGCTTGCCAACGGCTGGTGCGCCATTGTCAGCTGCGAGATATTTCTCGAAGGAGCGTTTCAAGCTCTCTTGGGTCTCTCTAGGAGACGGATTGAGTCGCGGCGAATTCATGACCTTCGAGAAATGGGGGTCGACAGCTCCCGCCTGGATGAAGACATCGGGTGTTGCCATGTTTGCTAAGAGCTCCTAAAGGATGTTAGAGATCTGCTTCCTGTGAACTGAATGGCCGAGGCATAAAGCGACGATTTGGTTTTCAAAAGAGAAGAAGATAATAAGCTGAGCAAGACCGCATCATGGTGCAACGCCCTGAGTGAAGCTGTTGATGAGGCCACCTTAAGAGACGAGCCTCGCCTTTACGTTTCTCTGAGAGCTTCTGGTGGTGTAATAGGGGTACAGAAATGGGTGCAGAGGTGTGGGAGCGAATGAACTTTCACCTTGGTGTCCGCCGATTGATGATGGCAGGTGAGCTACTTACTTGAAGTCTTTCCTTAATTGAATACGAGTCTGAGAATAGTTGCCAGATCGTTGAAGTGTCACTGTCTGACGTTCGTCTTGAGCTGTTGGAAGATTGTTAGATACCAGATATACAAGAGCCGGTGTTTGCGGCCCCTTATATTTGAAGGATTTCTAGATTCCTACCAAGAGGTCTACTAGACACTGGCTCAGTGACTCGTGTATTCGATGAAGGCAATTCAGACCAAGCTGGGCAATACGCTACGGCGAGATCAGCCGTGATATTTTGCACGTCCTTGACACTTCGATCCAGCATGCCCTTGTTGAGTTCCTCCACACCTTTCTTGCAGCTATTTCAATCGTTCTCATTTCTTTGTGGCAAAGGTGTGGAGAAAGTTTCACGATGCTCTACCCTCGATCATTTCATCACGCAGTCGCCTTATCGTCGTAGCATCTCTCGCTCTGACCGATCAGCATGCCTCACCCTGGCCATGGATGGCTGGACCGATATCAGGGGCCAGCTCAACCTAAAGTTAGACAGCAGGTATCTGATATGCATGCAGGGCAATGAAGGCCGAGATATTGTATGGAAACTGTTTCTTCAAATGGATAGTGCCAGAAAATGGAGGGGCTGTAGACTGGGCCGAGACAAGTTTCCAGCCTAACGCTTGCTTGGTTTCCATTCCCATTGGAAGTTTTCGCAAGATCAACTTCCGCCACAAAGACCAGGGGTTTGACAAGATCGGAGCGTCACCACCGGCACTTTCGCAGTTTGGAATACATGTTATCAACTTTCACATAATGAAATCTGATTTGTGGAGACACGTAACATCAAAAGTGGAGGGGAGGACGAGAGGTGTGTAGGGCTAATGTCTAACAAGGTCATCAGAGCGGAAGCTTGGAGAGGCAGGATCTAATGACCAAAAATGGAACACAAAACGATAGATTGAATATGGAACTTTTCCTTGACAGGTCTCGCTTGTGAAAATAGTCGCCGTTAACGGATGTGCACAATGATTCAGCAACAACTATCTTACGACGTCCAACTTGAACGAGGCCAGTGACAGCCACAGGAGATATCTGAAAAACTATCTGAGCGTTCGCATTGCATGTCTAGGAAACCAGGGCTGAAGCCTGTTCCAAAGACCTCACATCGTAATAATACCAAGGTGCATTTGGATCCTGTCAAGAAGTCATGAATCCTCTGTCTGTCTGTCAGTTCATTATTTGTGGGAGCACGAGACCAATGATGTATGAGTCGAAGAAGAATGATAAGAACGTAGATTTTGGTGGAGTAATACCAGGAAGCTGAGCCGCAGGAGCGATACCCTAGAGCTAGTTTCCTCTTTCCAAGATAGCATTACTCGTGTGAGTGGGGAGTTATGAGTTTGTCGAGCGAACAACGAAGGAACATGGTGTAGAAGCGACTGCTCTACGAGTATCTCTGTCGTGTCCAAGTGACTCTTGAGAGGGGACCAGGGGGATAGGGGAAGAGGAGGAGAGGAGAAGAGGGGTTTTCTGCATGATCAGGATGCAAAGCGATAAGGATAAGGATAAGAGGAAGAGGATATGTATCCGCGAACCGCTAATCCATAATAGGGAAGGTCAAAGTCCTTCCTTCTCCAGCTTTTACTAAGGTATACCTAGCCTCAAGATTCTCAATATCAAATAACACGGGGAACACCCAAGCAACAGCAGCAAGGCATTCTCATCACCATGGCGTCAACTAGTGAGCCGGAGGGGACCCCATGGGATCCTAAGACCAGCGAGAAATTTGAAAGGTAAGGAACCATTTCCGATGCAACACAAGTACCTATCATGTTTTCACGTTTTCACAAATCCTGCTCTGTGGCAATTTCAACACAACTCATTGTTGCTCATAGTAAACGACCAGGAGAATTCTTCGATCCATGTCAAGAAGCCGCATCGAGGAGTCTGAAATGTCTGCATCGAAATGGAGGGGATAGGGATATGTGTACGGATTATTTTCAGTGAGTCGCCACCCCGATTCTATGAACCTCATATGGCGGATATTTCTTATTTGTTGAAGGCTCCGGATAGCTAACTTTTATATCTAGAGCATATCGAGATTGCAAGAAGCAATGGGTGAGTGCTAATGATTATTTCTGGGGGCATCATTATGTACTAAATTGGTAACAGATTACGGAAAGGAAGGAAGCAAAACAAAAGGAGGGAAAGTCATGGTTTTCATCAACTTAGCGTGCTCATGAAAGGATGGAAAATTTTTGTATAATATCATTGTACACTAGAATCCGAAAAAGGACCTCTCGCAGAGTTGATCTCGAGATGTGAAGGCTCAATCGATTGAACGGCTTTGTTGATGGATTGCATTGCAGCTGGGGTGGCGTCAGAGCTACTTTGTTCTTGAAGATAGGATCACCAGAAGGAGTCAAAACTAGCTTGAGCATTTTCTCTGTCTCGATAACTTTGAAAGCCTCGGAGCATTGCATTGGATGCAGTTGGATGTAGGAAAAGGGTACCGGATTTGAATTG
>Ga0182030_10009290_pt1 | contig 20143 bp, 35 predicted proteins | sample 812S3MmetaG_FD_121299 | JGI IMG/M metagenome (GOLD analysis project Ga0182030, IMG submission 121299) | Permafrost microbial communities from Stordalen Mire, Sweden - 812S3M metaG (Illumina Assembly) | ecosystem: Environmental > Terrestrial > Soil > Wetlands > Permafrost | place: Sweden... | reverse complement strand
TCTCCCGGTCGTATATTGAGAGACAAACAAGTTCATCGTTTGCCCGGCGATCGGCGTTACTCCCACAATAGAAAAATCGATTGCCACAGCTCCTGTCACATAATTCACGCTTCCAATTGTCGTCGGATTATAAAGTCCGGGATTGCCCGTATTAACATTGTACATACCTGGAATGGCGGGATTTGTCGTCGCAAGAGGGTTAGAAACTTGAGGATTAGGTACTTCGTATATCAAATTTCCTTTGCCATCATCTGATACCAAAATGGGAGCGCCCGAAGTAGAAGTGCCCCCAAGCGTGAATGAACGGCTGTAAAATGGGATTGCATTCACTGTAAATGAGAATGCCTGGGTAACTCCATTGCCCGCTATAGGCTGAGAAAGTGTGGGCCATTTAGGCCACATATAGAAAAATTGTTGACGATCCTTCGCAAAAAAACCTTCAATCCCATCGACATACATAGGGGAGCGAAATCCCTGCCAATAATTAACATCCACGGTATAACGGTCTACAAATGGCGCAGTGTAAAAAGTATACACTGCGCGCATCTGATCAGTCTTAATAGAATTGGGAAAATTCTGGTTATAGAAATTGTTAATGTAAACACCGATATCGCTACTCTTAAGTGAAGATTCCGAGGAAGAGCCTGTTAGTCTTCTTACTTTTTGAGCTATATATGCATATGTTGAATCGGCTGGTGTTACTGCTGACATATTTCCTTATCCTTAATAAGAACCTGTACATCGAAGAAATTAAAAGCTAGCGGGGACAAATCGGTGCTCTTGTTCTTCATATGAATCTTTAGCTAATGGATTTTCTCCATTCTCATCGCATTTTCCCTGTCTAGCTATACATTTTTTATTATTGACTTCATTAACCAGACCTTGGGGTACGTCATATACTTCCTCATGAAGAAATGTCCAAAATTGAATCGGCTCCCCCGCTCCCAAATTGTAGGGTCTAGCGAGGAATTCGTTTCTTCCATTCTTATTTAGATATCTAGCTTTGATTATTTTCCCATCTTCTTTCTTCTTCTTGATCGCTTTCTCTTTATTTTCGGGAGTCATGTGGCTAAATCCATCTCCTTGGACGCTATTGGCCACTTGTCTTGTCAATCCATGTTCTCTGCCGTTCGGAGCTACTCTAATCAATGTTGTCATCGTCAATTTCCTTGTTGTCCATTTAATGCGCGGAAAGGTTCCACGGTTATATTGTAAATATTGCGGCTACCCGCAGGGCTTAAACTGGCTGGTCTGCTAGGAGGGGGAAAGGATGGAGGAGGAATCACAAATGGATCAAAATTTGAAGCATCAATGTTTAGGGTAAAATTAGTGCCTGAAATGTTGGTGATCTCTCCTGTCAGCTCATTTGCCTGTACCATCCCATATTGAGGGGGAACAGTTAAGCAAACCAATTGCCCTAGGGCATATGTATTGTAAATCGAGTTTATAAAGCTCACTACCATGGGGTAAGTATTAGTGATAGCCGTGATTATTAAAGCTCCCGGAACAACTGGCGAAGGGGGGAGATAAATATTATTTGCCATAGCCTCCTAATTAAGAGGTGAGGGCCTAAACCCTCACCTTTTTCAATGCAACTACTATGCTTCGAACTTGTACGCTACCCAGTTAATCTGGTCTAGATTAGCTCCGCCCGCAGAAGCTGCCCCACCACCAATGATCATACATGGGGTGAAGTTAGCCGTTCTGAATGGCTGCAAGTTAAAGTCATAACCTGTAAATGTGTTAGTTACAGGATTATATTGCGTACTAGCCCCTGCTGGAGCAAATGTCGCAAACAGAGGGGCGGTTGGAGAGGCTGTGCTGGCTGGCCATGCAAAAGCGTTAAATGCGGATGAATTGATATTCAACGTCACATTATAAGCGCCTATGTTTCCAGCCGCCATTACTGCGTTGACAGCTAAAATAGTCCCTGTCAATCCATTCATTTGATTCATTCCAAAACTGGAAGGAGGAACACTCAAACGAATTTCCATGCCTACGGAATAATAGAGGGACGGATCGACCGACGTTGAAACTACTGCTTGCGTAGCGTTGGAAATATTTGTCACATACATCATCTCAGGGTTTACAGCTAAAGGACTCAGAAGAGTATTTCCTACTCTACGTGTATTCCCCGCTGTTGCAGCCGCTGCGAATCCGTTAGAAGCGGTAGCAGGCAAGCCCAGGAGCGTGTATCCAGATCCAGAAACACTTGAAATTTCAAAATCCATACCCGCAATTTGAAGCATCCCAGTCGTATTGTAGATCCGAAGTATGTCCCCATTGCTATAGGTATTTGTCTGAGAGACGACAGCTGGGTTAGCGGCCGTAATTGCTGTGATCGCATTTGTTGCCTGTGCTTCGACCATGGGCAGCGCGGTGAGATAGATAAATCCGTTAGATGCAGTGGCAGTCGAAAACTTGTCTTCTAGGACAGCATTGGACCCAGCGATTCGGTATCTAATCCCATCGTTGTAGGCGGATTGTCCTAATCCGAACTTCGGACCAAACCATTTTCCCCCGATGCAGACTGTTCCCGATCCACCAATTTGAGTAAAATTCCACGTCTCGAACATATCGGCTGAGCTTGGCAAAGGAATTACTTGGCTAGCGCCAGTAGAGGTATACGAACCCCCTGTAATAATAGTAAAAGGCATATATACTCCTTATAGTCTTGTTGTAACGTTAAGACCAGAGATCCAGTTTTGATTGGTAATTGCTCGACCAATTGCAAACTTCGCGTAGAGTTGCGAGTTTTGCGCAACACTAGATACAACGTATGGAGGTCTATAACCTAAAATCGCTGTGTAATTATTTTGCTCAACCTTAGCCGCCGCCTCTAGGCCATACATTGGAATTGTATAGACGGTAGAGCCATTGGATGCAGCCCCCGGGATGAAGGCCGCTTTAGACGATACAAAGAATCGGAAACGTGAGATCGAGCAGTACTCTTCCGGTCTTAATCCGTCTTGATCGGGATACGTATTTTTGAGTAGAACACCCTGAACGTTTTGAAGGTCAGTTGTGATATCGGTGCTTGCAAGAGCAATGAACGCATCGCGTGTGGGACCTGTTGAGAATTTATCCTCAGCTTCGATCACTTCAAGCATTGTGCGAGCATCGTTTCCGAGCAAGATACGCTCGATGTTGTTCACATCTGCGCGAGATATTTCACTTGGTTGTAGGCCGTTAACGCCCCCAGTGGCGTTAATGTAGGATACACTCGACGCGTAAAGGTCACGCATAAGTAAATCTTCTTTTTCACGAAGCCACTGACCTAATAATGCAGTAAACTTTGTTAGAACTTTGTCATTCTCCCAGAGAACGACTTGCTCGTTTACTACTACAGTCTTTGCATAAATTTCGACCTTAGCGTCGATATCAGTACGGACTACAACTTCAGGAGCAGGGTCGATACCCGATCCGTCTAATTGTCCTCCGTTTGTGGAGAGACGCTCATAGCGAGACATACGGATATTACGTCCGATATGTGCTTCTGCGTAGTGAAGGTCAGCTCCGAAAGAGTGGATGAGGTTAAACATGGGCGTTGAGAGCAGGTCTTCAGAAAACTGAAGAGGGAGCTCGGGAGCCATGTTATTGATATTGGTGATACCAGTTGACATAAGCCTGAACCTAAATTGAATTGTTTATTTCGTGTTTTTGGCGAAAAAACTAATCAGCCTAGGTTGGCGAAGCCTTATGTCAGCCGGAATGGATGAGGATTGCGAATCCTCTATTGCGCTAGTCCGAATCTATCAAAGTAAAATATTTATGGCAAAGGAGAATGTAAACCGCTTTACTAATCCTCGGAAAGAATAGCTTGCAGTTTATAGAGATGAAGCCATTCTTTTTGCCAAGAATCAGAGATAAAAGACTTAGTTAACTCCTCTAAGGTAAAGTCTCCTCCTATTTCAGTATGAAACAAAGGGGGCTCAGAAATCTCCATTAGGCACCCCTTTTTACACACAGGACAAGCCGAACGGATCTTAGGAGACATGGGGTAACGATCTAAAACCACGAATTGCTCTATTTCACACCCGCAATCAGGTCTATAGGCTATACACACATTTGTTAAATCGCGCGCTCTCTGTTCAACTAACTGTTCCATCATTCTTTTTTTCTTCTCGTCGAGCCCCTCAATATCATCAAAATAAACATGCGTGTTATACTCAAGATTTTCCATTCCTTTAATCTCCTATTACTTTTGTGAGGTACATAATATTCATCCATGCTTGCTCTCTTTCTTCTTCGGAATCGAAATCAAGTACCTCATCCCCTCCTAAGAAATAAAGAATTATAGATTCTTCGTCATATTTTCGAATTTCCATGCATTGAGAAAGATTATACAAAGAATTTTCATGAATAAACCAAATCATGCCTCTCCTCCACGCATAACTTTTTGCATTCTATAAAATGTACATTCTGCCATCTGTAATTTTTCCCATATTTCTTTATTTCCTAATCATCGCATGCTAAAATAAACTCAACTTTATTTAAGTGCTTGACATTAAGGTCCCGATCGCATTACTTTTTGCATCCTGGACCAATTATCTGATTTACGCTTATCATCTAAGGACTGAGGGGCCGTATCTCCTACCTGCGTCTTGCCCGAAACACTCATAGCTTGAGGTTTCATGAAATTCTTCTCTGCTTTTGCTTGTTCTTTCTTGGAGTCAGGATTAGGAACGAATCTCTTTACAGCCTTGTATATCTTCGACCATTTAGAGTAGCCATCTGGCATCTCTTTGTAGGCTTCAGCAACTTCAGGATAATGATACTCAAGGTAATCGAGATTTTCGGAGTTACAAACTTGATGGAAATCTTTGAAGTCATTGGCTAGCCGTTGGGGAAATTCGGTTTGTTCTCTCTTTAAATTCTCTTCTTGATGCTTGCGACGTTCTTTTTCTAGAGATTGGGAAACCAGACGTGCAATTCTCTCTTCTTCAGTCTCTTCGAAAGATTCAGTTATTTGACGGTTATTTGATTCTGGCTTATTGACAAGAGCTTCCATGGCTGCTTTAAGGGCAGAGACTTCAGCTTCTTTTTCGTTAGCTCTCTTCTCGGCCTCAACTTTCTCTTTTCTCTCTTTCTCCCTAGCTTCCCGGAATTTCTTCCAGTTAATTTGCTCAGGTGTATCTTCACTTGTAGGTGGAGAGACAGATTCAGAACTTTTTACCTCAGATGCAGTTACTTCAGGCTCTTGTATTTTTACTTCTTGTTCCATATTATTATCCTATGAATGATGATGATTTAATCTCTATTATTAACCCTGATGTTCAACCTCTTGCAAAAACAAATCTAAAAGACGATTTCGATAACTATAGGAAAACGCTCTATTACATGGGAGCCAACGTTCCAATTCAAGTGCTGTGCCTACCCAAGTCTTTAGAAAAATCATTGCTTAACGATGGCATCGTCAGGGTTTACGACCTTATTAACCGTGACCTTACTAAAATCGAAGGGATCGGAAGTAAAAGACTTAGTCTCTTGACATCCCGCCTTGATGAGTTTTTCACGGTTTGCATTTAAGTATTCTATTTCAGAAAGCATCGAAATATTATGTTGCTTTCGAATGTGATCCCAAAACTTTGCTGCATAGAATGCGTCACTCCATCCTTTCATCTCTCTTAACTTGGGATCAACAAAAGTCAATTCAGATAGACAAGCCATCGTCCAGGCATTAGGAAGAGTCCAGAGTCGCTTTGTAAACTGATCCAAGCGTTTATTATAGAGGAACACAGCCTGATTAGGTCGAGGAGAGGGTAAATAGAGAAAGGCAAAGAATTTGCGTCTCATCAGATTCTTTATGAGAGGATCACCAGCCAAAACATAACCCACGCAATATTCATCCTCATCGAAGATATCTCTATGCCTTCTAGCGCAAATCTCTAGCTCTTTTGCTATGTCTTCTGTGAGAGCATGGCCAACCTCAAGGCTATCATAAGAAGTAGGATCATGCGAAGCCTTATAAGCTAGAGCGCCTGCCGTGAAAACCTTATTTACTTTGTCCGATGGAGTTAGAGGAAAGCTCAAGCAATGTTCTCTTTTCTTTCTTTCATTCGAATTAAGTTGCTACTACAAAATTCGAATACTTCCATGGTTGCCCTTTCTACTTCTTCTTTAGGAATGGTATAAACAGCGGCTTGTTGATCCCAGTAACAACTCATCGCATGCATAAAATCTTCTTTGGCCACTGAACATGATCTATAAACGTCTACTACCTCGCCGGATAATAAAGCGACAAGTTTAGGATAACCAAAAACTCGAAGCATATTGTGCATTTTAGTGCGCATTTCTAAGACAATTTTTGCATCTTGGGCAGACAAAGCAAAAAAATCATCTTCAAATCTTTTTTTTGGTTTGATCATATCGGATTCTTCATATCCATTTTCATTCATCAATGATCTTCCTTATTTACCTTGATATAAGTGGTTTTTCTATTTGTAGGATTCTTAGGAGCAAAGTCTGAACCCTCAGTGGCTTCCATATTCTTTGACGGTTTGGAAACGTCATAATGCCTTTCCCAATGGGTATTAGGAACAGCTCTCTCTTTTTTTTCTTTTTTAGCCATATACTCTCTAATTTTAAATTTCCCAAGAAGGCAATTCTCCTTCATTTCCGACACTCGTAGTTCGGCGTCCTCCTGGATCAAATTAATGCCAGCTTTAGACGACTGAGAAATAAATTAATATTTCATTTGGTTTTTCTTAGCATAAGAAGCGAGCTTATCTTGTGACTCTTTCAAAGCTTCAGGATTCGGCTTATCAGTGTAACGAAGATCGCTCTCTTCTCCCATTTCAGATTGTGATTTTTCCCAATGCTCCATTGACATTTTTGATTGATGATTGGACATTCCTTTCATCAATGGGATATTTTTTCCTTTTGCCATATAGCCTCCTTAAGGATTTAGGGCTGGTTCTTTCATTTTCTCAAATTTTTCTTTTGTCAACATCCCTATTTTCATAGTCCAGTCACTGCTATCTGGCATAAACATAAGAAGTGGATCGGTAAATACGTACTGTTCCACATATAGATTTTCCAGAGATTTTAGGATGGAATTGAAAATGATACATACTTCCAACATAATTCTATCATCTGAGTTAAGGGTAGGAGTCTTAAATCCTCGGATAGAAAAAGCCAAAAAATGATCATAACCCATAAGATTAGGAATAATATATTCCAAATTAGTATCCTGCTTTACTCTATCTACCATCCACATCATTGTTATTGGCCTATTGCTTGAGGTAAAGGTTGAGGTTGATTTGCTAATTTGATTGCTTGTGCCATATCGAAAGCGCTCTTCATTTGATTGAAGTCCATTGTCTCTAATTCAAGCATAATCTTTACAAGTCCTAAGTCCGATTCCATTCTTTTACGCTCTGCATCGGCCTGGTTGTCTTGAATTTTGCTTATTTTCTCCTGAGCTGAAGCCAAAATCTCTTTTTCACGAGCAAGATCGCTCTTCGCTTTCGCAAACGACGCCATAACTTTAGCATTCTCAACCTTCGATTGCTGCTCGGCTTGTGCCTGTTGAGCTTGTTGCTGTTGTTGAGATTGCTCGGCTGCATCTTCTTCAGCTTGTTTCTTATTGGTTAAGAAAGCCGCCCTCCAAATCGTTTTGTCAGCTACTGTCATTCCGATTTCGCGGAAATGTAAAAGTTGTTGGAGCTCCATTTGACGTTGGGAGGCGGAATAGTTACCCTCTTCGACAAATACCGAGTATTTGAGAGAGTGGGAGGTGAAGAAGCGCTCGCTTGGAGTATGACCAAGGATGCTAGAAATCTTGCCTTTAGAAAAGTTCTTTCGTATGGCTTGTAACCGGATCTTACCATATAAGCGTTGAGAGTAGTCCAATTTGTCAAATATTGTTTGTAAAGTTGTAAGTCCCGCTCCTTGCCGAAGCATAGAAAGTATTCCGGATTTATCGTCCGTTGCTGCCCCCAGTAACTCTTCGTTGACTCCTGAGATTCGGGTAATGTCTTCACTAAGACTGCGTGAAAGTTCAAGGAGAGATTGGGGAATGGATGCTGCTTCAATTCTTTGTATCTCGTTTGGTAAGTGACCTGCTTTAAGAGGGACTAGGAATCCTTGTCCAGATTGTCTAAATGACTTAGGATCTACAACAGCATCAACTGGATAGATCCATCCTGAATTAATTTGAGACTGGAGGATGTCCATCTCAATGACCTTGCGCATATTATAAAGATATTGACAATCCCTAAGATTGCGGACCACTCCTTGCACGCGCCAAGCATAGGATTGAATATCAGGCTCGTAATAGGTGAGTAGAGGAACGAAAGGATATGAATCGATGTTAAGCAAATTGGGCCCATCATAGAGAACTCGACCCCCTAGACAAATGCATAGCTTAACAGTGGGCACCTGAGTCTTTCTAACTATGAGCCACGGTTGCATCTGCATAGTTCTCTTGAGTTCATCTTCGGAATCCTCTTCATCTTCTTCCCAAAGGACAGATTCACCAGAGATAGGGTCAAGGATGGTTGTTGCTTCTCGGGTGTCTCGATAGTGGAACTCGTCATAGGCAAAGAGTTGATTAGTAGCCATGTTGAGGAGTTCAGCCTGGAGAGGAAATCTTCCATCTTTAAGTCCAGAGGGTCTCATCTTGGCTATTTCTTTAGCATGACCAGGCAGAAGGGCTTGCGCCTGCATATTTGTGACCCATCTTCTCCTCCAGATTGCCGAACAATCGGTGAGGTCTTGCTTTCGAAAATAGGGATCAATCAAAAAATTATTATAGGAAACCTGGTCAGTAAATAGATCACCGCTGATAGGATCGAGAGTATAATCGGGATACAAATGTAACAGAGACATCCCGGTGTCGCATGCTCCTTCGAAACCTTCGCTAAGATATTCTTGAAAACCATCTCTCTCTTCACTCCATTTTAAGCATGCATTGAATTCATCAGCGAGGGGATCAGCGTCGTGATTAGGTATGGTAATGGTGGATTTGCGGTTCTTTCGCTGAAATCCACATATCATATTGATTTGACGGCGAATTAGGTTGAAAAACCAACGCCTAGTTTGATAGTAATTGTTGTCTCCATACATCATGGAGAGAAGAGTCTGATCCCCTACCTTGAAGCGCTTGTCAATACTTCCTTGAACCCAGTAGGCAGAATTCGACGGATACGTTTTGACATAGAAACTATCCATCCTCTGTTTCATATGTTTGGCTTTAGGATCGGAACCATCGAGATAACCATTTCCAAGGCTGTACCCCGAATTCGAATTTTCGTAGCTACCCAAATTACCTCAAGGATCTAGAATTTTATACCCGTACTCTATTAGAAATTCCTTAAAATATCTAATCTTATCTTCAAGTTTTTGTCCAGCAGGTTGCGCACGATGCCAAATTTCTAGATTTTCTATCCGATTATCATCTCGAATTCCATTTTTATGATGGACCGATTCGCCTTTTTTTAAAGGTCTGCCCATATATTCAGACATGACCCAAACATGTTCTGGGATCGCTCCCTTATCCTTATTAGCATTCGGATGTCCCACTCGCGCAATGATTTTGTAACCGTGTTTATTTATATATCCCTCTCCCGCAGCTTTTCGTCGAAGTGGACCATCGGGTTCGTGTCCTCTATATTTTCTATGCGACTTTCTGTTGTTAAGAATTCTTTTTTCTTTGTATCCAGGAATTTCATTGTCGCATTTATTTCTATAACATTTGCCGCAAAGCATGGAACTTCTATTAATGATTTTAATTTTGTCTCTAAGACAATGTGAGCATTTTTCACATACTCGGTTAGCTTCTCGTAGAACACGAGAGCAGGTGTGGCAATTAATACCGAAATTTTTGTAGGTTTTTTGGCACGTATTACAATTTCTTACTGGAATGCTGGCAAACCATTGCTTATTATAGCACGATTGGCACAGGTCGACGTAATTAGAATGATTTTCTTTTGAACAAGTTTGACAGATTTTCATTTTAACCTCCTATATATAAGAAGATTATACACTAAATTGCCAATTGATCTGGACTAGAAATATCCTCCTTGGCCTAAACCTAACATATCACTAACATAATTATCATCATTGGAGCCATAAACATTTCTTCGAATTTGATCGATCGTGAGATGCTCATCAGGATTATTGAATTCTCCCGAAGGAAAGGCGCTAAAAATTGCGTAGCGAGTGCAGTCACAAATATGGTCAAATTTTTTTAATGGCTTATCCTCACCACGATCCGCAGCAGCGGGATCCCAACAATAAGATTGAAGGGCTTCGATCAATGTTGTGCAGTTTTTATTAATAACCATATTTTTGTTAGCGATGAACTTAGAGACTGTCTTGATGCCGGGAAGCACGTCGTTCTTAGCCGACAGAACTGGAAGATTCCTGCGTTGAAGCTCAAGCTTTAAGCTTGCCGCTGAGGGGTCGACATAGATAGCCGAAACATTGTGATAAGATACAAAATCTTTTATATCGCGAGCTAGTTCGTCGTCCGTTTTTTGCCGCCCACCTTTGACCGAATCATAGTAATACTCCCTCTCAACAGTGATTTGAGGCCAACGAGTAGGGCGAATCCCACATAACACGGCAGCAGTAGCATTACTAGTCCCATAGTCAACACCAACGACATAGTAGTTCGGAGTATCCTGATCATTCTCATAGATGTTTTCCTTGTCGAAAGAATCATATATTAACCCATGAGCTACTGCCCATTCGCCCAGAATGTAGCGCTTATACCACATACCAGTATACATTTTTTTCATACGCTCTACATATTCAACTGTAAGCGTAGGATTGTCTTCCATCAAGAAGGTCCAATACTTCACCCCTTTTTCGTCTGCTTGATCGATAATCTCTTTCTTAAACCAATGGGCTGGCCCTTCGGGGTTACAGGTAGCAAAAAGCTGAGCTCCAGGTTTACGTAGACGGCCGATAAGCATATTCCATACGTTTTGAGGCATATTGACTACCTCATCACAGAATGCTAGAGCAAGAGTCATCCCTTGAATGTCTTTATAGGCTCCGGAGTCATGGACGCCTTTAAAGTAGACATCTCTTCCATAAAGCTGCGTTTGCATGCATTTGGGAGAAGGCATAGGAAATCCTAAGGCAGGATAGAGAAGAGACAGAATATTATGCTGGATAGTAGTACGGCTAACGCCAGTGAAAAGCACGTCGCCAGGAGGTCCATTACGGAGTCTCTCTATTACCTTCTGCGTCGCTATGTGGGATTTCCCCGATGATATCGCTCCCACCCAGATGTTGAACGGGGCTGTTGCTTCCATGTAACTGAGCGTCTGCTTGGGGCTTAAGAGCATTCATTAACTCATTGAATTTGTGTTCTAATTGTATGTAACGGTCTTGTAATTGAAGATAATTTTCCGTAGGGGGCAGCTCTTTTTCTTTAGAAGGTTGAGCCTCTACTTGATTGCAACGGGTACGGCCTAGGTGAATAAGCAATGTAGTATCCCCTTTTTTTGTTAACTCTCCATCCCTAGATAGTCCTATTGCTTTAATATATTGAACATATTTTATATTTCCTTCGCCTACTCTCTGTTGCCGAAGCGAATAATCTTGGAAACTTTCCCCATATTCTTGTTTGAAACGATTATAGAATGTAGTATCATCTAGGCGAAAATCCTGGCAAATCTCTATTCCATTACATCCGGCGGCTACTTTAGCTTCCACAAGATTCCAGTCAATAGGTTTAGGAGGTCTAGCCATTATTGGATTACCACAGTAGTTTTAACTGTAATGCTCTCGGGCTCTCCAGGGAAATTATCTCGAGCTTCTTTGACATAAGCCTTGATCATGTCCATATTATGCACACCTTCATAGCATAGAAAAGCATGACGTAGAGTCTTCTCTTCATCTTTCATGACGACTATAATTTCAGCACATTCGCTCATATGAAAAATTATAGTACTTAGGTGTTTATTTTTTAAACAGAAAGAAAAAGGCTAAGCGACGAAACTAGCATTGTAGTCGTTTACGATCGCCTGCATAAAATCCTTGTGGATTTCAGGGGGCATTTTAGTATTTAAACAAAAGAGCTGCATCATGCAGTCGAACCATGCAGCGACTTCCCAGGACTCCATTCCGCACCACACTACATATTGATCTTCATAGACAGGAGATTCTTTATCCACCTCTATCCATTCCATAGCCATCTCCACATGTTGCCATTTACTATATCTAGAAAAAGTTGCGTTTCACTCAAATGCTTATGCGCAAATCTATAAATCAAGCAAAGAATTCCTAAAAAGACGACTACAGATTTGAAAATAACTTTCATTAGCTAACTCCGCATCCTGTCAGTTCTTAAAAATAAAATTATAAAACATAAAAATAACACCTAACAAAACAAGGGTCAAAATAAACTGTAGAAGTGATTTACAGCTATGAACATCTAGGAGGAGTTGATCCACTTTTGCTACCTGTCAATTTTTAAGATCTTACTTTAATTCTTCCAACAGAACTTTGTTTAATTGGAGCCGCGGGTAAAGGCCTCCAATGGGTTGGATTATGACTCCTAAATTGCACATCTAAAAACATACATTCCCCATCTTTAAACAATCTGGCATATCTATTTACATTTATTTGAGGACACCACATTCCATTTAAAAAATAAGAATTTTTTATGTAATTACATACCAGTACTTCTTGGTTTTCATCGGGCAATCTCTTTTTAACGCTAATCCATTTCACTATCATGTCGGTCTCTCTGGTAATGCAATCCAATGGGAGATGTCATCAAATGAGATATCAGTTCTACGTAGAATAACCAAGCGATGCTCTGGTATTGCTAAACCAACTTTCTCATCGGTAATGTCTTCATCCGCCACAAAGTATATGTCACATTCCGTCTGTGGCTCTTGGGATTTCATCTCTATCCATTTCAGCGAATACAGTTGTTTGCTTTCCATTAAATGTATTACTTATATATATTCAAACTTCTACGGCATTTTATAATAGCGCAACAATGTCCAGGGGAATTGAGTTTTCCATTCTTCATAAACTTCTTCCGTTACATTTTTAAATTCATGTTCTTCATAAGTCGACACATCTCTAACTACTTCAAAATTAGATCCCGTACAATTTTTAAAAACAATCATATACGGTAACGGATTGCCCGGACAGTACGGACATTTATTTGAAAAGTTTCCAGGTGCCCACATTTGTTCTTCCGCAGCGTAATCGACAGCAAAGTAATAAATTCCCATATTTATTCCAATTTACTTATCATGATAATCATTTGGGCGGCTCCGGCAGTGGCATCCAATGCGTGGGTTTCGAAAAACGAAAATCTCCGTGCCATCCATCCTGTTCACTATAAAGGAAACGATTATCGGCTAAATACAGAGTCCCACGTTTAACCACATGTGCGAGATATACGTTCCCGTTTACTAGCACCAAAACATATTTCCCCTCAAATTGTGTTGGCGATTTGTCAGCTACGCTAATCCATTCCATTGAATTTACCTCTCTTGCAAATTACATCTTTTTAGCAATTCATGTCAGTCGGTGGAAGGATTGTTCTATTGCAGGCCCAGTCCCCAATCCCCTTCTTGTACTGTTCTTGCTGATTCTCATCGCCCATGTGTTTAGTAGGACTGTTCTCTCGTTTTTCTCGCTTTTCTTCTTCTTGAATTTCGGACGGTCCTTTAGGATGTCCCGGAATCTCACCAGCAGATACCGGGAGACAGTAGCACCCGCATGTCACAATCAAGAGCGCGATCTTCAAAACTTTATAGAATTTTATGCTAATTTCCACGGCTTGCCTTTGTTTATGTAATAAATCGCTGTAGGAGTATAGACAAAACCTGTATAGGAATTTTGTCTTTGAGCCACATAGTCTTCTAGACAGTATATAAACGTTAAAGAAATTACAGACAATATAAATAGAATCTTTGTGAGCGGGGAAATTCTAGGAAATAGAACGGGATTTTTATCCATTGTGGAAAACCTATAAACATTTAAACAATGTGTCACAAAATCTTTTTGATCAATCCGTCCACAATCCCTCTAGATGCGATCCCACTTTCTTCCTTTACAATAGTGAGTCCATCCACTCTCATCAAAAACTCTTTTGTATTCGGCTCTTCTATTAAGTTCCTCATAGGAAACCGGTACACCTTTATTTTTCTCTTTCCATTCTATTGGCTTATCTTTTTTTCGTAGAATGATTTGCTTTTGACGTTTGCAAGTATCACAAACCACTTGCATCTTCCTTTCATTCACCCGCCGAAAAGTAAGTCCACAGGAAGAACAGATAGCATTTAATTTGTTCTCTCTTATTTCAAACATCTTTTTATTAGCATGTTGCTCACAGGCATCCGAACACCATATCTGATAAAGTTTTTGGGGGGTAAAGTTATGGAAACAGATAGGACATGCCAAATTTTTCTTAGCTTCAAAAAATTCTCCCTCCGGTTGTAGAACGGACCAAATTTTTTGCTTGGGAGTTAGTTTCACAGCTATTATTTCTTTTTGCGTTCCGCTTTCTTCCATTTTTCTCCCGCTTTCAATCCCTTACGCTTAGCTTCCGAAATAGCTATGGCAGAGGCCTGTTTAGGATTGGTTACAATGGGACCAGTTTTGGAACCAGAATGTAATTCTCCTTTTCCAAATTCATGGTACACTTTTTTCATTTTCTTTTCAGCCTTAGGTGAGTAAAGCTTGTTTTTTTCTTTTTTCATTGGCAAACTCCTTATGCTTTTTGCACAAGTCATACAGCACATATTCACGCCACTCCAGCTCTGGCATTTTTTCACCTCTATTCATGGATTGGCAGGCTAATTTGAATTGTCTCCAATGTTCATGTAGAACCTCATCCCAGGTAATATTTACTTGCATTTAATTTACTCTTTAAAATTACCTAAACTCTTAAACGTCTGATAATTGTGCTTATGTTGTACTGATTTCAGTCCTCAAACTTCCTTCTGCTTCCGTAAACGACTAAGCCTAAGAGTATAACATATCCCAACAAAAAACCCCACATTTTTAAAATTTCCAAGCGCCCTCACAGGCATGTGTGAGGGGGGTCGAATTTTTATATAGTTTCATCTGGTTTGGGCCCTATTTTTTCATAACTTTTTAAGTCAATCAAATCTTCGGCATCAAAATAGAACTTTTCCAAACGCCAGTTTTCGTATTCACGCGGCTCGTCTAGCCTAACATGAATTTTTAAATACCCCGGCTTAGTAGAAATAATTGTCCCCGTCTCCCCGTACCACATATGAAAATCTTGACAAGGGACAATGATTTTAACTTTTTGCCCTTTCTTAAAATCTGCATGAGATTGCCCGATAGTATTATAAAATTCTTTCGCTTCTCTTTTAACATCAGCTAAGGACTTCTGTTTTTTCCTGCAAGTACATTCATTCATTAAAACGGTAGCTCCGAATCGTTTGCAGGTTCAGGGAAAGTATCGAACCCCATAGGTTCAATGCTTTTGATTCCATTTTTCTGACAGAACTCGTCAACTTTTTTATTCAATCCTTCCAACAGCTCGGCATTGTATACCTGAGTTTCGAATTCAAAAAACTTAAGATAGTTTGGCGTACCGTCGGCATGATCTCTCGAAAAACTCGGGTAGTTAAACCATTTGCGATCCCCGCTTTGAACATGAGAAACTTTACGCAGCACTATCACTGTCGGTTTTAGAATAGGAATGCGGATATCTACATATCCGATCGTCTTATTTTTGTTAGCTTGCTCATAATAAAGTACTTCAACCATATAAACCTTAAATTCTATTTGATTTGATTTGTTCGGATAAAATTTTATAAAATAATCTTGACAGTTCTCTTGCGTCTTCGTCCTCAGCGTTTTCATTTAATAAACAAGAGATGAACTTCAACAAAAAATTAATCATCTCAGCAGTGGAAACTCCGGACTCTTGCCCAAATTTAACTAATTTCTTAAAAAGCTCATCTTCCCATTCTTCCATTATCATCTTTTTTTCTTCTTTTTCATTGCTTTCTCACCTATCTCCACCAACTTATCTCTTTTCTGGTCAGCCTTCAAAAGAGACGCCTCTTCTTTCTCCAATTTCTTTGTATCTTTTTTTAGTTTCTTAATTTTTTTGTCCACTGACTTCTCCATATTTTTTGTTATGAGCACTCGCATATACTCTTCAAGAGTAAGAACTTTGCCTTGATAGCACACTAACTGCAAAGTGCGTATTTGAATTGTATTATCAATGCCGTGGACTCTTTCGTCTAGATCTATTTCAAACTTTTTCTTCATACCACTTATTATCTATTAAAATTTTTTCAGATGCTATCAGAGCGCTCATGCGCGCCGCTAAACCTATATGATTAATTTCTTTTGAAGCGTAAAGTTGCTTTCCTTTTTCCCATTCTTTTTTTGCATTCGAATAGGCTCGCAAAGCCCTCTCTCGATTGGAAAGCTGATTCATCCCCTCCACCATATTAAGAAAAAATATACAGCTAGGGCGAAAGAGATCGTGGCAAGTGTGAGGTCAATTTTATTATCGTCCAACTACAAACGACCTCCTTTCAAACCAGGCTTTCCCCACCACCTCGATTTGCTCATTCGGGTAGTATTTCTTAAATCGCGCCAGTTTCGTTTTTGATTTCGGGTCTAGGTATCCCTTCACCTCAATCCAGATCGTTGAACCTGACGCAAGCAAGACCCTAAAATCGGGCTTGTAGGATCGGACTCCCCTTTTGATATTTTCAAACCAGAAGGTTTTCGGCTCATATTCCCATTCTAAAATAATCTTTTGCTCTTTCTGCCAGTGCAGGTAGAGCGCGTAGCTATACTCCCATTTAGAACGGAAATAGATCCGTCTCCCTCCCACTACATGCCACGCGGCATGATTAACGAATTTCCTCGGAGTTCTTTTAATCGCAAGGGGTTTCATCGAGGCCTAGATTGATTTTTTCTCTTAGCCACGCGATCACGCCACTACGCGGGTACAAAACTTTACCGCCTTTGTACTGCTGGAAATACGTCGGACAGTTCCCCGCTTTCCGGGCAGTATGGGCGACCATACACGACCGATAAATCCCCACTCTCAAAAGGTCGTTTACCGTACATAGCTCAGGAAGAAGGCCCTCTAGATTTTCGAGGTATTCTTCGCATGGCCTGGTATCTGGAATCTTATGTTTCATTTTTTAATAGCCTTTATGGTTTCATTCTGTGCGCTCTCCATATCCGGAGAGCGCACAGAAAACAATTCTATTCTGTTGAATACATATCTATATTCACATTTTCAAAGAATGTATCTTTATAAATTTCAGACATGTCTTTGTGTCTTAACGGACTTAAAAACAATGTAGGTTTACCGTACCAATGGCGCTCACGCAATACCTGTACAATAATTTCTTTAAAAAGGGGAGAATTTATTTCGTATTTAGAATTCCCCAACTCATCCAGAACCAAAAACCTAGCATTGCAAATGCCGTGTAAATGAATTCTAAAATTATCTCCTCTGTAGTGTCTCTTTTCACAGTCTCGAATGAGATCGCTAAATCTTAAATAATGTGGATCAATTTCTAAATCACGGCTTAACGCAGCTGCAAAATGGGTTTTTCCTGAGCCATGTGGAGCGTTAATCAATACTGAATTATCCTTCAGCTGATCTTTTATTTTTGCCAAATTTCTGTTAATGTGGAGAGCTAAACCAGAAAAAGGGCGCCCTTCTTTGAGCTTAAAATCTTCTAATGAAGCGTGTTGATAATTTTTCCCAAAAATTTTTCCAATGTTACTTGTAGTCATATAATCCTTATAAATTTTTTTATTTCCTCTGTTTTTAAGAATGAGTAGAGGAATCCTCACTCTTTATAGATTAAACATTTATATCCAATTTCCTTTTTCTCAATTGGTTCAAACATTCTTCTCTAAATCCTTTAGACCCAAATTTTAATACTACTGAAGGAGAATTGGCGCCCTGAATGAATTCAAGATAGTCCGGTCCTAAATGGAGATCATTGCGTCCTTTCCATTTATTCCATATTTTCTCAGCCAGCTTACGGTCCGACTCTCCCTTTTCCTTTCCCGTAGAGTTAGACTTTCTTTCTTCATGAGCTTTAACTACCCATCTCAGGATTGATTTGTAGTCGTTCTTTTTCCATTTTGAGGGATCAGTTTCCTCTTTCCATTCTCTGAGAATTCGATAAAAAGATTCGGTATTTTCGCGCCCATAGGATTGCATGAGATCATCATGCTCGGCATCGGCGGTAAAGACTAACCCATCTCTTTGCTTTTTTAATGAAGAAGAAGGAGCGCGTGGAGCGGGTTTGTCCCGCTCTCTCTCTTCTTTTTTAGCATCTGTTTTAGAATCTGTATCCTTATTACAGTTTCCATTTTCGGAAACTCCATTTTCCGAATCTGGAATCTCCATTTTCCGAATCTGGAATATCGCAAACTTTTCTTCATTCGCGAACGCATACCATATGGTTCGGTCTAAAGGAGTTTTATTGAAATTGTTCTTAATCAAAATCTTGCGTCTAACCAATTCGAGCAAAAGACGCTTGACATGAGCGTATGACCAATAAGGAAAATGAGCCGCTACCTCAGCAATGGATTGATATGTCCAGGTGCGATTTTCATGGAGATTTTTTCCCATCCTCTTGTTCTTCAAGACCCAAAACTGAAAATGATGAATCAAAATAGCCAAGTCGACACTTTTCAATTCAGAGGCTAAGACGATATCAAACGAGTGATGAATGGAAGAATTATTCATTTATTCCCCCTTGCGCAAAAAGACAGGGCACGATAGTATAGATGGTATATAGTCGTTTCTCATAAGGATGCTCCCCGTCCAGGGAGCATTTTTTTTGCTCAGATTTTTTCATGTGATCCTAGTTGTTGAATTTTATTGACGTACGTTGTATACTTCCAAACAGACAGAACGAACGGTAAAGATATAGCAGCAAATAAAACGGGGTTTTTTGCGCTTCTGTTGAAGTGAAAAGGGCTTTTGATTATCTTCTGTTGCATCCTTAGACGGGTCTCGGTAACTGGTTTCTTAGACAGATCGGGGTCTCCTTAGCTTAGGCTTAGGCTTAGGCTTAGGCTTAGGCTTAGGCTTAGACGGGGTTCTTGTTCGAGTGGCTCGTTACCACTCTCACGGTTTTTTTCATTGTGTTCTTATTCGCGGGGGAAGCAATTCCCTCGCGAAGACTTTCCAGGTATAAGCCTAAACTAACTTTTTTAGAAGAAAATTCGCTTAAACTACATTTATTTTAAGATCTTTTTTCTCGTTGCAAGATACAACACAAGATTCCCAACCGCCTAAAGATTCAATAGTAAATTCTTCACTCAAAACATCATGAATCAAATCCGAAAGACCGACCTCTCCTCGAGTCGCCTTCATTAAAGGCACCCAATATTTTTGGGGTAACGAAAACTTTCCCGATAAAATCTGATAGAAATATCGCTTGTCTAGACCAATTTTTTTAGCAATCCACTGTTTTTGGACGCCGTTGTCTCTGCAGTATTTATTTACACTCTCACCCAATTGACTCATTTTTTTCCCTGTCGTTATTTTTGTATACATAAAATCATTGCGTTACGTAATATGTAATGTAACCGAATATCGAGTTTATGTAAAGGGGGACTGTGACAGACCTAGAGATAGCACGACTCAACTATGTAAGGGTGAGCACCATAATAAGTAAACAAACCGCCGAGGATATGGCTCTCATTCCTCCTGCTGTCCTTGAAAATGCCGGATATAGAGGAACCAAAGTCCATAATTACTGCACCGCATACGTCAAAGGACTATGGCTACCTGAGATGGAAAAAGAATACGAGCCTTATGTCGAGGCTTTTATCAATTGGTATGATGTCAATGTCTCACGGACCTTGCATACCAACACTCGTTTATACGACGATGAAAAAAAAATTACAGGAGAATTTGACATGATTGTCAAACTTAAAGAAAATAATAGAATTGCCATGCTGGACCTCAAAACGTCGGCAAACGTTTCGAGATCCTGGCCCGTGCAATTAGCTGCATACAAACACCTCTGTGAGTTGAACGGATTTCACCCAGAGATTTATTACAACATCCATTTGAAAAAAACGAAATCGGCTACATATGAATTGGTAGAGGGGATCAAAACAATGGTTACTCCTCCTAAAATCAAATGCATAGAGATTCCGCACGAAGATCTTAAGCCTTCTT
>Ga0182030_10009289_pt1 | contig 20146 bp, 18 predicted proteins | sample 812S3MmetaG_FD_121299 | JGI IMG/M metagenome (GOLD analysis project Ga0182030, IMG submission 121299) | Permafrost microbial communities from Stordalen Mire, Sweden - 812S3M metaG (Illumina Assembly) | ecosystem: Environmental > Terrestrial > Soil > Wetlands > Permafrost | place: Sweden... | reverse complement strand
GAGAGATGCAGTCTATTCCTCAACCTCCAGCTGTCCGTTCGCGCTGCCACCAGAGCACAGGTCCGCCACAAATCAACCGATCGAAGAGCTGCCGCTACCCGTTGACGGGGAACTCCGTAGAGATAGTTAGGGCGCTGGCTCTCCGGGCCAGACCGGAGGCCGGCCATGTTGTTCAATATCCTGTCAAGACCCGCTCGCCGCCCCACGATCGGTTTGATCCTGACCGGCGGCGGTGCCCGTGCCGCGTATCAGGCGGGAGTCCTTGCCGGCGTCGCGCGGTTGCTGCCGCCAGGCGCTCCGAGCCCGTTCCGTGTCATCTGTGGAACTCCTGCCGGCGCGCTTAATGCTTCGATTATTGCGCAGGATGCCAGACATTTTGCCCTCGGAGTGAAGCGTGCTGTCAATGCCTGGGCCACACTGCACAGCTCGAGCGTACATCGATCAGATCTGGCAAGCGTTGCCCGCGATGTGGCGCGCTGGGGTTGGGCGGCGCTGGTCGGCGGCAAGCACCGCCGCCCGGTGTCGCTGGTCGATAACTCACCGCTGCGTCAACTGGTGCCGAAATTGGTCGATTTCTCTTGCGTACGTGCCGCGATCCGGGGCCATCATCTCGATGCACTCAGTGTTACCGCCTCCAGCTATCGTACCGGCCAGTCGGTGAGCTTCTTTGAGGGTCATGAGCGTCTGCAGCCCTGGGAAAGTCCGCGCCGTCGGGGGAGCGTGCCACTCTCGGGCCAGAGCATGTACTCGGTTCGATGGCCATACCGTTCATGTATCCGCCCGAGCGCATAGGTGACGATCATTTCGCCGATGGCGCCATTCAGCAGCTCTCGCCGATTAGTGCGGCCATTCATTTGGGTTCCGAAAAGGTCCTTAAGGACCGACGCTGGCCACCGTGTACAACCGTGCTGGCGGCAACCAGCGATCGGCAAGTCGCGGCGTTTGTTCGATTTCACGGGTGGAGCTTGCTGCGCGCGCCCCCTCGAGTGCAGAGGCAGGCTTGAGCGGCGCTGGGCCGCTCGGTCTACGCTCGATGTGCCTGCTCTGAGTTAGATCCGCTACATTTGCGACACGGCCAGTGACCGAGCTCAATGGCGCGGGCTCCACGGGGCGCAGCACTGCGGCAGGCGCCGGACGACGGATCCTCGCCAATGTGACCGTGGACTGACTCGGTTGCTGCAGCTCTGCTGCGCCGACCCTAGATGCGGCCAGCGGCGTCAAACTGAGCAGTAAAATAAGGGGATGGGGGACCATGAAACAGCCCTTGAACGCTAAATGTCGCCGCAAGTATTGCTTGTTAATCGACTGTTGGCAGTCGGCAGTGATACCCAAGCACTGTAGGACAGACGCCAAGCATCCAGACCAGCGCTCAATTCAGCCAGCCGCCGGTGAAGCCCGCAGCCCTTAGTCCTGCCCGCAGCGCGTCACATTGCTGCATCAAAGACCAGATCAAACCCGTACGATGATTTTCAATCATCAAGATGGTTGGACCTTCATTGATTCCAAAGTGAAATGGGGAGACCCAGCCTACACTCTCGTGCGCGTCGCCGGGGAAGACCGGGTTGAAAGATGCCTTGAACCCATAAGGATTATGCACGTGGACAGGCAACGCCTTCATATGGGCGATAGTCGGGGCGACAATTTCCGGAGCGAACGGAAGTGAGGCAGCCACGGCCCAAGGAGCGACGGTACCATCATCGGGACCGTAAGGCGCTCCGCGCGCCAGATAGTCATAGAACATCCGCTGCACTCCATCGATAACTTTCGTCGCGTTGCCGGGACCATCACTGGCGGTGACGCCCCAGCACCATTCGCCCACCTGCGCGAACCCGAGCGGGTTACGGATCGCATACTGCTGCTGGATCAGCGTTGCACGCCGGCTGTTTTCGAAATAGTCACAGTCGCGCTCGCGCATGAAACGATCCCGTAGGCCACGCAGATCGCACCATAGGTGCGACATCTGGTGGATAAACAGGGGACCGGCATAGAGAAACTCAATTTCGTAGATTCGTTTCCACTGATAGCTCCTGCACCAGGCCTCATAGCAGCGCGGCGCGATTGGATGCGTCGGAGAACCGAGGGCGAGCAGATAGAGAATGAGCGCCTCGTCATACCCTTGCCAGTGGTAGGGCAGGAATCCGTGCTCGGGACGCCAGCCATGACACAGCGTCTCCTGATCGTTTAGCATCCAGGCCCAGTCAACGCGTTCATATAGGGCCCGCGAACGTTCACGGATTTGCGTTTCTTCAGCCGACGCGCCATCAAAATATACTCCGGCAAGCAGCACGCCCGCCATCAGGAGCGCCGTGTCAATGCTCGAGAGTTCGCAGCTCCATTCACGCCGGCCATTACGCATATCTAGAAAATGATAGTAGAAGCCCCGATATCCACTTGCAGTCACCGCTTTGCTTTGCTCACTGGCCGCCAGAAAGTTCAGCATTCTCAGAGTACGCTGTCCGGCCTCGGCACGTTTCATGAAGCCGCGTTTCACGCCCACCGGGTAGGCCGACAGCGCCATTCCCATTGCCGCGATACTTGCCGGCCAATTCGATGCAGTCTTATCCAGCACCAGGCCATTGATCGGGTTGATCTCGCGCACGAAATATTCAAAGGAATCGCGCTGCAGACGCCTAAGCGTGCGGGCCGGAAGCGAATCGTCCTCGCAGTGACTGTGCGGGCGCGGCGTTAGCATGGCAGGCGGATCGAGCTGACCGATTGCAGCGTGCGCGCCGCGATCCAAGAGCCCGACTGCGGACCGGGACAGGGCAGTTCTTCGCACTCGTACCCGCAGCCGCTCATCGGCTTACGCCTCTACGAGGGCGCGTCAACTTCCGGCGGAGCTGACGGCTCCCGGGCCCTAGCTCGGCGAGATTAATTACCGCCGCCCATGCTTGGTCGGAGGGCTGATCGGCGGAGAGCGTGTAATACGTTCGGCGGCCTCCAACTCGGGCTCCTCCTCGGGTCGCACGTTCCCCGCTTCGCGGATTTTCTGCTGGCCGCGCTTGGAGGCCACAAACTCCTGTTCCGCTTTGTTGAAATGCTCGGCCGCCTCGGGATTGCCCTCGCCATGATTGGCATTCGACTGCTGCGCCGTTCCAGCTTCGGCTGGCCGCGTAGCTTTGGGGTCATCTTTCAAGTGGGAATCATGCTTCATTGTGGCATCTCCTGTATGAGCGTAGCTTAGTCCGGTCGCGCGGCCTGATACTCAGGCCAAGAGTGCGCCCCCTGCCCGGGAGCGAACAGACTCTTATCAGGCCACACACATGTAGGAGTGCGCCGACGCATCCCTAGCCTGTAAGCGCGAACCAATGTCCGCTGACACAAATACGGGGTGGCCACCTACACGCGGGACGGCGCCTTTGTCGTAAGATCGCTGATAATCATGGCTGAGCGCCGTGCGGAGAACAGAATAGCTACACCGAACCCAGCGTTGCCGGGGCCCAGGCAGCACCGCTGGGGCAGCTGGCTCTCACCTCAGTGGCGCGCCGCCTCCGCTTGGCATGATAGCCAGCCGATTCGCGCCGAGCTATTCAGTCTTGATCGGCTGGAGCAGCACGCAGCGCAGGTGGCACTTGAGCATCAGGCCGCTCTTAAGCGGGGCCGCGGCGTTTCACTGGCCGCGCGCATCCGTCACAACCGTGCCGGCCTGCGTCGTGACTATCTGCAAATCACCCGCGCGAGTTCTGGCAGGCGCAGCGTGACCCCGGCGGCGCAGTGGTTCATAGACAACTATTATGTAGTCGAGCAGCAGCTGCGGATGATCCGCGATGATCTGCCGGCTTCCTACTACCACCAATTGCCCAAATTGGCCGCTGGCCGGTTGAGCGGATTCCCACGCATCACGGACTTAGCCTGGGATTTCATCGCGCACACTGACAGTGCTTTTGATGCGCAAGCGCTCACCCGCTTTGTACTGTCCTATCAACGCGTCGAACAACTGACATTAGGCGAACTGTGGGCGTTGGCCAGCATGCTGCGAGTGGTGCTCATCGAAAATCTGCGTCGTGCCGCCGACCGCATCATCGAGGATCGCCTGCAGCGCAACGCGGCGGATCGCATGGCCGATCGGTTGCTAGGCTCGCCCACTCGTCCTGCCGAGCCCCTCGAACAGGTTGTTCCGCGCGGCAAGCGCGTACCGCTGCCACGCGCCTTTGCGGTGCAGCTGGTGCGGCGTCTGCGCGATGTGCAGCGAAGTGAGACTGCTGCTGTCCATTGGTTCGAGGAGGCGCTGCAGACGGCAGGCCTTGACGCCGAAACGCTGGTGCGCGATGAGCTGCAGACGCAGGGCGCCACCAATATTACGGTTCGCAATATTGTTACCAGCCTAGTACAGCTTTCGGCGCTTGATTGGGCTGACATTGTTGAATCCCTAAGTGGCGTCGATGCAGCCTTGCGCGAGCGCGGTGCCTATGGAGCGATGGATTTCGCGACGCGAAATCGCTATCGAACTGCCATCGAGGAGCTGGCGCGCTACTCGGGCCTCGCTGAGTTAGAAATCACGCGGCGAGCACTGGCCTTTGGGGGCCCAGATCCGGCACCGGAAGTCGGCAGCGTGCTGATCGGCGATCAGCGGATGACCTTCGAGAAGTTGCTGGATTGCCGACCGCCTCCGTCCGTTGCGCTGCGCCGTCTGGTGATTCGTGCGGGTATTGCTGGCTACCTCGTGGCCTTCTTGGGCCTCACGCTGTTGCTGTTGTATGCCGGAGCTGCTGCAGTGCATCCCGCATCCGCTCTGGTACGCGCATTGTTGTTGTTCACGATGGCGCTCCCGGCCAGCGAGCTTGCCAGTGCGCTGCTCAATGCGGCGGTCACTCGCCTTATCGCTCCGCAGGCTCTGCCCGCGTTAGATCTCGGTGGTGCGGTACCCGACTCAGCGAGAACCCTCGTCGTAATACCGGTACTACTTACCACGGTGCCCGAGGTGCGCGAATTGCTGGAGCGGCTCGAAAATCATTTTCTCGCGAGCGCCCGTGGCGAACTGTACTTTGCGCTCCTTGCCGATGGCACGGATGCCGACGCGGCTGTGATTCCGACCGATGCCGCGCTCATCGCTGCAGGGCAGCAAGGCATTGAGCACCTCAACGAGCGCTACGGGCCGGGACGCGCGGGGCCCAGATTTCTGTGGCTGCGCCGGCAGCGACTTTGGAATCCCGGGCAAAGCAAGTGGATGGGGTGGGAGCGTAAGCGGGGCAAGCTCCGGGAACTCAACCGCCTACTACGCGGCTCCGCCGCGACCAGTTTTGAACTGAGCGCGGACGAGCGCGCGGCGCTGCCCCGAGACGTACGCTATGTGCTGGTACTCGATGCCGATACCCAACTGGCGCCGGGCGCTGCTGAACGGCTCATTGCCAAGCTTCAGCATCCGCTCAATCGGCCACAATTTGATCCCAAGCTGGGGCGCGTGACAAGCGGCTATGGAATCCTGCAACCGCGGGTTACGCCGGCGTTTCAGGCGGGACCGACGCACACGCGGCTTCAAGATCTGCTCTCGGGAACGCCGGGACTCGATCCATATGCCTTTGCGGTCTCGGATGTCTATCAGGATCTGTGCGGCGAGGGCTCCTTTACTGGCAAGGGCCTCTACGACATCGATGCATTCGAGCAAGCCCTGGCTGGCCGAATGCCAGAGAATGCCATTCTGAGCCACGATCTGCTTGAGGGCCTATTGGCCCGCGCGGCACTCGCCTCCGATGTTGCTGTCATCGAATCGGCTCCCGATCGCTACGAAGTCGCGGCCTCACGCGAGCATCGATGGGCGCGCGGCGACTGGCAGCTGCTGCCCTGGCTCCTGGGTGGCGCGCCGCTTTCGCTACTGGGTCGTTGGAAGATCTTCGATAATCTACGTCGCACGTTGGTGCCTCCGGCTACGCTGCTCGCGCTAATCGTGACCTGGATGCTGCCAGCACCCCAGGCTTGGTGGTGGACCTTCGCGGTCATCGGCAGCATTGCCGTCCCCGCGCTGCTGCCGATGGTGCTCAGTGCCGTCGATCGCCCACGACAGCTGCGGCAGCCCAGCGGCCGGCGGGCTTTGGGGCGAGAGACTTTCCTGGCGGCCGTCTTCAGTGCCTTTCAGCTCGCGCTGCTACCCGACCGCGCATTGCGGATGATGGATGCAATCGTACGCACGCTTTATCGGCTGTTCTACAGCCGACGCCATCTGCTCGACTGGACTAGTGCTGCGCAGGCGCGCCATTACAGCCGCCTGGACCTGGCCCGTTATGCAAATCACATGTCCGGCGCGCTGCTATTGACGTCGCTGATCGGAGCCGTGAGTCTGCTTGTCGCGCCGGCGAATTGGGCGCGAATAGTGCCGTGGCTCGTGTTCTGGATATTCGCCCCGTGGTTCGCACGTCAACTCAGCCTGCCGCTTCCTGCCCCCGAAGCCCAACGCCTGACTGCGGCGCAGGCGCAATCTCTGCGCCAGGTGGCCCGGCGCACGTGGGCGTATTTTGAGCGCTTCGTCACGGCCACTGAGCAGCACTTGCCGCCCGATAACTTTCAAGAGACCCCCGAGCCAGTTATTGCTCACCGCACTTCACCTACAAACATAGGTCTGTACCTGCTCTCGAGTGCGAGTGCCTACCGTTTCGGCTGGCTGGGATTGGAGGACTGGGCCGATCGCATGGAAGGAACCCTTGAGACACTGGCGCGCCTAGAGCGTTACCGCGGCCACTTCCTGAACTGGTACGACACGCGCACCCTGGAGCCGCTTCAGCCGACCTATGTGTCTACGGTCGACAGTGGCAACCTGGCTGGTCACTTGTTGACCCTAGCTAATGCCGTGGAATCCGCAACGGCAGGCCCGCTTTGGCACGAGGAGCGGCTGGCCGGTCTCGGCGATGCGCTGGAACTGGCGGCGCCCGATGCCGCCGCGGTTCTCTCGGCGTCAGAGAATGCGGCTTACCGCGCCGGTGCCGAGCGCCCTGCAGATCGAGCTGCGCAGCTGCGGGCGATCTGCGAGCGCGTATTGAGGGAATTGCAAAGTGCGGTGGGTAATCCTGCGGTTGCCAGCATCGATGTATTAGATAGCGAGCGCACGAACTGGGCGCAGGCGGCCGCCGCCTGCGCCCGCAGCCATCTACGTGATCTTGATGCATTGATGGCCGAGGAGCCGATGTGCGCAGCGACGCTGCTCGATTGCAGTCCCGTGCTGCTGACCGGCAGTCCGGCGAATGAAGCCGTCCAGAAGCTGCTAGAACGCCTGACCCGCATTGCAGCCACGGCGCGTCAGCTGGTCCAGGAGATGGACTTTTCATTCCTTCTTGAACCGCAACGTCTATTACTTTCGATAGGCTATCGGGTGCATGAAGCCTGCCTGGATACGAGCCACTACGATCTGTTGGCCTCAGAAGCTCGACTCGCCAGCTACATCGCGATCGCTAAGCGGGATGTGCCAACGCGCCACTGGTTTCGCTTGGGGAGGGCCCAGGTGCCGGTCGGGGACTCTGCTGCCCTCGTGTCTTGGTCGGGATCGATGTTTGAGTACTTGATGCCTTCGCTCATCATGACCGAGCCGCGCGGCAGCCTCCTTGAACGTGCCACACGGGGCGCGGTTCGCTGCCAGCGTGAGTACGCCTCAGCGCGCGAGGTGCCGTGGGGCATATCTGAGTCGGCGTACAACCAGCGGGACGTAGAGCAGACTTACCAATACTCCCCCTTCGGTGTACCGGCTCTGGGCCTGAAGAGTGGCTTGGCAGAGAACCTAGTCGTTTCCCCGTACTCTACGGCGCTTGCTGCCATGGTGGCGCCGCTGGCTGCAACTGTGAATTTCCAGGCGCTGCGCTCAATGGGCGCACTGGGGCGCTTTGGCTTCTTCGAGTCCCTGGACTTCACGCCCAATCGCCTGGCCGAAGGTGAGCGGGTCGCAACGATTCGGGCCTATATGGCGCACCACCAGGGCATGACGATCGTCGCACTGGCAAACACGCTGCTCGACGGCGCTCTGAGGCGTGAGTTCCATCGAGAGCCGATTATTCGTGCCGCCGAATTGCTGTTGCAAGAAAGGGCCCCACGCTTGCTCGACGCACTCGAGGGCGTGGATGTCGCGGAGACCCCGGAAGCGCCGCTGTCGATACAGCTGGGCTCCCGCCGGCGGCGTCTGCACACTTGGCGGCCGCTCACGCCGCAGTCGCAGATACTCAGCAACGGTCGCTATCTTGCGCTGGTGAATGCCGCCGGCAGCGGTGCCATCCGCTGGCGCGATCTGGCGGTGACGCGCTGGCAGGAGGATCGCGGCCCCAATGAGGGCGGCCAGGCAATCTATCTGCGTGACCTAGACAGTGGGGCGGTGTGGTCGGCCGGATTCCATCCCACCACAGCAGTGCCGGATAGCTACCAGGTGACTTTCGCCGAAGATCGGGTGGAGATATCTCGCCGCGATGGGTCGCTCAGTACGACGCTCGAAATGCTGGTGTCCCCAGAGCAGGACGCGGGCGGCCATCGGGTGACTGTTTTCAACCGCGGCAGCCGGACGCGCACGATTGAGATCACCTCTTATGCTGAACTGGTGCTCACAACCCAAGCAGCAGATCGCGCTCATCGGGCCTTTTCCAATCTTTTCGTCGAAACCGAATATCTGCCGGATCTCGAGTGCCTGCTGGCCGCTCGCCACCCGCGCTCACCCACTGATCGCCCCGCCTGGGCGGCGCATATGGCCGTGGTCGAGGGCGAGCTGGTAGGCCCCGGTGAGTTCGAGACCGATCGCGCACGCTTCCTTGGCCGCGGGCGCTCACTTGCCCTACCCCGTGCTCTGTTGGAGCGTGGTCCATTGAGCGGCACGGTGGGCTACGTGCTTGACCCGGTGTTTAGTTTGCGTCGGCGTCTGCGCTTGCCACGCGGGGGCACAATACGGGTGACGTTTTGGACGGCACTGGCCGAATCTCGTGAGGAGGCACTGCAGATTGGTGATAAGTGTCGTGATCCCGCGGCCTTCAGCCGCGCTTCGACGCTCGCCTGGACTCGGGCGCAAGTGCATCTGCATCATCTCGGCGTTGATGCTGAAGAGGCTGGCCTGTTTCAGCGTCTGGCCGCGCATGTGTGCTACTTCAATCCCACCCTGCGTCCGGCCAGCGACGCCTTACAACAAAATCAAAGCGGCCCGACAGATCTATGGTCGCTGGGTGTCTCCGGTGACCTGCCGATCGTGGTCGCGCAGATTGATGACAACGATCAGATTGATCTGGTCCGGCAATTGATCCGCGCTCATGAATATTGGGCGCTGCAGAACCTGGCGGTCGATCTGGTCATCATCAATGAGATGGCCAACTCCTACGCCCAGGAGCTGCATGCCTCCATTGAGACTCTGGCGCAGGCAAGCCTTGCACCGCCCGCCAAATCCACGGAGCCGCGCAATGGCCGCCTCTACGTGCTCGCCGCCACGCTGGTATCCAGCCCGGCCCGCCAGGCGCTGTTCACCGCGGCTCGCGCCGTTCTTCGCGGGCGCCGCGGTGCTCTTGCCGATCAGCTCAATCGCCTCGAGAGCGCAGCCGGCGAACGGGCCCCGCTCGCGCTGCCGCCACGCCCACGTCCCTACAACGCTGGCCTGCCTCAGATGGCACCTGCCCGGGAGGGGACGGAGCTTGCCAACGGTGTCGGCGCCTTTGAGAACCGCGGGCGCGAGTATGTAATTCGCCTGCCACCGGGGCGATGCACGCCGCTGCCTTGGATCAATGTGATCGCGCAGCCTGAATTTGGGTTTCAGGTTTCGGCCGAAGGCGCAGGCTTTACCTGGTCAAAGAACAGCCGCCAGAACCCGCTCACGGCTTGGTCGAACGATGCCGTAAGTGACCCTCCGCCCGAAGCGCTGTACGTTCGCGATGAGGAGAGCGGCGAGCTGTGGTGCCCGACAGCCAGCCCAATACGCGATCCCGAGGGCCACTATGTTGCTCGCCATGGCCAGGGATATTCAGTTTTCGAGTACGATTCACGGGATATTCATCTGGAGCTGCAGCAGTTCGTCCCGTGCGCGGCCTCTTTCAAAGTCTCACGGCTTGAGCTGCGTAATGACAGCGAACGTACGCGGCGCCTCTCGATATGTGCCTACGTGGAATGGTCGCTGGGGCCGGTGCGCGCGGCAAATGCGCCCTTCGTTATCACCGAGTATTGCGCTGAGACCGGCGCGCTGCTGGCGCGCAATCCCTGGAACAGCGAGTTTCGAGGCCGTGTGGCTTTTTTTGATCTGTGCGGGGTCCAGACTGAACGCACCTCGGATCGGATCGAATTCCTCGGACCCGATCGTTCCCTCGAGGCACCGGCGGCGCTGAGGAGTGGCGCCGCCTGGTCGATGCGCACTGGAGCAGGGTTGGATCCATGCGCGGCGCTGCTCACCCATTTGGTGCTCGAGCCCGGTCAATCGCGGTACGTGACTGCGCTCCTCGGTGAAGCCGAGGGCCAGGTCGCGGCCGTCGCCATGATTCGGGCGGCACGCGCGCAGAACTTCGAACAGGCCTTCAGCGATGTTGCGGCCTCGTGGGAGCAAGTGCTCGGTACGGTACAGGTCACCACCCCGGACCCCGCGTTCGATGTGCTAATGAATCGCTGGCTGCTCTACCAAACCCTCGTATGTCGAATCTGGGCGCGCGCCGGCTTTTATCAAGCCAGCGGCGCTTACGGCTTTCGGGACCAGCTGCAGGATGTGCTGGCTTTGGGGGTCACCGCGCCGCAAATCGCCCGTGCCCACCTGCTAACGTGCGCCGGCCGTCAATTTCTCGAGGGCGATGTCCAGCACTGGTGGATGCCCGGCTCGGGTCGCGGCGTGCGAACCCGCATCAGCGATGATCGGGTCTGGCTGGCATATGGTATTGCCCAATATCTCGGCACGACCGGCGATTACGCGCTGCTCGACGAGCGGGTGCCGTTCCTACGTGGCGCGCTATTGGCGCCAGAGGCTTCGGATGCTTATTTTGAGCCCGAGATCAGCGAAGAGCTGGGTTCGGTTTTTGAGCATTGCGCCCGAGCCCTAGATACCAGTCTCGAAGTGGGCTCACACGGATTGCCATTGATCGGAACCGGTGACTGGAACGATGGTTTCAACGCTGTTGGCGCTGCGGGACGCGGGGAGAGCGTATGGCTCGGATGGTTCCTATGCGCCACACTGGAGGCCTTCGTCCCGCTCGCGGAATCCCGCGGCGAAGGCGAGCGCGCGCTCCGTTGGCATGCTCACGCCGATGGGCTGCGCCGAAGTCTGGAGCAGGCGGGATGGGATGGGGATTGGTATCGGCGCGGGTATTTCGATGACGGCTCCCCGCTCGGCGCCGCAGGGAATGCCGAATGTTGCATCGACTCGATTGCCCAGTCCTGGGCGGTTCTGTCCGGCGCGGCCAACCCCGCGCGTGCTGCGCATGCCATGGCGGCCGTATGCGAGCGTTTGTGGAAGCCAGAAGACGGAATGGCTTTACTGTTCACGCCGCCGTTTGCCCACAGCCTGCCTGACCCAGGTTATATCAAAGCCTATCCGCCGGGTGTGCGCGAGAACGGCGGTCAATATACGCACGCCGCGATCTGGTCCTTGATGGCCTTTGCGCAGCTGGGCGATGGGGAGCGCGCCAAGGAATGGTTCGATGCGCTCAGTCCGATTCACCATAGCAAAGACTTGGCCGCGGTGGCCCGCTATCAGCTTGAACCCTACGCAGTGGCAGCCGATATCTACTCCGCCGAGGGGCATGTAGGTCGCGGCGGCTGGTCGTGGTACACCGGCTCTGCTGGCTGGCTGTACCGCGCAGGACTCGAGTCGATTCTAGGCTTTAGGATGGTCGGCGCGCAGCTTGCCATCGAGCCGTGCGTCCCGAAGAGCTGGCGGCGCTTTGATATTGCCTTTCGGTACCGCAGCAGTCGCTATCAGATTACCGTCACTAATCCCTTTGGCGTCAGCTCTGGCGTCAATCACGCCGAGGTTGATCATCGGATCATTTTACGGGCACCGGTGCGGGTCGATCTGCTAGACGATGGCGCTGAACATGTGATTCGCGTCGTCATGGGCTGAAGTGCGATTGCGGCATTGCTCCTGTAGGTCGGATCTGACGCCACCCATCAAACGGCTCTGATAGTCGCTCACGCGAATTGCACCGAGCATGGACGCCACGGCAGGGATTGCCGACCATTGCAGGAGTACCCAGATGAATGTGCCATGCTTCAAGGTAATCAGGCTCGGAAATCGCTGGGGCGTTACGGAGCTGAGTCTCGACTGGGTACTCGCCGAATTTGATGACCGTGAATCGGCCACCGACTACGCGCGCTCCTTGGCGACCGCAAGCGAGGAAGCCATCCTCGAGGGCGAAAATGAATTCGGCCATCTGGAAGTGCGCCACGTTTTCTCTACCGATGCCTCGGGGATCATGCGCATGAACACCGTGGTGATCGAAGCCAGCCTCAGTGCCGCTTAGACGGCATGATTGATAGCAAATATTCCACGGACTCATACGGATTCCCTCGGCAAACCTTTGGGGCGCTTCGAATCCGATAAGCCGTGCTCGGCTGAGTTCTGCTTTTTGGAAGGACTCCTGCGGGCGACGCGCTGTTCGTAACTTAGTTGCGGTCACCCTGCGTTTCGATAGTAACGGGGCACCTGTAGGTTGCCACCGACAGTCGCTTGATCTACCCACTGGTACTTGCCTGCACGGCAGACGCCTATTGTCTGGTCTACGCTGCAAACCCGAGATTTTCTTAAATAGGGATAAAAATATGAAGCAATCGGCGAATTCGTCTTCTCGAAATCCTTGGGCATTGCTCGGTATTTTGACCTTCGCGTGGGCCGCGTGGGGCTACAGCATGTCCCGCCGCCGCCTGGCGCCGCATTGCTTTCCTGATTGATGATGATCTGCGGGGTCGCTATCGGGACCAGACCGATCCCGAACTAGGCACCGGTTTGTTTATATGATGAAGGGCGCCCGCAGGGTGAATCGCATCAGCTCCGGAGCGCTGATGGTCATCGCAACGAGTTGCGTGCTTGCGGCACTCTAGTTGGGCAAGCCCGTGATCGTGCCGCTGCTGCTGGCGATCGTTCTCGCATTAGGCCTTGCGCCGGGGGTCGACGGCTTGGTGCGGCCGCGGGTGCCGCGCGCGGTGGCGCCGGCGCTGGTGCTGGGTTGCGTGCTCATTGCTTTGACTGCCCTGCTCAATGTGACATGGACGCCAGCGCGCACGTGGTTGGATTCTGCACCCCAGACAATGGCCACCATAGAAGCCAAGGTCCGTCCCGTCCAACTGCTGATTGGCAAACTCGATCGCATTGGCCAAAGCGCCCGGCATCTGGCCGGTGCCTACCAAAGTCGCACAGCGGCGCCGGCCTCAAGTGAGGCGGTCCCGGTTGCACTCTCGACTGAAGCGATGACGATTGTGCCCGCGGTCATCGGCACAGCCGCAATGATTGTTGCCAATGTATATCTGCTGCTGGCCTTCGGTCCTGAATGGATCAGTCGCCTGCAACCCTCGCACAGCGCGGCCATGGCGCGCTCCGGCGTCGTGCTGACACGCGCGATCCGCTTGGAGTTGTCGTGCTACCTGGCCTCCATTGCCCTCATTAATGTGGGAGTAGGGCTCGCTGTTGCGCTATTGTCGCATTTGTGCGGACTGCCAAATGCGATGCTCTGGGGGACGCTGGCGACGATCCTGAACTTCGTACCGTACTTGGGGCCCTTTTGCACCTTGATCATCTTGATGACAGTCGGATTGGTCAATCTAGAAACTTTGCCGTCCGTGTTTGTAGTGGGCGGCGGCTTCTTGCTGATAACGTTTTTCGAAGGCCAGCTTATCCAACCGCTCGTACTGGGCCGCCGCTTTCAGCTCAATCCGATGGCGGTGTTAGTAGGCATGTGGTTGCTATGGGCACTGTGGGGCGTGGCTGGAGTAGTCCTGGCGGTCCCCTTGCTGATCTCGATCAAAGTGCTGGCGGCCCATGTTGAGTCGCTCCACAGCCTGCAACCTCTCATTGGGGCTCTGCCCCCTCGGGGGAGCAGGAACGCACCGGCCCGACAGCTGCGCTCCGTAGACGGCAAGCTCTCCCCGGTCCCTTAGCCTGTGCGCGCCACCAGGGCGCGATTCAATTCACAATTCCCCTGACTCCGCCTTGTGCGCCGGCCGAGCAGTGCGGGCATGCCAGGGGGCCGCCCGCTGGCCAGCTCGAAATGCTGTCTCGTCAAGTCCGCCCCAATGGCGGATTGCAGCAGTCGGCGGTGTACACTTAGCCAACTTGGGAGGCGAGGCTCGGAGAGGACCTATGCGATGAATTCGCAACCCGCGGATCGCTGCCGCGTTTTCATTGTCGACAACAACGAAGATCTGGCCTGGTCGCTGTCCGCGTTACTGGCGATGGAGCCGGACTTTGAGGCCGTGGGTTGCTGCTCCACGGGCGCTGAATGCCTGGCGCAAGCGTGCGCCGCCAGCGCCGACGTCATGCTCTTGGATTTTCGGCTCCCTGATTGCACGGCAATGCAGGTGCTGGACGAGGCACGTGCCAAGGCGGCAAAACTCCGCATCCTTATCTACAGTGGCTACCTCGCTGATGAGCTGACCGCACAAGCTATTGCGAAGGGCGCTGCTGGCTATGTCGCCAAGGGCGGCTCATTTGAGGCTTTGGCGGATGAGATTCGCAGGGTGCACCGCGAGCGGACGGTTGTGTAGCCCGGCTCCTACACGCGCTGGCGGTGCCTACCGATCCAGGGCCCAGCAATCCCGGTCCATAGTGGACCTGTCACCAGCGTAGAACACGCTGACATTCGCGGCCAGGCCGAAATCCGTAGCAAAGCTAGAAGAACATTCTATGTACCTTAGTCCGTTTAATTCAGCTGTGCAGCTGCTTGGGCTCTCAGCAGCGCCCTACCCCGGTGCCCGTTGATGTTGGCGGGCTTATTGGAGAGTGCGCTGGTGAATCGCTTGTCAAGCAGCGCGTCCACGCTGGCTGATCACGCCGCCGCCTACGCTGATATCATAATTGCGGATGTCAAAGCATCAGCTCAAAGTGCCGCTGGTCGTGTTTGGTCGGCAGCAGTAATGTTTATTGGGCTCGCCTTTACTGTGGCCATTGGCTGCGCGTGGCTTATAGCTGCGACCTGGAATACAGATTCGCACCTCCTGGTGATGATCGGATTATTAGCGTTGGGCGTGCTCACCACGCTGGCTGCGCTGCTGGTGCTAAACCGCCAGCGCCGAACCGCGCCGCAGCCCATGGCGCTTACAATGGCGGAATGGTCCAAGGACCGCGACCTGGTGAGGGAGCTGCTCGGCGCCAATGAAGCGGCGAAATCATGAGCCCCGAGCAGCTACGACTACAATCGGCGCTGGCTGCTCTGGAGCGAAACCGTGCCTTAATTCGGGCACGCTTTATGCCCGATACCGAGGCTGGCGCCCAACATGGGAAATCCAGGTTTCCGCGCAGCGCGACCTTCCGCTGGCTAATGGCCGCAGTTGGTAACCGACGTTTGGTCGGGGCTGCATTGCAGGCAGTCCTGGGCAAATATCCGATGGGTCGAATGCTAGCGGCGTGGGTGATGAATGGCGGCTCTCGCTAGCCCGATCCCGGTACGCTGCCAAGGCACGCGACCGAACTAAATCCGGCTGTTTAAAACCCATCTAAGGCGGCGCCCTATATTAGCGCGCAACATGATCTGAGCGGATCTAGCTACTACCTCGCGCCGCATCGGCACGCAGCCACGCGGGGAGCCAGGCGCGAGACGTCCGGGAGGCAGTATGAAACCCCCCCGTCACGCGCCGCACTCGCCAAGCGCGCAACGCTTCGTGGTTGCGAAGTGCCAGATAATCCATGGCTGAACGCTGCGGCGCGCCGTCCTGGAAAAGCTGCGAGCGGGCTACCAATATCTCTTTGTAGGTCATGGATTGCGCTCTCCTCAGAGCGTTGCTAGATAGCTAGATGCTAGCGAACTGGGGTGCGATCAGCAGTAGGAGGCCTACCATTAGCCGCTGTCAGACAATGCCGACGAGACCAAGCGGTACTCAACCGTTTAGCGTATATGAGCGTTAAGCAGTACTCTTAGAACCAAGGTTTACGCCGCAGGCTGAGCCCGGTCTGCCGTCTTCTGTTATGCGTCTGCTGTTATGAAGGAAGCGCCCGCCATGGACCACGAGCATCTGAAACGCGAATTGCAGAGCGTTTCGGATCTCTGTGGCTACTTGCAGGATCGAGCCGAGCGGGAAAGAAATTCCTTTGCGAGCCAGTTACACGATGAGATCGGCGGGCTACTGGTCGCCGCACGACTGAACGTCGCCTGGCTTGAGGAGCGTTTGCCGAGTCAAGACCCAAAAGTCATGGAGCATTTCAAGCGACTGCATGATTCTCTTCGCCACGGCGTGGAAGTCAAACGCAGAATCGTTGAAGACCTGCGTCCGACACTGCTCGACAACATTGGGCTCTATTCGGCGCTACGCTGGCAGATGTCTAAAGCCTGCGAGAGCGCCAAGCTAAATTATACGGAGCACTATCCGGAGGAGGAGCTGCCCCTCATTCCGGAGGCTGCCATCGCCGTGTATCGCGTCGTGGAGGAAGCGATCAGCAATGTAATCAAGCACGCCAGCGCGCGCAATGCCCACTTAGCCGTCCAAGAAACATCGGATATGTTGCGCGTGTCTTTGCAGGATGATGGCATAGGCATGACGCCGTTACAGCGCGAAGGGGTGGGAACTTTCGGCATCGCGGCGATGATTTTTCGCGCCACGCGCTTGGGCGGTCGGCTGCAGTGGCTAGAGGCACCAGAACGCGGTACCGAACTCGTCATAGAGTTTCCACTGGCGCGAATACTCCGCATTGCTAGCGCGTGAGTGGCAGAGTGCGCCTTTAGCAGCGCTACTGTTATTGAGGTGCTGGCGTTGCCAGGCTTTTGGCCATGGCTGCTAAGAGGCCAGGCAGTAGATGATAGTCACTGGATTTATCTAAAAAAGCAAACACGCCCAGCTTCTCGGCTTGGCGCCTATATTCAGGCAACCCAAATGTAGTCAAGACCACCACTTTTGGGGGCGGATCCACACGGGCCATCCCCCGCAGCACGCCGAAGCCATTGCCCTCGCGAAGCTGCAAATCCAGGATCAAGACTTGCGGAAGCGTGTATGCCAGCATCTGAATCGCATCCTTTTGATTATCTGCGATGCCTGTTAGCTGCATGTCCGGCAGTTTGTCTATCAGTTCCGTGACATGGCTGGCAAGCACCGCAGAGTCCTCCACTAGCATGATGCGTAACGCGGAGGCGGAGCTCTTGGCGGGTTCTGTCATGTCTGCTGACGTCTTAGGAAAAGAGTGCGATGGATAATCTCGCCCATCCTTGTAAAGCAGTGTTCGGCTGTCGCAGGGTCGGACTCACTGCGGTGGGAGTGTGGACTCGGAGATGTTTGCCGCCCCGCCGCTATCCATTCGCGCCTGAACTGCGCAGCCGCCTGAGTTGACCAGGGCTCGCAGGCTGGGCTGAGCGGCCGGGTCGGAGAATCTCTGCGGATATTCACTATCGGGACTCCTGGGCAAGCTCGAGCTGCATGCCGAAGATTTGTGCGCTGCTCTATCGGCCCCGGGCAGCCTCTACTGAGGGTAGCCGTGACTTTGGGAAGTCAGGTTGCCCACATTTCGCTGCCAGCGTTATCAGAGGAAGGCCCCGGCGCCTGTCGGTGGCACCTTACAAAGGGTACTGAGGTGCTTAAACCAGGCCGTGATTAAGCGCGTAGGTAGTCAAATCGGCGTTGGTCGTGAAATTCATCTTCTGCAATACCCGGCCCCGATAGGTGCTCACTGTCTTGACACTGATAAACAGCTCTTCGGCGATCTCAGTGACGGTACGACCCACGGACAGTTTGCACATAATCTGGAATTCACGCTGCGACAAGACCGAATGCAAGGGTTGATTTCCAGGCTCGTCGAGCGCATTGACGAGCATGTCGCTCAACTCCGCACTCACGAAGCGACGCCCCGCCAGCACTGTGCGAACCGCCCGCAAGAATTCCTCGGGCGCCTGATCCTTCGCAATATACCCGGACGCTCCGCTGCGCAGCACCATAATGCCGTATTGCTTTTCCGCAAATCCGCTGATCACCAGCACCTTCGTATTCGGGTGACTAGCCTTGATATGGCGCAAAATGTCTAGCCCGCTGCGATCAGGCATGTTGATGTCAAGCACCACCAGGTCCCAATGCCCACGGCGCAGCTGATCTAGGGTTTCGCTGCCGGTGCCGGTCTCCGCGATAGTGTCAAACGCGCGGTCTTGCTCCAGATAATGGCGGAGGCCCGTGCGGACCATGGCGTGATCATCGGCAATAAGTACGCTTGTCACACTCCCTCCTCGGCGTTTATATCCCACCCGCTCGGGCTCACGTCGCCCTCTACTTTGTTAAGCAATACAGGTCTAGCGGCTTATGTTACCGCCCCACTTCCGTATCCAGAGTACGTAAACCGATGCATCGCTTGTAGGACGATGCCGACACGGTGCCGGCCTCTGGGCGGAGCTGCCGGCACCCGTCGCCTCCTACAGATTACTCCATGTGCCTTGCAGGCGACTACAGGGTGCGGCGGCTACCACGCCAGTGCTCGCCATCCGCCGGCTACGGGCCGCAAGAGCATCGTTAGAGCGTGTAGCCCCCATCCGACACCCTAAGGTGGCTCGGCCCGACCGACGCGCCGCAGTAGGTACTGGATACTTCGCTCCGCCAAAAGGGCGATTCCAGTGCGGTACGCGGTACCCGTCACTCTGCGGCATACAAAACCTAAGTGAGGAACTTATGCTTTATTACGCCGCCGTATTTTTTCTTATTGCCATCGTTGCCGCCGTATTTGGATTTGGCGGCGTCGCTGCCGGCGCCGCCGGCATTGCGAAGATACTCTTCTTCTTGTTCCTGATCGGGGCCGTTATCGCCCTACTCATGGGACGCCGGCGCGTATAGCGTCATCGAGTCAACAGTTAATCGCAGTGAACTGGAGCGGCCCACCTGCTCCAGTAAATTTCATCCTTCAGGAGACTATGGATAATGGAAACTACCGCAAACGATAACGGCCGCTCACTACGCGGGGACGCCAAGCATCTAAATGGCGATGCGCAGGAATCAGCTCGTAGAATGAAGTCGGCTGGCAAACAGGAGATCACCAACCTGCTTGCCGATGTCGAGGATCTGATGTCACGAGTCAGCGATTCAGTGGATCCGGAGATCTCACGTATTCGCGCGAAAGTGGAGAGCGGCTTGGCGAATGCCCGTCAGATGCTCAGTGATGGAGCTGAGCAGGTGCAACGTCAAGCACGTGAAGCGGTGAATTCAGGCGGACGCTACGTGAGCGACAACCCATGGACGGCCGTGGGCGTGGCGGCGTTAACGGGCCTAACCGTAGGTTACCTGATCTCGCGTCGATAGATCCGCGGTATTGAAAAGTGCCGCACGTGCCTTCGTCCAGCTACGAGCTGGACGAAGGCACGTGCCTATTGGTTGGATAGCGCCCCCGTTTCGCAGCGGGCAGTCAAAGGCGCAGCAATAAGGTGTCAGGACAGCCTTCGACCAGCTGCAACTCCTAAACGAAGCTGTAGGGTCCCGCTGACGAAGAGCGACGTCCGCCGCTGGCTGTGCACCGCAAGGTCTTACCCTAATTTAGAGCCGACGAGGACAAATTGCGTAGGTTTCGATTGCGACGGTTTGGCCTGAACGCGATACAAATTAATGATAAGTGAAGCATTTTAAGGAAAGTTATGAATACACGAACTGTAATGTTTGCTAGTGTTTTGGCGGCCCTCGGCGTGCTCGCGGGTTGCGATCGCGCTAGAACCGCCTCAGAAGTTGCAGCCGACACGGCTGCGGCTGAACAGAGCGCTATGAGAAAAGATGCGGCGGCTGCCAAGGATGCTTCCGAGAAGGTAGCGAAGGCTGACCAGGAGGTGCGAAGCGACCGGCGTCAGCTAACGCATGAGGCGGCTGTACAAAACCAGAAGCTCGCCGAAACGGATGCTGCTGGTGCCCATAAGGTTACGCTCGCGCAGTGCGAGGCCTTAAGTGGCAAGGCCCAGAGCTTCTGCAAGAAGCAGGCTGACGCGGATTTGGATGTGGCGATGGCGGTGGCTAAGCAAGTGCGCACTCGTCAAGACCCCGACCTCTAAGTCACTTGCTCGAATCATGCTGGCGTGGCGACAGGGCGCCTGGGCGACCTGCGCTGCGCCGTCCTTATTCAGTACCCAGCGCG
>Ga0182030_10009288_pt1 | contig 20148 bp, 26 predicted proteins | sample 812S3MmetaG_FD_121299 | JGI IMG/M metagenome (GOLD analysis project Ga0182030, IMG submission 121299) | Permafrost microbial communities from Stordalen Mire, Sweden - 812S3M metaG (Illumina Assembly) | ecosystem: Environmental > Terrestrial > Soil > Wetlands > Permafrost | place: Sweden... | reverse complement strand
AGATATGTGAGAAGATGGGAGAGGAAAGTTGGGAGAGGAAAGTTGGGAGAGGAAAGTTACGAGAAGAGACGGCCAGTTTTAGAACAGGGAGACGAACCATCCTCCTGGATTACGGTGTCGGTATTTGTTTAGATCCCTGGCTAGGAGAGGGGCCTTTTCCGGCCCCTCGTTAAAAGTTGATGATTTCTAGTGAGGTTATTCTTAGCTGCGCCGCGTCGCGTAATAGGGGTGAGCAAACCTGAGCCGAGGGTGAGCCTGGCCTGAGCCGAGCCTGAGCCAAGGCGGCGCTGCTCACGTGAGACATAGGATTGGGAGGAGTAAACATTCCGGTGGGGGAACAGTTAAAGTCGCCTTTTGCCTGGCCCTGATAGCAATTTCGTAGAGCTATTAATACAAAATCGAAAAAGAGAGATTGACCTAGGTGTTTAGAAACCTTGTGAATATATTATATTCTTAAATCATTTTCTCTAATGTCTAATTCAGAGAACCGTTAAGTAAGACCAGTAATTTATCCTTGATATTAACTCGATCTAATATATATTTCTTCTGCCAAGCATCTTCTGCCCTAAAGTATTTCGACTAGAATGCTATAAGATGCAGAGATATAGAAAAATTGAGTTCAAAGTCTAGGCTAAGTCGAATACGAAAATCCATCCTATCTATAAGAAGCGTAGATATTTTTTAGTATAGTCTACAGAATCCATAGTAACTTTAAAAGTAATCAAACTCTACTATCAGGCCCCTCCCATTATTTGTATTCTACAAGATATTAAATTAAACTGATAACTAAAAGTCGATCTACAAAGTTTTAATCAATTTTATAGTTCTGGACCTATATAAATCAATCTTATTCAACAATTTCAAAGTTGCTTTATTAAGAGTATTATTCTTTCTATACCTTTAAAGCTATTTATAAACTTTGAAGTTGAAATCTACAATACCAAGTTTGTGGATGACAATAAATATTTTGATTAAAAGCAACCCATCACTAAAAATATCGAATCTAAGAGTAGTTAGTAGAACAGATTACACTAAAATATTCAATATAACTAACCAAAGGTAGTTTTCGATTGCTTTAAATAGATACTAATTATTCAAATTCTTACTATACTCCAAAGTACAAAGGAGGACTAGATACGCTACAGAATCGAACCTATAATATATAACACCAGAGCCATCTGATTTCTCGATTTCCTTTGCGTAAAGTCGATCTACGAACTCCTTGTATTCGGTCGGCATTGCAGAAGACATATTCGCAATCGCTACAGTGATGATGATCTCATATAGGAAAGGATTCCAAGTAAGGTTGAGAGATGTTGGTTGTATTCGGGATTGTTGTGATCAAAATAAGGTGTGTCAAATAGTCGGGTTACACAAAGGTCTTATCATAAACGAAAGCTACGCCTACAAACAACCGAGATATAAAGTTTGTGTACCTACTTTAATAGTTAATTCTTAATATTTATTTATTACAAAAGTAAAAGTAGTAGATTCTAAATAGTTAAATTTGTTATAGATATTAAATTATTTTAATTAATTGATTATTCAAGTATACGAAAACATATCTTCTTTATCTTTTATTTAAATCTAGAAATACAATCTTAATTTCTATTGTATAATCTTGATATCAGATGTAGGTAAATTTCTTATACATAGAAAGGGCAATTATCTCTTCTAAATTACCTGAATCGATGCTTTTTTTCGTGGACAGGAGGGAAGGGTTATATCTCCTATAATGCCCAACCAACAACGGCACGCACCTCTTCCACGCGCGTTCTACTAATCGTACCCCATCACTAATGATTGTGAAAATAGGTTTCTCGACCAGAACTGGGATACCGGCTTCGATGAGGAGGAGGGAGACCGAGACGTGTGTACTGTTTGGGGTGCAGATTATTGCTGCGTTGGGTGGTTGAGGATAGGAGGGCGGGGATGTTAGGATAGTGTGGGACAGGGAGGGTGGTTGCGAGGGAGGTGGTGGAGGGGGAGGGGTCGGTGAGGGAGTGGAGGGCGCAGTGGGAGGAGCGGATGATGAATTGTGCGTGCCGGGGACCGATTAGGCCGGCGCCTATGAGGGCTATGGATAGGGTTTTGGGTGAGGGTTGAAAGGTGGGCTTGGAAATTGTGGGATGGGGGAGGGTGGTGGTGGTAAGGTTTTGTGGCTTGAAGGAATGAAGAGTTTTTTTCCCCAGCAAATAATGGGAATAGCTTCAAGGGGAGTATCTAATTGAGATAATGAGGGGTGCAAAACATGCTTATCATCGCTTTGCATGAGAAACAGTAAACTCAGCGTAAACACTCCCCCCGCACCTTCGTACCTGCCTTCAAAATGCGGAGTAAACGCTGCCCCAGACCATGGGCCCATTCGAGTCAGAAAGTGCCACCTGGTGACACCCGCACGACCGTGTATGTCCCCAACATATTTCTAATGCATAATCTAACATCTGTTGTATGAACAAGAAAGGTTTCGCGAATCTGACGTCTGGAGGAAATGCATCGCCTAAAATATTATCCGCCGGTCCAACATTTACGAGAAGATCTTCCTCCTCCAAAATTATGTAATCATTTTGGATCGTAATCGGCTATCACATGAACGCATTGGAATTCCGCTCTTCTTATCGCGATCCTTAGGTATGGAACTTGATACCGACGCTGGCCGCAAATGTCTTCTTAAGGTTTTAACCACTGCTCCACCTTACCTGGAAGATGATGGAGTATCGGGACGGAGCGAGTAGCTAATTAGGATGTGTTATGGCGATTAGTGAGATGTTAGAATAGCGGATCTGATGTGCAGGTGGATCTTCCTCTTCTGTGGTGGGGGAGATAGAAGATAAACTCGTCCACAGAAACCCACTATACAGAACAGCTGTAAGATATTGGGAGAGAAACTTCTTTTTCATGTGAACAGCTTCGTTCACCTCCAGCATTATATCGAAAGAATAATATTGAAATATTTCCCGGACATATATCCTAAATTGTATCATAATCAACATATAATTTCGCAAACGTCCAAAAGATGTTGTATAAACCAGCCATAACCAGCTTATCGTTGGGTGTAAGTCCTTCCGACCTCATATCAGCTTCTTGACTAACACTCCACAGCGAGCGTGGGTTCACCAACTCCCAGAAAAGTTCGCCGCCGCCGCAGCAGCTGGTCTGCCTGGCATCGAAATCTTCTATGAAGACCTCGCCTACCTCGCATCCAGCTTCCCCGGAGGCCTCACAGAAGAAAACCAACTCATCGCTGCTCAGCAGATCCGAAATCTCGCCGACTCCCTCAACCTAGAACTCATGGGCATTGGGCCTTTCAAAGATTACGAAGGACGACTAGATCCCAAAGCTCGCGCTGAGAAATTGGAGGAGTTACATCTTTGGTTCAAGATTGCGAGGATTTTGGGAACGGATGTGATTCAGATCCCCTGCACGTTCATGACTGAAGGTGTGACGGGCGATCCAGAGGTTGTGGCGCGAGATTTGAGAGAGATTGCGGATATCGGTGCTGCTCAAAACCCACCCTTTAGATTCGCATATGAGAACTTATGCTGGGGAACGTATAATGATACTTGGGAGAAAGCGTGGGGAGTGGTGAAAGCTGCTGATCGGGAAAATCTTGGGATGTGTCTGGATACCTTCAACATTGCCGGACGAGAATGGGCGGATCCTGCTTCGGCTTCTGGAACCGTGGAGAATGCTGATGAGGTGTTGGAAATGAGCTTGAGGAAAATGGTGAAAGAGATTGACGTACGAAAGGTGTTTTATGTCCAGGTTGTCGATGCTGAGAGAATGGTCAGACCATTGGATACAACACATCCTTTCCATGTTGATGGGCAGAGGCCAAGAATGAGTTGGAGTCGCAATTCGAGGCTTTTTCTCTGCGAGGAGGAACGCGGTGGATATTTGCCAGTCCTAGATGTGTTAAAGGCAATTTGTGACGAGAAGACTGGTCTGGGATATAAGGGTTGGATCTCTGCGGAACTCTTTAACAGGAGTTTGGTGGATGAAAATGAAAGTGTACCGAGGGAACATTCCGAAAGATGTATGCAGTCTTGGTGGAAGACCGTAAAAGCCATGGGTTGGGAGCAACAGGTGGAGCCACTAGCTATTGAAAAAAAGAGTGATACCCGTGCCACAGTCCCCGCTATATCAGAGCCAGAGGCGGAGTTTTTGGCAAGACTGTGAGGATTTGGGCGTATATATATGGCGTTGTGAAGGAGACTCTCGGGCATTTCAGAGGCGTTTTTGGCAGTACTTTGGAGTATTTGATTTGCGTTGCGCAAACTTTGACTTTCTCGCTGGAGCGATATTTAGAGCGCAATTGATTCAGCCCTCTCCCCAACAATTGGGTACAGATCCTTCATTTCTCTCCTCGGGCGAACCCTCTCATGTGCACCCTCACTTTGTGGTCGATCCCATGCCCAGCGCTTAACAAGGTCTTCTTCGAGTGTTCCATCCAAGAGTTGCACGACATAATCTCCAATAATGGGTAAGAATTTCCATCCGTGGAAAGAGCCAGCTGTTGCAATATAGAGATTTTGACAATGTGGATGAGCTGATAAGATGAAATCTTGATTTGGAGTATACCCATCCCTATCAAAGATCAGCACATCAACGCGGAATGAGACAGAACACATACCAGCAGATTCGGAACCAGTCGAACTTGAAATCAGTGGGTTCGTTGCCAAATATTCCCCTCACAACTCGTAGACACTCGTCTTGAAGGATCTGTGATACAGTGTGTTGGCCTTGATCTGGTAATGCGGGTGGTGCAGATATCATTTGGCCTGATTTCGCATGCAGCGTAGTATTTTTGAAGCTGACATCGACACAGAACTTCACTAGACCGTCAGGTTTTGGTGGAAGTATCTCTCCTATTAGAATAATTAGACCTAATCATCAGATTTAATCAAAACATCAACATACCTAGAACATCGCCAGCAGCATGAATAAAAATAGGCGCGTCTTTAAACCTTCGCATTTGTTCATCGGTGAGCTGAACAAAACCAGTGACTACGGCAGCAGCAGTGATCCGATCCTCAACTTGAAGATTCTTGCGATCAGGGGCACTGTCGGCGAGCAATCTTGCGGTGCCGGCGCCTGTACTTAATATGACTTTGTTGCCGGACAAGGTCGGACCCTCTGAATCTCCTCCCTTAAGTTTCACACCAGTACAGTTACCACTACTGCCGAAAACCAAAGTATCAACATCACCCTCTACGTACTTAACACCATTCTTGATAGCAGCATCGATGACATTTCTCACAGCTGGCGTTGCTTCGGCCCATCCACTGAGAGGGTTTATGAAGATATCCTTAACTCGATCATAATCCGCATCGGCAAATAGGCCATCATAGCGCTTGATCATTTCATTAGGACCAACAATCTCGCACTCGTGATGTGCTTTCAGCGTTTCGTAATTCTTGATAATTCTTCGTCCGATGTCACTTTCATCCACGACTACCATACCAGATTGGTGGTAATATGGTTTGTATAGCGGATCATTCTGCCATGCTTCTCGTGCTTTTAAAGCTAATTCACAATAGAAGATAGAACCATAATCCGCTCGAACAATCTTATTCTCATCGTTTGATGCTGCCAATGGGCAGGGAAATGAAGAAGATCGGTCGATGAGGGTTATTGAAGCTTCAGGATGCGATTTCGAAAGGTGATATGCAGTACTAGCACCAAATACTCCTCCTCCGACAACTACATATGAATCCACGGATGGATTTTTGGCCATGATTCGAGCTCTTGAAAGGAAGTAACGAGGTGGCAGAAAGGGAAAGGGAAGGGATATTGGTTCAATGACAGCTCTCCACAGTGAAGGGCTGGAATCTGCTGAAACAACGAGAATCTCAATCTGATGTATCAGAGTATAATTTGATACAAAACTACTGGTTTCAATATCAATTTCCAATATAGGAGAGCTTAGCAGACGATGGGGAAGAAAGACACACCACTTGCTGCAATAAAGGGTGGCATTTTGGCGGGGTAAATTTAGCGCGCCAAGACTTTTTTTTTATCGCAATAGTTTTTGGATTTCGAGAAATTTATTTCGAGGTGCACACTTGAATACTCCAATTCAGACCACGACTCCTCCCACAGACTCCCCAAGATGCCGAAAGCTACGACGCCAGTGTCAGCTCGCCAAGTGCTAAGACACAATCCCCTCGAGGCCGACATCACAGCCACTGGCCCACTCAAGACAAAGTCTGGAAAGCGAAAATCGAAGCGCGAAGACCAGGAGGAAAATTATGTCGACTCGAAAGCGTCGCGGAAGATTTTGAGAATAGGACAAGAACTTGCGGATGAAGATGAAGAAAGTAATAAAGTGTCAAAGCCAAACACAGCGTTCGATTTTTCATCAAGGGTTGAGAGTGAGGAGGAAGAAGAACCCTACGACGATACTGAGGCTTGGGGAGATGAGGAAGAGGAAGTGGAGGAGATAGAATTGGCGCCAGGCGATCAAGAGATATTTAACAGGTGGATGCCGACACAAGAAGATCCGTTATTAAGAACTGGTTGGGGTGGTGAAACGGAAGAAGAAGAGGGCCCAACTACAGATTTAGCCGCACTGATATTGGAGAAGATTGCAGCTCATGAAGCAGCGCAGGGAGGAAATAGCGGAGGAGCGCAAGTGCCTGGCCCTGTGGATGAAGACTACGAGATACCCCCCAAAGTAGTAGAGGTCTACACAAAGTATGTTCGGTTTAATCGTTTCGGTTTCCAATTGCTAACAAACTTGCAGGGTTGGCCTCATACTTTCGAGATATAAGTCTGGAAAGCTACCAAAACCTTTCAAGATCCTACCAACAGTACCTCATTGGGAAGACATCCTCGAAATTACACGACCCGACAAATGGACAGCCAATGCGACTTTCGAAGCAACAAAGATATTTGTGTCGAGCAAACCTCAAACAGCCCAAAGATTCATGGAGATGGTACTTCTCGAAAAGGTCCGAGAAGATATACACGAGACTAAGAAGTTGAATGTACATCTATTTGCTGCTTTGAAGAAGGGATTATACAAACCTGCTGCGTGGTTTAAGGGCATCCTATTTCCATTGGTAGCAAGTGGGACCTGTACATTACGAGAGGCACATATCATCTCAGGAGTTCTTGTACGAGTGTCTATTCCGGTACTTCATTCTGCAGCCGGTATCAAATTTCTATGCGACACCGCGGCGGAAGAATCATCAGCAGGTACGGAGGGAGGTGGAGCTACAAATATCTTCATCAAGGCTTTACTGGAGAAGAAATACGCCCTCCCATATCAAGTCATCGACTCTCTCGTTTTCCACTTTCTACGGTTCCGAAGTGCCGATCCAGCAAGCGTCAGACCTGAAGATGTAGGAAATACCATGAATGGAGTGAGCGAAGCAGCGTCGAAGGATGCAAAGTTACCTGTTATTTGGCATCAATGTCTCTTGGCGTTTGCCCAAAGATATAGGGACAATATTACGGAGGATCAGAGGGAGGCGCTTCTAGATCTTTTACTGACGAAGGGACATTCTGCAATTGGTCCTGAGGTCAGGAGGGAATTATTAGCTGGGAGAGGTAGGGGGGTTCCTCTAGAACCGGAGGCTCCTTCATTAGGAGGCGACGACACCATGATGATAGACTAATTGCAAAGAACTCTTTCTAATTCAAAATATACCACCCCAAATGATCCTCGCCGCAATGTCTGAATTCGGAAACATCTCCCGAACGCCGCGTCAACTTCAGGCAGCTGCGCCACAAACGGGACATGGTCTTTCAGCCTCGCCTTACATCTTTCAGGCTGACATCTTTCAGCTTTCAATTCTTTCAACAAACAAACATTAACGCAAAAACGATCATTCTTCTCTTTCTGTTGAGCAGCAAATACCCAATTCTCAACATTCATCATCGCTCATAAACCCAGACCTACTAGTACATCCCACAGCCTCGTCCCACAATGGCACAAAACACCCCACGAAAAGGCATCTCCGAGCCCAGCTACGCCGTCCACCGCCCCTCAATCGCAGGACCCTCGACTTCCTCTGAAACCTATCATGATAGCCACCACGAAAACGAAAACGACGACGAAAGACCTAACACACCACCCCCATATTCCAGCCACTCCTCCCCCTCCCTCCATACCCTACCAAATCCCCAAAACGCACAACCCCAACCCAATTACCCCGGTCTCCCGTCCCTTCCCTATCACCTCTACTCACCCCCCACATTCACCCTCTCCACCGACGCCACAACCCTAACCTCCTCCTCACCACCGCTCTCCACCTCCCCCTCCGCCCTCCTCTCCCTAATCCAATCGCTAGCCACCATACCCCCGAAACCCGTTATTCGGATCTTGGGGACGAGTCCCAGTGGGATTGTGGATTTCGATGTCAAGATTAACATGATGAACCTGATTGTTCCGCCAGAGAACGAGGGGAAAGGGCGGGGAAGGATGAATTATGTGAAGGTGATTGGGAGGGGAGAGATGGGGTTTAGGGGGGAAGGGAAGGAGAGCGTATTGCCGCACGTGGAGGGAGGACTGGAGGAGTGGGTTAGATTGTTCTGTGAGGATGAGGGTGCTATTAAACAGTGTGTTCTTTTTCCTTCCCTCCTCTTTTCCGATCATACATATTTTCCTTGTTGGAAATCGGCTAGGTACTGATGGAACGATTCTTCAGCTTTATATTAGAAAGAGCAATCTCCAACTGGGACACATCCTACCTACAAGGCCGGCTCCTCTCCCTCATCGCCAGCACGTCCTACCGCGGCCACGTGACCATCACCTTCCCGATCACGCACTCCAAAGTCCTAATCCGCAACCCCGACAAAATCAATAAATTCATCAGCTCTGTGACGAAAGTGTTTACCGGGACGAGGAAGTACGAGGTTGTGAAGAGTGTTTGGCCTTACGCGGATGTGGAACGGGAGAGTGGCGGCGGGAGAAGGAAATGTGTGGTCCAGGATGAGGAATCGTGGTTTGTGAATTGGAGGGATTGTATTAAGTATGCGGCTGTGGGGGGAAGGAAGGGGTGGGTGACCGTGGAGGATAGGCTGGAGTTTTTGATGGAGCCGAGGGTGGGGGAGAAGGGGGCGACTGGGACTGGGACGGTGGCGGAATGGGGGAGTTATTGAGTGGGGTAGATGGGTATAGAGGGAGTTTGGAGTGGTGTTCATAATACATGATATGAATATAGATTTGTTGCGACATATAAGTTCTAGACGTGTCCTGATCGTCAGGTAATGTATTTTCTTCCAAGCATGGCAAATGAATTCATTAACAATATTCCCTCGAACCTGCAAGTAGCAAGGGCAAGTGGAAGTACCACACAGCACATCAATAACAAGCAGCAAATCTTTTCATGTAAAGACCGTATCGTGTTCATTCACTATTACATTATCATAATTTTCCAATCATGCATCCATATACATCCCCATCATGAACTATACAATCACCCCCAATGGTATCACACCCCCCTAATCAATCTCAATCAACGCGGGCCCAAAAAGCGTCGCATTAGCGACCTGCGCGGCACTCGAAAAACTGGGCGCACTCCCCACCGTCACGGCACCCAACGTCAACCCCCTCGCGAAACCCTGCTCATAAGGGAAAGGCGCAAAGAAATAACTCTTCCCCCCCTCCACATTCACATTCGAAATCGGCACCGTAACCGGCAGATTCTGCCCACTGATATACGTAACGGAGGCATTCTGCGCGCTAATAGAGCCCAGCACGCTGAACAACTGCGTAAAATTCTCAGCCTGGGGCGTCGTCTCCACGGTCAACGGCGGGAAAGCGGTTAATCCAATGACGCCAATATTCGGGCACGAGCCCGGAACGATAAACTGCGAGATGGCGGTATACGCGAACTGGGGCGCGCCGCCGGTCAGCAGAGGCGCAGACGATGCGACTTTCTTTTGCAAGTAGCGGTAGTACCCGACTTGCTCGCCTTCTTGCCCGATGATCGAGCCGACGATGGGTACGAGTGCCGTTTCGTCGCCGCCGTCGCTCGCAAAGAGGCCTTGCGCGACGGGGAGCACGCCGAGCACAACTTCGGTGAAGGTTTCGGCGAGCGCGATGGCGGAGTCGAAGGTGGAGACCGGGAAGTTGTATTGGCAGGGTTGTATGGTGGTGTTCTTTGCGTTGGCGAGGACGCCGTTGGCGGATAGGACGTGGACTTGTTCTTGCTGGGAATTGTCAGTTTCCAAACGCGGCTTGGGGGTGGGTGAAAGGCTTACGTTCACAACAGCGGTCAAGGTGTCAACGACATAGTCTTTGTTTTCGATCTCGTAGCCAGGAACATTGTTGGTGACGTTGGCGAGGAGCTCCGAGAAGTACGCGACCTCAAAGAGCTCGTTTGCTGCAATGAGCTGAAGAGCTTGGACACCACCGGGCTTCAAAGAGCTGGGGAGAGCTCCGTTGGGAAGAGTTCCTCCGGCCAATTTGTAGACCTCGGCCAGAGCGGTCTTGCTGAGTGATGGAAAGCCATTGGCCAATGGGTAAGAGAATGGAGCGGCGGCAGCAATGCTAGCTGCGGCGGAAGAGAGAACGACGTTAGTGAAACGCATATTGGCGATATGTATTGCTGGCCGTGTGAGAGTTCAAGAAAAACAAACAAACGAAGACACTTGTACTTGTAGAATCTCAAATGAGAGGAAGGGTACAGCTCATATATTCAAGACAATATGAGCGAATAATTCCGTGCTTACCGGGCGTCACCCACATGGGGTCATGTTAATTAAAACACAAATACCAGAGCTCTCAATTATCCGATCCTAGCTAGGAATCTAGCTCCCCGCCGATCTGGAGCGGGTGGTTGTGGAGAAAAGCTTAGCATTCGAAACGGGCGCGGATCATTGATTAATTAAGTTAGACCTGGGGATCTATCGACGGTTGTGGCGGGGTTAATGACCAGACGATTTGATTGCACTTTGCAACTTGCATCTGTCAGGGCTAGCTGTACATGTAGTCGGGCACAGCTTAGCCGTAGAATTATTAGTCCCCAATGTAATAAAGCTATGGGTGGCTATGAAGAATTGTCCAGGTACAGATTTGCAGTGGCAAATCAATCCTAGAAGATAGTTGCATTTTTTGCCTGTCTTTTCACTGTCTTCTGGCTGGGCACGTGGGTTTACCCATGCAAATACAGTACTTGTACCTCAGGTAGGATTTGTAAGCTTTCAATTGTAGCATGCCATAGGGCCATGGGTGATCAGGCACCAGCCGTGCATAATGAACTTTGAGAAAAGCGAGATCCGAAAGTCCCTTGACCCTGTAATGGCTCGTTCCTGAGCGACCCTAATTCGGTCCCAGACCCTGCCGGAGCTGCCTCTGACGATGAATTGAAGAGAAATTTTTGATATACAAGAAGTAGAGTATTTTACAAACACGAAAGCCAAAAGCTCTCGTACAAGATTTTCGGAAACAATCATACTGAACATGTAGATATGACTGATGTAACCGTTTTCGTCACGGGCGCCACGGTCACGTAAACAGTCGTGGCCGACGCAATTGCGTCTGTCGTTGCCGTCGCGCTAGATGGCGAAAGGGTCGATGTCGAATCAGTAGCTGCCACCGAGGAGCTTGAACCAGAAGTTGAGATGATCTGAACTGCGGTTGACGCCGTCGATACCGTAGACGACGGGTTATACACAGGATTATTCCCTGGCAATTTTGAAATCGGACCTTGCAAACCGATCTCCTCCTCGTAAACGGCTGGGATCTCCGGATTCAGATTCTGAGGATGTGGAGCTATTCCATCCGAAGTCCCGAAAGAGTTCCAAGGACAGTATGAGGTGTTGAAACAGTTTTGGAACGAGTCTTGAAGGGCGGTAAGGTTGGTCCAGCCTTGGATGAAATCTCCATGGAAGCCATAGCCAGTTGTATCGCCGTTGGCCCAGACCAGAGTCTTTGGATCTGTGACGCCGGCCCCGTCGGTATCGAACCAATATTCCACTCCAATTGAGATTAATGCTACGGGATGCGATTCTGGACACATTCCGCCTTCGGTATTGCTTCCCCCGCCAATTCCCTGGTTGAGGTTGGGATCAGGGTATGCAACCTGGGGAGTATCAGTCCTGCCTTGAGTTGAGTTCAAAGTTGCTTACATGATCTTTATGGTTTGGACTGTCTACAGTTTTGTTGTCCCAGCAAGATGGGAAGCGCACATCTGCATGAAAATATTTACCAGGTAGGACCGTAGGAAACCCGTGTACATCTTGTCCTGGTACATAATCTCCGCTGGCGTATACAATAGCTTGGTTAGTTGGATCACTATCGTTATATGTCCTAGAACAAATCAGTACATTCACGTAGTTTCAGAGAGTTAAACCCACCGTCTAGAAGAATCTCCTGCAAGCATTCGGAAACCGGGAGGGAAAGCGTGGGAGTCTCTAGGATTTGGTTGGCATTCGCCATCGGGCCGCCAACTGCAAGTTTGGTTCTTATAATAAACCACCTGGTATGAATATCCTAGTCAGCAAAGTTGTCATTTTCTTTCTCCCTGCTGAACTTACGGTTCCGGTAAAGGGGACCAAGCTAAACGTTCCATTCGGGTTCATATGATATAATTGAGGAGACCACTGGATGTATCAGCACACGTTTAAAAGTCATCGCAGGTGATAAAATCTACATAGTTACTGTGATCGGTAAATTTATCACAGGTCGTTTGCTTTGCGTCGACAGCAGCATCGACACCGTTCATGGTTCTACTGAAGGCAGTGCCTCCAGAGATCGCATGAACATGGCCCGAAGCGTTACCCGGTGAGACAATGGGATCTGAACGTTGAATAGAAAGAACCCCGCAGTTTATCGTCCAAGCGCTCGAGTCTGCCTGGACTGAGGCGGTGTACAGTAAAGACAGAAGGGGAATAAAACGAAATGAATGCATGTTGAGGCTGGCTCGGAGCAGAATGAGTGATGCTCGAAACTATAAAGAAAAGAATGTGGGGTTGACCTGAGGAAAGAACGGGAGGAAACATGGTACTTAAGTACTTTCATCGTGGTCACCTTCTTGAGAAGTAACGAGTCTGACATTGGACGACCCTGAGGGGGACCTTGAATGAAATGAGGGGGTCATTTTCACATCTGAGCGTTAGAGTACATACCCAGTACATTGTGCTGTGGTCTACTTCGCCTCAGCTTACTGAGCGGCGAGAAACGGCACAGCAGCAATACCTTCGCCAACCTATAGAATACTTCCCAATAAAGTGTTTCGTGGCGCTGTTCGGATGTTTCGAAAGTTTTCTCGCCAATTAAAGGTGCTGCTGTGGAAACTGACCTGAAAGGAATCCAAGCTTTCCAATTCATCCACGCTCCGAGGAGGATTTTGTCATTTCCCTATACAGATTCAACGGACCTTGTCTTTGCTCTTGGTTGATGTAAATGAAGTATACCCTTCTAGGTCCCTGAATGCTCACATACCTTCCAGATTTATCGAGCTCAAACGCCAAGCTTTTGAGGTGGGGGTTAAGAGCCGAGATGTTTCGTCAGACCTGGACGTCAAGCTCAGAAATCTGTAATACAAATCTTAAGCATCTTTGTTGCTTGCACCGTGATCATTTGATCGTCTGGACAGCGTAGAAAGATAACTCTTTACTGGTCTCATGTTTCTCGTATCTTCCAGATGTTTGTTTGAATATCTATACTTGGTCTTACGGGATCGTAATCAAAGAGTTGAGTTATGAGTTCATAAAGCACAGCCACATTCTCACCATGTCAATTTCCTTAATCTCGCTCTTTGCAAGCCGCTCCAAGCCTGTCCCTCGGCATTCGAGATGATTCTTGCGGCGAAGTCATTACTACAGTCCAAGGAGAATCCTAGGAATGGAATGTGCGGAATATCCCAGCTGAGCTTATTCAAAGTACTTCCTTTCAAAGAACGCAAAAAGAAAATTATTTTCGTCGATGAAAGATGAGCTCGTGGAGAATCGTATCTTTGTCAATTCGATTGAGAGAATGTACCACGATCACCACCACAAAGTTGGAAAGTTCCAAAGGTAATCGCACATCTCCTTTTGACATCTGTTGTGGTAAGTCAATTATAAGATGCTCTGTTTTCCTTCCCATGAGTTGAATTGAATCATTGTCAAGATCGACTTCCTACGCTGTATCGGACAAGTTGAATAAAAATTCGGCTCAAGATCCTTTGCGATACTGTATCGCATACAGGAAGCTATGGAATCCATGGATATTGACTCTATACAGGAAGCACAACCTTCGCCAATTGCGACTTTTACAGAAGAAACCAGTTCTACGTCGACCAAGGCCGGTGCGTACGTTGGAGAGGGTGCTGCGCCTGAAAGTCCAGCAGTAGATGATCGTATGGTCGACAGCGACAGCTCCCACCTCAACCAATTCCAACCAGACGACGAAGGATTCCGGTCGAATGAGGAGGAGACTGAAGGGAATGATCCGCGAGATGGAGGTTATGAAGACGGACTTGCTGGGGATGAACGTGAGCACGGTATGAAACGAAGTGGAACCGATGCCGACAAAAGTGCTTCAGGAGTACCAAAGCCAGGCCAATCGTCACTCCAGAGAGCCAAGGAGCAGAGCACTAGGGCTGAAAGTGACCGATTGTACAGGGCCACTCTAGCAGCAAGCATGAAAGCGATTACCCCATACATCGATAATATGGAGGAATTCCGCGATGAGGTGGATGCTGAGCTGAATTTCAGAACCACCGTAGAGTCCAAATACAAAGGAAAGCACGCCGCCAGTGCTAAGTGCGAAATTGAACGCCAATTTGCTTACGGTATCGTCAAACTTCTGGACTCGTCTCAAAAGTTTGAGGTTCTCGCAGAGATTGATTTGCTTACCACCGAAATCCTCGATAAGAACAGATTGGCGCGCGAGAGAAGGGCGGAGAAGGCAGCGCTCACGGCTAAGTTTCTCGTGGGTTCGGGCGAAGGTTCAGACTCAGATATACCGATCTCATTTGATGTCGAGCTTCGCGAGGCCCAGCTTGCTGCTGATGGGATGGGAGATCTTCAAGCTGTGGTGAGTACTGCGATATCTGAGGGCCAGGTTCCACCGCCAACTGGAAAGGAACACCAGCAAGCTTCACGAGCACGAGTTGAAAAAGCTATAGCGCGAGCATATCAGGACGTTGCTCAACTCTACATTGAAAACTTTGATATCTTTGATCAGAAGGTGAACGCGGAGACGAAACGTGGTTTGGATCGCTATCGAGCAAAACAGAATTATCATAACATCCGAAAGCGAGTCGAGGGAGAGTTGTTTCGTGAACTGATTGAGGGGCTGGAAATCGAACGGCGAACTGTTGCCAAGGCGGAAGTGGAAGCCAGAGTTAGAAAGATATTGGAAGAGGAGAAAATTGCCGAGCATGCCACCGAGCCGGCAAGCGGTCCATTTGACGCTGGCACCGGAACCCTAATGAATGAGAAAGCAAAGCAGTAAGTGATTATTACCTGCCCGAAACACATGCTGACAATATCCGAGAATCCCGGTCGTGAAAGTAACAACTCCTCTGGTAGGAGACACTGGCCACTTCAACAAACAGGTCGAAAGTCAGATAATGCTTGAGGGATACGGAAGTCCGGAAGACGATGCAACTTCACGTTCGAGGATTGAATCGGAAATTGCGAACGCTATCATCGATGACCTACCACTCACTGGAAAAGCAGAGGCCCATGCAAAGATAGAACGCCAGACTCAAGAAAATCCGAAGGCACTAGAAATCAAACGAGCTACCAAATCATACTTGGAGGAACGCAAGAAGTTTCGAGCTGCCAAAGCCGCAGAGTTAAGTGGTGGAGCTCTTGACGAAAGCACTACAACCACAGTCTCTCCACAGAATGCCGTTAAGGAGGACGAGATTGTCGAGGATGCTAAAGGTGATGAAGCTATCCCGGCTCTAAAACGCGCAGAGACCACCACATCAACCGGACGAAAGCGTAAACGACCGACCGCTAAAGCAACGAAACCGACGACTCAAGAGAAAACGATATCGAAGCCAGCAAAAAGAAATTCTAAATCGCCAGCTAAACCACTCGTGACACTACCTTCATTGACGATGAGAGACGAGATGGATGATGGCTGGGAAATATCCGGTCCGGTAGACAATGACGGTGATGGGGAGATAGACTTCGAAGGAGAGGATGCAGGTCAGTTGGAGATTGCAAGGTTGAGGAATGAACTTGAGGAGTTGAAGAAGGTTATTGGTTTGCTAGGTATCACGGGGCCTGTTTAGCTAGGATGAGAAAGTCTTGTATTTGCTGGGAAGAGGAGAGAGTTATGTTTTTTCTTTTGGTCTTTTCGGAACAATTTCGGTGGTGGAGAGAGAGAGTGTGTGAGGCAAGTGAGCGCACGACCACACATCTCGTACCGTGGATGAGGAAGCTGTCTGTCAAGCAAATAATGATTAGATGTACGTAAAAGAGAAGAAAGGTCTGCAGAAACTTTACCGTGGTCAGCGTTTATGTAGTGACACGCATTCATCGTATTTCGATAGGAACAGGTGTAAACGAATACGTCTTCGCCGCCCATGATCTCCAAAACCCAAAAACCATCATCCTCTCCCGAAAAATACCGATAAAGGCCACAATCGAGCTAGCAAGACCTTCGTTCATCCTCAAGCTCGTCCAATTTGACCAACTCTACGATATTCCAGCTACCAGTGGCATTCCCGTCTCCAGCCTTGTTAGCCTAGTACGGTTTGTCGAGACCGCAAATCTCCTACCCAACATCAGCTCCAGCCAAAGTGTATACCTGCCCCGAAGCATTCCGTAATCGACCCTGCAAAATGGTCTAGAAATTCGTAGTTTGGACATACGTGGTACAGAAATAAATCGTATTAGAATTTTCCTTTCGGTAGAAGCATTGAATTCGTCGCCGGAGCTTGGTTCAGGCTATTTGGTGCGTTACCTCTACTGCGAGACCTTCCTGGCGTGGTCCGATAGCTCGACTATTTCGGGAAATGGGACATTCTTGATGGGGTGGCTGTCGCTATGTTGTTAATAATGATGGTCTAATAATAAATTCAATACTAGGTCTTCCTGCATCTACACTTGTATCTAACCCTAAACCCTAGCTGTTAGCGTTGCTAATAATGGCTTAACCTTAAAAAATTGCACGAATATGCACATTAGTCTATTCAGTAACGTCAACAATCTTCCGCAGTATTTCTACCTTTGGTTTATGCTTGATATGCTTTCGCTAATGTCATCATTACAGCCAGTATTGCTAAGAATCTAGTGAGTATGTATATCTTACTAAACATTGTCAAGGACTAGATGCCTACTGATCAAATTACTTTCAAACCTACCTAATCTATACTTCTAGAAAGCATTCTGAATTCTCCCAGATCTGATGACTCAACTTATCCCTGGGAACACATCACAGGTACCGACCTGGGACAAACTTGACGCATATGTCGAGAATGTCGCGGTCCGGGATTCTCTCCATTAGATATTTGACGAAACGACGGTTACGAATATTGCGAACTCTACTGCTATCCCTGCGAAGTCAAGGATCCAAGCCAGTATCTCCAAGGCAAGAGTATTTGCCTGGCTGGGCGTCTCTTTGCTAACACTCATCGGCGGTGTTCTGCTGGATGCACTGCCATTCTTCATCCTAAAGCCGGATGCAGAGGTCATAGGAGAGGTTATTGAAGAGGGAAAGAATGATGGGCAGGAAATTTTGAGTGACATGGCCAGTTTGGGCTTTTATTAGGTTCATCTATTTAACATGAGGTACCTCGTAAATAGCGAAAGCTCGTCCTGTTCTAACTCCCCATTAAGATATATGACGAGGGGTATTTACGCGGGTAGAGAAGAGGGAGAGAAAGATGTGAAGGAATTGGCTCTTGAGACTCGTTTAGTTGGTGCCAAGCAGACTAAGAATCAAACCAAAATAACCAGCAATAAACAACAAGTCTAAACCCGAGTTTCCAATTCCAGGGGTCCCGTACATCAAATAACTCCGCCAGTAGGGAATGTTGCAGTCGGGATATGATTGTTAGCATGTTAGGTCTCGAAAGTCCCCGATATGTTCTAATAGCTCTCCTTTCCTACTCTCATCAAGAATAACGATAGCAATACTGCCAGGCGAATAAGAACTTATATTAATACACGATGTTTTGCGCTACGTACGGCTCTCATTTTCTCATGAAACCATAATGGACTGAATCTGCGTGTGATTGAGGGATTTTCTTTCTATTGCGAGATGTTGCGAAGCGTTGTGGATTAATGGGGGTTAATTAAATATTTCCCTTTCTTGGCTTTTCAGATTGTAGATCGTGTCTCGTTTCGCTCTCTGAAGACTCTAATAAATGCTGCAGTCATGCCTTTGATGTCTCCCAGATAAGTTCAATCTTCTCTCCCTTCACACTCGAGTTAAACCATTCGTAAATCTCGACCTTGTCTTGACACGGCCTAGCGCCACGCAACACATCACTCTCTGCCAATCGCTCAGTGGCCATATATAATTCAGTCATGGCCAAATTTCGAGCGATACAAGCCCTTGAACCCGCTCCGAACGCGAACCAATACTTATTGGCCTCGGGTGTCACGTTTGCTTCAAGCCATCTTTCAGGTTGGAATTCTTCAGGGTTAGGGAAAGCATTAGAGTTATAGTGAAGCTCGTAGGCAGAACAGCCGACGATAGATCCGGCGGGAATGTGAGTCGATTTGAAGTTCCAGCCTTCAACTGGAACGACGTGGGGGAGTCGAGTAGGATTTGCCATACTGATTCTCAGGACTTCTTTGACGACGCCAGAAAGGTATGAAAGGGATTGAATTTCTCGTTTTTCGGGGCCAGCTTGTGCATTTTCTAGGATTTCTGCACGAAGGGTGTCATACCTAAGCCTATTTTTAGTAAGAGTTCAATAGCTAAGGTATGCTAGAAGTACTTATCGAGATGCAGAGCCAACTGCCGACATATTGTAGCCAAATTCATACCAGTCGAGTCCGTGCCTGCAAAAATCAGGTCCTTGCATTGGGACTTTACTTCTGATCTCTCAAGACCCAGAGTCATCAGACGACCGGGATAGCTCTGTGCCCCCTCAGGTGTAGCATCAACCAAATTGTCCACAAACCTATCAACCACCTCCATTGAACTACAGGTATGCTCATCCGGCAGGAACTTTTCAATCGCCCACTCGAGCCATACGAACGCCGTATTTGGTAAATAGAAGAACCTCCCAACAGCCACGAAAGCATCCACAAATGCAGACACCGATAATCGATTCCCCTTCTCTGATGTGGCATTGTAATTTTCCTGGAACAAATGTGTCGAAACTGCGTCCACAGCTAGACTCCTCGTCAAGTTCAACACATTGACCGGCCGCCCAGTCCTAGCTTCCTCCTGCATCCTATTTATCATCCTATCTATGCACCCGTATAGCGCTGTCTCGTTGTCCCTGATGCTCTTTGTTGAAAACATGGGTACTACGGCCTTCGCCCTTGGTGCCCTATATTCAGCGTCTGTAGTCGAGAAGATAGTCTTGTGGCCATCGATATCGAAGTTTGCATAGCAGGGCGCTTTAGGGAAGCCACCTTTCGAAACATATATGGGGTTAATGGCATCAGCATCGCTGATATCGATTTCGTTTGGGGACACACGGACGAGGGTCCCATAACGTCTATGGGCTTTGTGGATGACGGTCGCTTCATCGCCGATATACGCATGGTAGTACAGCCAAAGCGATGTGAGTCTTGGGGTTAGAGGACCTGGAATATGCGCGAGCGGATGGAGGGTGAGTCGATAGATGCAGCGGGACAGGATGAAGATTGTCGAGATTACGATAAGGCTCGCCAGAGGGTTTTCGTATATTATATCGTGGAGAGCCATCTTTGGGAGTGCTACAGACTCAATTGAGATAGATTTTGTATGAATTCCTCAAGTTTGTGAGACCATGGTGCTGTTCAGCTATTGACACAGTAGTGGGGGTCTATGACTCAAAGTGCCGGCTTGCAGCGCCGACATTTCCCCATTATCAGACCGTCGAGATCTTGCTGTCAATCCGAGTATTGACCATATCGAAAACCTTTTAGACTCTGAAGTTTGGAGTTCTTGAGGCGTTATCAATAATGGGCAAAGAAGAATTCTGCACATTGAAAAGGGGGCGGGGTAGGAATGCGGGGTCCTTCGTTCCTTTGGTGCCAATGTAATCAGCAAATTTGCGATCTGCAACAAAATTTCTCAGGGCGCGT
>Ga0182030_10009287_pt1 | contig 20148 bp, 21 predicted proteins | sample 812S3MmetaG_FD_121299 | JGI IMG/M metagenome (GOLD analysis project Ga0182030, IMG submission 121299) | Permafrost microbial communities from Stordalen Mire, Sweden - 812S3M metaG (Illumina Assembly) | ecosystem: Environmental > Terrestrial > Soil > Wetlands > Permafrost | place: Sweden... | reverse complement strand
CTGCGCCTGGTGATTCATTTCCGGTGAATTCGCCAGATTCAAGGATTGGGAATTCGAGGTACGGTTTTTGGGCGTTGGGGAAGGAGAAGTGTTCGTAGTCTGGGTGTTTTTTGTGAGAAGGGGGCTAGGGTGAGGGGATAGGGTAGGGGGGAAGTTTTTGGGGAAAGGAGGGGGTTGAGTTTAGGGGAAACGGACCATTGTAAGCGTGAGGATACTTGTCTCGGCCGATCGTCTCGCCTTGGGATGCGAGAGAGAGAGCCTGGGTGCAGGCGGCGTTAATGGCGGATTTGGAGTAAGTGGTTTTGTTGTCACAGTTACAGCCTGAGGGCTCGTAGTCTGGGGTGGGGTTAGTTGGCATTGGAGGGCTTGGATGGTCTGGATGGGGGAACTGGGGAGGATGCTTACAGATGGTTGCCATAGTGGAAGGTTTAATATAATTGATAGAGAAAAGGATAAAAGAGATGCAACTTACCTTAGAACACGGAGGGGAGGGGAATGGAGACTATATATACTTAACCACAGCGAGCGGGTTTCGCTCACAGATAGCAGCACTGGGAGCGCAGCTCTCAAGATCTGACGTATACCCCCATTGGATCTGCACAGAAGCCTCGCAATGCATGAAATAGGCCCACAATAGTAGCACAAGTCAATTACTGGTGTTGGTATAACATGATGTGGTTGGTTATTGACCTGTCAGTGGGGGAATCAAGCTTCTGTGATACCAAAGCTTGTTTTATTTTAGCGACGGCTACGATGACGGCGAATGGTTTTATCCGCGAGCGGCACGTTTGTACGAATTCAACTATCAGCTAAGGCGGTACGAGATATGCGAATGCACCCCACGCTGAGCCACGGACTGAAGACGGGATTAATCAAGTTTCCCCGCAGAGCACCTGATGCCAAGTCCGAATTCAGCAGCGACAACGAACGTCCTTCATCAAATCCCAATCATAGCCGGAGCTGGTTTGGAATCTTACTGATTCTCTCACACGAAAGCTCAGAGTCTTAAAAAAAAATTCGTCCTGTTGTCGGGACTTGGCCAGTAACCCTCTGCTCAAGATCCATGAATCGAACGGTTCGCCTTGAGATCCGACCTAGAGAAGCCTTGATGGGGAAGAGCCTCATCTTATCGCAAGTGCAAGATTCTAAGCTGTTAATGATCAATGGTAGCGTTAAGGTTTGGGCTCTTTACGCCCAGAACAAGCGGACCAGCGCAGTGCATTTTCAGCTCAGCCTCCACTTGAATGGCATCGGATATAAACATAAAATTGCCTAAGATATCGCAGCATCGTATATAATAAATCTCTTTCGGTCTGTTTCAACATAAACGCAAATTAGGACCTCTCAGCAGCTCTTCGCCTTACCATGTGGTGGCATACATCCGTGTTTCTCTACCGGCTCACATACAAAGGCCCAGGCTTCTGGATGCGCTTGACTTTTGAGCATCTGGTCTATAGAGCGATTTTCGGATGTCTTCTTTGGACCACTACCCTCTTGTTCCAAGTCGGACGCCCGACGCCTCGGCTTCAACTTGAAGGTTCAGATCATGGGCAGACAAAGCCCATGGGATGGAAGACAGAAGTGTTTTATGGAACCGTCGCTCAACTTATTGCAGAGAAGATTATTGGTGACCGAAGTCCGTGGGAATGTCTGCATACTGCTTGGCAAAACTTCATCTCTCTACTCTCAGTGGTCATCAAATCTTTCATGAGAATTGTCTGCGCTGGTTATTCTATATGGGTTTATTACGTTAGGAATCCATGGTATCGATTCAGAGGCATCGAGATACCAGTACCAAAACCAAAAATATGCTTTACATACCGACACTTGAAGGAGAATCACATCAGGCTACTCCTTATCCGCCGGAGCCTTTATTTCAAGGTCTCCTATCACGTTATCCATGTCCTCTTAAGCGATGTTCCTCGTTATGAAGCTATCAGCTATGTGTGGGGGGATACCACCGATACCGAAGAAATAGAAATTGACGACAAAACATTCCAAACCAGTTGCACAGTGGCCAACGTTCTGCGAAGAATGAGTAAAATACTCGGTCTACCACCCGGTGGAGAGAGGATGTTATGGATCGACTTTATATGCATCAATCAAGAGGACGTGGAAGAGAAGAACAAACAAGTTCCTCTCATGCGTGAGATCTACACGAAATCACATGCGACAAGGGTCTATCTAGGAGATGGCTTTGAGGCTAACAAAGCCAACTGGCTCTTGATAAAACTCCAAGCTCTTGCTCTGACGCTCACTACCGAGGAGTTAGCAAAGAGATGCATGTTGGAAAAAGACAGTCCGTCTTGGTTGAGTCTCACAAAGATGCTGAGTCACAAATGGTTTAATCGAGTATGGGTTATTCAAGAGGTCGCAGTAGCTCCTCGAGTATTTGTTCTGTACGGAGGTGGATTATTATATTGGGATTTGATGTCTTGGGCCCTCAAGACTTTCTCTCGATGGGACATGGTGACTCTACTTTCACGCTCGGATGCGACTACACGGCGAGACTTACCTTCAGGTCTTAATTCAGGAATGTTGATTTCTGATATTCGAATCTCCATTATGAATAAGCAGCCTCCGACTCTTGGGGAGGCGCTCACCATGTTCACGCAATTCCGGTCAACGGATCCTAGAGACAAAATATTTGCGTTATTGGGCCTCGTCTCCGATAATATAAACCTTCGATCGTGGGTCGACTACAACAAAAAGACCGAGTTGGTCTACCGGGATACTGCCAAGTATCTACTTACACAGGATACAGAGCCTCTGCATATCTTGCACTTCGCAGGTGTCGGCCATCCATGGTCATTGTCAGATCTTCCATCCTGGGTCCCAGACTGGAGTAATCCTCCAAAGTCCAGCAGTCTTGATCACAGTCCGCGTTACCCACATAGATATGATGCTTCGGGTGGGCGAAAGCATGATCCTCAACTACTTTTTGGCGCCACCGACAACGAACTTCATCTCCAAGGAATCACCGTTGATGAAGTCGGGATTATAGTCAAATATCAAAATATATTCCTCAACGGAACCACAGATGAAGATTTGGACAACTTCCCCAGGGACATTGTAGCATGGTGGAAAGAGATCGACGCCCTAGTAGCGGAAAACTGCGAAGAAACATATCTTACCGGCCAGCCCCGCCAGGAAGCCTTCTGGCGCATCCTTCTAGGGGACCGACTCTTTGAAGGTCGTCCAGCACCCACAATCTTCGGAGAATACTACCAAGCAATGCGAGGCGCGATCTCCAATCCACCACCACCGGAATCAATAAGTTTCGATTCCTGGGCAGATCTCAGGCTCAAGGCTTCGAGGTTTCTCAATAATGCGTACGCTACAATAGATGGTCGGAGGTTCTGTGTCACGAGGAATGGGTATATGGGTTGGGTTCCTCTTTTGACGCAGGTTGGAGACCTAATCTGTGTTTTTGCCGGGCTTCGTACTCCTTTTATTGTGCGACCTCATACTGGGGTTGAAGGGATCTATCTGCTTGTAGGAGAATGCTTCTTTCATGGAATGATGGACGGAGAGATGTGGAATAAGGACCAGGAGGCTGAGGTCTTTACAATTTGCTAAGGCGACTAGTCTAAAAAGCAGATCTCGCTTTAATTCTCTATACAATTTGTAGAAGGATGAACAGCTTTAAGAATTAACACTGGTCTACGAAAACAGCTACAAATTGTTTTGATTCCAATTTAGTCTCCTTTTCAAGTCTTTCTATACCACTCATCGTGCCTCTTCCTACGATTCCGGACGCATAAATCGCATTCAGCTGTCGAAATTTTTCCTTCTAAAGAAAGCCGACTCATTATGTAAAGATTTCCTAGGGTGGGACTCCTTGGAGATTATCCTTGATGGGAGCGATTTTTTGTTAATGTACCACCTTCCGTGATCCTCACACCTACATCCGATCTCTCAACTAGCACGAATCTCCACTCTATGCTTACCCCCCGGGCTCGCACTCGGAGTGGCTATCAAACATACACCCTCTGCCCCCTGTCCCATACTCGTAAATTCAAGGATAGCGTCCTTCAGCAACATCGGTCGTCAAGCGTCCACGCTCAGGTATCTATGTCCTTGCCCTTACCAGTACCCGATGAGATATCATCCCATTGCCCATGTACCTTGATGGGGGAGGGGAGCAAGAAGAAGTCCTTTAAGCAATTCCCCATTATGAGTGGGCTAGCACAGCAGCTTGAGTTTGTAGACACCTTGCTTGCAAACACTACTTGGTTGTTGCACTCTATTTAGTTTTAAACTATGTTGAAATATGTTACTTTTTAATTATCGCTATTTACATTCGATCTTCACATTAAAATACAGTCACAAGTGCACAAAGGGCACAACGATTCATGGCGAACAGAGTGAACCACGTTTCGAAGAAACCTCTCAAAGCTGATTTTAACTAGTCTGAATAGAATTAGCAAGTCCAAGCTAGTTATAACCTTAATTGTCCTAACTTCACATTCTCAGTGTTTAACATAGAGCTTTACCTCTAAATCCCCAGTGAAGACTCAGCGAAGACTACCTAAACGTAAACCTTACACCACTTCCTCAGGCGCGAGGTCATTAGGTATATGAAAGAGTATTGAAGTAAACGTGCAACGCCTTGCGCTCTTTCAAGTCCTCACAACCGTCAACAGGCTTGGGATCGGTATCTCATATATTCGTTTCCCGGTGGCACAGTAGATATGTATGGTTCGCTCAGTAGGTACGAAGCTGGATTTCTAAAAGCTAGGCGCAAGAAGCTCTATATATAGTTCTTGAGATTGTGCTAGTGTTGTGTCGCGGCACTAGTGTTTTCACCCCCTGTATCAGCACCCAAAAGAACCAATGGGTTCCGAGCGGGATTGATCAGATCTTCATCTGTTGACCTGAGAGATGGAGCAGTTTGGCATGGGATTTAGGGTCTTCAGTGTGAATTGATTAATTTTTTATATCCTGGAATGGTAACCAAAAGTAAGGTCTCCTGAAAAGACGCTGATGGCACGCAGTCGCCGAGTGGGATTATGGTATGTAACCATTTGTAGGGACTTTTAATGGTGTCCATCTCATTAGAGGACAGATCTTAGATACTTAGTATATTAGTATATTTATACAAAGGTGCAGAATCTAAGATACCTGTAAGGTTCTCATTCCAATAACATCATCACCTAGCGAGTCTTGTCCAAACGTTATCTTCGCAAGCATTTTCTTCCGTTTTTGAATTTCAACGACTTTCTGTATCTCATATCAGCTCCTTCTTTTGTCTCTGTAGCAACACAAGATACAGCGGGTAAGGGTTACCTCTTTGAATGAGTTTCTCATTAAGTACCGAATAGTAGTAACATTTTGCTTCTACCCAAAGCGATGCACACGGCAAAGGGCCTGCTCTCCGACCATCGGATTCCAATGGGGCTCAAGAAGGTATACTCGAGATGCGGCTGTGAGGTGAAGTCTACAAGGAGTCAGTGATAGGTTCAGAGAGAAATAATTATGCATGCTCACCCAGCAACCCCGCATGTGATTGAGATGAGAATGATACGCAAAAAGTCATTCTTCTCGAAAGACCGTAGGGCTTCAGATCTCTTTCCGAGGGATGTTTTACCATCAACTCTTGTGTATTCAATGTTGTGAGTATTCAGCATTGTCTGTACAAGATCGAGAGTATAGGTCCAGTACGAAGGGACAACACTGCGAAATATTAGTAAAGAACGAATCTGTCTTCAGAACCTGTAGACGCTAGCCTTTTTTCAACAGAACAATGCTGGGGTAGGTCTGCTACGAGGGCTTTGACCTTGGTTGGCATGGATCGAATGAACTGCGTTGAGTCGCCTTCTTCAATATATGGAGAGGGACTTGTGCTCATAAAATTCTCTCTCGGGGACATCAAGGTCATCGCGATACCATGAATTCATGTCAGCTGCTTGGATTTGAGATCTACAGCCCTCGCAAATCTCAAGACTCCCTTTCGGAATGATCTGCGAAGGATCATAGGAAGCAGATGGTGAACCTTCCAAGAAATCTTCTAAGGCTCAGGAGAGACTGGAGGCGGTGGGGGGGAAAGCACCAGCTTGATTCGCTGCGATTAGACAAATTATACTTAGTGTCTTACCCAGCCCCATGTCGTCAGCAAGAAGACTGCCCAGAAAAACAGGAGGGGGTTTATCTTGACATGTCCCGCTGAGATTATTCATGTAACTGTAAGTGATGTTAGAGGCTGGTGAGCTAGTCAACTCCTTTTAACATTGCTTACACAAACGCACTATACCTCGTCCATATATCTCGACTACTCTCCTCCCATGCCCATCCTTGTTCACGACGTAACATGGATATTAGCGCTTGCTTTTGGTGGCTGCTGTAAAGATTAAGAATTGAACACATGCTGTGGAGATCCACGTATGAGAAGAGAGCTGTCTTAATCATGGTTGGGGCATCAGTCTCGGAAAGAGGTATCTCATCCTCCATCAACTGTGCTAGTAGATCAGGTCCCATTTCCAGCCGCTCAATCTCAAGATTTTTAATCAAAGAGTCAATTGCATCAGTCATGATTTCACCGCCCATTTCAGGTTGTATAATGTGCGAATTTCGATATAGCACTCGGCGATCGCAGCACAAAGGATCATCGAGGCTGTTAGCCGCGTTCTTGAGCCTCACCGGAATACTAGTTAGCTAAAAGAGAATCGTCAGCAATCGGGAATTTTACAGTAGGGCCCTTACTAGACCATGCTATAGCAGCATTCTAGCAGATTGTCATCTCTGTTCGAGGGCCGCCCCTAGCCGTCGATATTCGAGAGGCTATCGACGCTAAGACATGATATAGGTTCGGTCCATTGTCCAGGACTTGGTTGCTCGTTGCATTCTCTGCCAGAGTGCACGTATGTTATCTCCGTGGTGTTCTCGGACTGGAAGGAGGGTTGTGGCAGGTCGTTGTTGCTAAGCCGTCTGCGTTTCCGCCTGCTCATCAATTGCCGTCGCTATTTTACTCCCGTACTTCGGTACCTGTACCACGATTTGCGAAACTATCTCTTGCATTGTTTTGGATCTGGTAAGAAATATGCTTTCTATGATTAAATCAAAGTCTGCATCGAAATGTAAGAGGAAAGCATCGCCAAAATGCGCGACGTTTGATTCGACTCCGCCTACACAAGTTGGGCGAGGCGAACTAGTGTTAAAGCGCCTCGCAGGAAGCCTACCGCTGAAGCAACCACATCATTACCTGCGTACGTCGCAGAACTATTTGCTTTCCTCCATAATTTACCCTCTGTTCACTTCACACACTACCGTTGTGTTCTTTCATGGCTAGTGCTATCAATGTCATTGCTGATGCGTTCGAAAAACTTGGGCGATCGATATCCTTGGAGGATGCCCATGATTTTGCGTCCACCGACCTAAAGGATGTTTGGCGAACGGTACGAGAGATTGATACTGCTCAGAGGAAGCGACTGTCTGCTCAAAATTTGCGACGAATCGAGCCTCTGCTGCAGGGCATCGAAAAGTACTCAAAAGTCATCGAGGTTTTGTGCAATGGAACTCCTTTCATGTCGTATGTCTGGGTCTGTAAGCCTGTCACACTTTTGACGATAAATTGCTCACGAATCCGAGGCGCCAATTAAACTTATGCTGCAGGTAAATAGACATCCAAAATTCTGTCTTTCCATGTCTGATGCCGCACGTGCCACAGCTCGCAAGTCAGCACCGCAGTATCTTCGAGGCCCTCCTTACTGCTTATGCAGACATTGGTGCAGCACTCCCGAGGTTTGATCGGTATGAGAAGGCTTTCCAGGAGAATAAAGAATTCCAAACCGTTCTTGCTTCCGTTTACTGCGGCATCCTCCACTTCCATCAAAGGGCTTATAAATTTTTCCGTCGACAAGGTACGCACATTGGCATCATAGTACTTTAGGGAACAAGAACCCCAAAACTAATTGATCAGCATGGCATCTTTTGTTCATGTCTCTTTGGAAGGACTTTGAGAGTCGGTTTGCAGGTATTATCGATGGCCTGAGGAAGCAGCGAGACTTCGTGGACAGAGAAGCGGCGTCTATTGACATAGCTGAGGCTAGGGTCTCCCGTTTCCAACTTCAAGAAGAAATCCAGCAACGTCAAAATAACTCCTTCGTGCTGATTGAACAGAATGAGACAGCCGCAAAGATAGCAAGGTTGCAGCATGCAGTGGCGTGGCTCTCTATCGACGACAGAGATCAGGAAGCAAGATATGAGCGAGTATCCCGACGGCGACATGGCGAAACTTGTAAATGGGTCATGAGAGAGTCTCACGTAGAATCGTGGATAATAAATGATTCAAGGCAACCTATATTATGGCTCAGTGGGAAGCCCGGTGCAGGTATGTGCTAAACCATCCAACTTACGTATGGAGAACCTTTAATGGCTGGGGTCATCTAGGTAAAAGTGTGATGTGTTCCTATATCATAAAACAACTATCTGAAACTTCTAATCTGGATACTCTCTATTATTTCTGCAATAATCAAGACGGAGGGGACACATGCCCGCAAGTTTTACGGACTCTTGCCTTGCAACTTTTACGACGCCACCCCGATATGGCCTCATTGATTTCCAACGAATTTGTTTATCAAGGTAAAAGTTGTGGAATGGCCCAACTGAAAATCCTGGTTCCACAACTTCTGGAAATAACACCCTGGACTAGGATTGTCATCGATGGCATCGACGAGTGTATGAAAGAAAGTCAAAAAATACTTCTTAAAGATATTCAGAGCCTCTGTTTAGGTGGAAATTCCCATTGTAAGATTCTCTTCTCAAGCCGAAAAGAAGTCCATCTTGCAGAGAAGCTGTCGAAGAAACCGCATATCTTCCTTGATGGCCGCGATGAAGTTACCTCAGATATCCGGCTCTACGTGAAATACAAAATCATGAATCTGCAATCATTTGATAGGCTTCTTTTGGATAAGATTGAATCGATTCTGGTGGATGGGGCGAATGGTGAGTATTTTATATTGCTTTCTTGCTCCTAGGCTAAGCTTCTCTAGGAATGTTCCTTTGGGTACGACTAGTTGTTGAAGAACTACGAAATTGCTTCAGTAATTGGGACCTTGAGAGGAAGGCGACTAGTCTACCCAAGGGCCTTAATGAAGCGTAAGTTACTCTTAGGTTTCCATGGCTCTACTGTTAATGCTCTAATAGATACGAACGCATACTTGATCGAATCATGGACGAAAGTAGCTGTGAAATTGCTATCCGAATTTTGGAATGGATGGCATGCTCATGTAGGCTTTTGAAAGTTTATGAGATACTTGATGGGATCGTATTCATACCTAACTGCACAACACTCAATGAAGGAACCAAGTATCGCAGACAAGTTCTAAACCTGTGTCAGCCACTGATTGAAGATGGTCCGTCAGATACTGTTGACTTTGTACATTTTTCTGCAAAAAGGTAGTTTTAACATATTGGAGTAAGTTCATACATTAACTTTTGGCAGATACATTCTCGAAGGGACATATCGAGAAGGACAACCCTTCGTCAATCGCGAAAAGGCTAATTTTAACATCTGTTTCTCTTGTATAGCGTATCTAAACACTAGCCGCTGTCTGCTCCCCAGTCTTTCAACACCAGAAGAGAGGGTCAATATTGTTATCTCGGGATTTCATGGACTACAGCTTTATGCCAATAAATTTTGGGTACATCATCTCCTATCATACTGTAAAATTTTGGCCCAGGACCGAAAGAACCTTCCAGCGGAGCTTTTGGCTCAATTAAATGGCCTACTGGAGATGCGGAAAGCCCCAGATAGGGCTGAGTTGTCTACAGGTCACGCGACAATGGAGGAATTAATTGTGCTAGAGCAACATTTAGAGGTTAAGACTCTCATTTTGAGAGTCTTAGGGTTCAGAGCAAAACTACAGCAAGATGGTGCATCCAATCGATCAGGAAAGTCTGCCGAAGGTAAGATAAAGTCATTCTGACGAGATCCATATACTACGTCGCTAACATTTCAGACATGTCGCTGGAATCATGCTCTTTGGACCCCTTTCATTTCAGTGCGATTCAACATCATTATCAATCCACAGTTGAGTCTCTTCTGGACCTACGAGCGCGAGGTTCCCCCCCTAAGGTTGATCAAGAAAAACTTCGAATATTTACAGAAACGTATGGACATTCTGCATTCGTATGCCGCTATCAGCACTGCTCAAGAGGAACGGAGGGGTTTCGCACTTCTAAACAGCGCGATACACATGAGGCTACTCACCAACGGAAGTATCGTTGCGTATACCCATCATGCGTGAACTTTTCTACTGGCTTTGCTACACGTGGTGCCTTGAAACGACACAATGAGAAGTATCATGACATCGTTGAAGATAATGTTAGCTTGTCCAAGAGCATTCAAGTTGCTCGAGGAGGCTCGGACAGTCTATTTGACCTAGTGAAATCGATGCCAGAGCGGTCCAGCTCAGCATCGCTGTCTTCACCACCAGCAACATCTCCTGAGCCCGATCCGCCATCCACAGAATCTATAAATGAATTATCAGCAGCGCAACCTAATTACAGTTTCACTGTCAACCCTTCTGCTCACCCTGCCGCCGCATCACTACCAGCCCGTAGAGATTCTCAACAAACCTCTTCCTACTGGAGTGTGCCTGAACAAACAGATTTCCCGTCAGTTTTGGCACATTTCGGCACAAATTGGCATGGAGTTGCAACGTGGATGAGTTCAAAGGACCACATTATGGTACATGCCTTTTCTTTTAAAAATATATATTTCAAGCTCTTTATATCATACCTGTAGAGATTTAGAACATTGCTAATATAAAAACAGGTCAAAAATTACTATCAGCGCAATGTAGACTCGGGAAAACACATGGATTGGAAGGAGATAGCAGAAGAGGCCGACAGTAAGCGGCAGCGGGGAGAAAGCACAGGGCCTTTACCACGACCAACAATCGTTCCGAAATCGAGAAGAAATATCTCCGCGACTATATCTCCTCCATTTCTACGGGAACCAGTGGGTAGGAAATCGAACATTATGTCATTGATAAACGATGAGTGAAGGATTAGCAGACTATGCCAGGAAAAGACTTTCAGAACAATTTGGAAGTCGTGGATTTCGAAAACCCATGTATCCATCGCTTTCCCCCAAAAGACTATCATTTTAGGCTGTGACAGCTCAATAGCACACCATGAACCCCCCTTTCTAAGTTCGGCGCCCCTCCGCCAATGCTATCCGGATCGATTATCAGTAGACTACAGAAGCACCATAGATCGCTCTAATTCAAGTACTTGCGGGGATTGATAAAGTACTCGCCAGAAAGACTTCACTTGGATGCCTAGGTCAAAGTGTAGGTGAAGTGTCTTTCTTGACTGGCACCTGCTTTAAAACCTCTGAATATTCATATGGGCTACCTATTTTGACCTCAAATTTAATAAAGTAAAGACAAACGAGAGAGATTTTTTCAAAGTTAGCATAATGTAAGCTCTTTCCCCACCATTTTGAAATATTAGTAAATAATGTTTTTATCTGCTAGTTTTTTCTTGAAATACTGTTACAATCCTCTCTGCAACAAAAGTATATTCACATAACTTCGAAGTCAATCTAAACAAAGAATCATAAGCATATTGCCTTTCAAGGGATTCATATCTATGGTATAAGTTTTGCAAGAAACTTCTGTCTCAAAGCACGGCGATTGCAGGCCCCATGAACAAGACGTTCGCATTTGAACAAGTATTATCCACGGGATATTTTTGTACAAGCTCTAACAAGCAGGATTTTGTGTGGTATTGTCAGTGGTAGTTCTGGGCGTGAGATTAAAACCGGGCCCATACCGCTCCTTGAATTCCGAACCAGGCTTATTCTCCACTCCATCATCAAGAACGGATACTGCATTGCCTCGCGAGGACGGGTCCTCATTTTCATTATGCTGGAAGCGAGTGATTGACATGTCCCGTGATAACTGCTGGACCGAGAGATCACTTAGGTGGCCTCCGACCTGCCTCGTTCTCCATCCAAGCCCTCGATTTTTACCATGAATAATGTTCCCGTCGGTTGAAACCATGAACTGTATAGCATCGCCCGTAGCGTAGTTATCAATGGTGCTGATATTCTCCTTTAGGTGCATTTCTGCTTTTGAGCAGATTTCCCTGCTCTGGCGGGTCGTCTCCCACTCTTCCTGCAACCTTACAAGCTCCGCAAGATCCTCCTCAGAGGTCATCGCTGTCTTCGATCTTGTCACCAATCGGTCAATTCGATCTTTCATGTAACTTTCTAACTTCGCAGTCGTAAGATTAAGGCTATTCCTGCATTCCTGCAGGCCCGTAGTGGTAAGTTTTTCGGGTAAGCTATCTGGCAGCTCGGACGTGAGCTGAATCTGATTAATGTGGTCGGACAGCTGGGCACAAATTTGGAGACACTTTTGGGCGCTCATCCGCTCCTCCTTTATGAGTCGCAATTCCGCCGCATCTGAGGCTGAATCTGTCACGGTGCGCGAAAATATAGTCTCGAGCTTTTCGTCAATGCTTTCAAGATGAGCCTCGAGATCATCTGTTGCAGTCTTTAAAAGGCTTCTATAAATTTCGAGGCCTTCGGCGGTAACGGAGGATTTGCGACTGGAGAAAAATTAAAGCTGCTCTGGTGTGCATAGGAATACAGAGACTTACAGGCTTGCGTCCGTGAGTGCAATATTGATAGTAGACTTATATCCAGCCAGCAATTGCCTGAAACCATCGATGTTGTCACCCATGTACCTTAACTTGGCCCAGTCTCGAAAGCTCGTCCGGTTCCCACCAGACCGGGACGAACATTTCATAATTTCCTCTTCAAACTCTTTGCAGGCATTGCCGCATCGTAGCAAAGGAAGATCGAGGGCAGAAAGGTTTACGCCAGTAGTGGCACTAACTGTCTCGGTGAGCGAGCTCAGAACCCCGCTTAAAGCCTCAAGCTCCTGTTCGAGATCGCGCAATTGTTTGGGATGAAATTGAAAACTCTTGACCGTCTGGTAAAGTGTGATACTAGCCTGGAAGGCGAAGCCAGCTAAAGCCACCAGCCCGGAAGCCAAGCTTATAGGTTCTGCCATCACGTTTATCACTTCGATTCGAGGTGGGAGGCAGTGGAGACAGGCAAGAAGTATATATGACCCAGCTCATGCACAGCTGCGGGCTCTCAATTGAACGAGGGGTGTAAGCGCCAAGTGTGGTCACGAGCGCGAGTACTAGTGATAGTTAGTCGGCGGCTCACCTCTGCCTTGTCGAATTATATCGAGCTACAAGTCGTAGGCACTAATCAGATTGGGATATAGAGACTGAAACATAACCCTATCGTCTGGGTGATACAATAAGAAGAGTGACAACAGATGGCTCAGGAAATTGGGTATCATAATCATATTACGTGGTTAAGGGCAGAGTTATGATAGAACCATAATGAATATCAAATATCAATTTCGCTACTGAACATATTAAAGAGGCTTTGCATTTTTTTATTCGAGATTTGATATTCGAGATTCACGATTCTTTTTCGCTTTCAATAATGTGCGACAAGGCCTAATTGATGCCTGAAGGCATTTGAGACATTGGAGCCTAACGGAGCCAGAGCGTTTTCGGTCACATGGCGTCGAGCCCACCACCTGCAAAGTTCCCTGAACAACAATTTCTTTATCAACCTCATCAATCTCTCGAATTGCAAGCAAGAGATCAGACAGCATCTAAGGCCATTTTCTGAGCAATAATAACTCAGTTGGTCTGCACGACCAGCTCCGCCAATTAACTTCATTCCACCTTGCACTGAGGGGCGGCCGTTTTGCCCTATTTTCCGCCCGTACAACAGCATTCCATCCAGCGAAATGTTTCATCGGATTCAATTCTCCTTTGCACGGCGCACTGTTATCCTACCTCGTACGTCAAACTTAGCATATGCTATCAAAGGCTCAGGAGAGTGGCTCTGACTCTAAGACTCAACTTCACCTTCAAACTCGTTCTGCCGTCCTCGAAAGGGTACAAACAGATCCTCTACAGCCAAGGTAAATACTAGAACGAGCGTCCCTGCAGCCCACATAGATACTTATGTTGTTTAGGCGATTCTATAGGTATTCATCGCAGACCCACGACACCAGCCCCGAGCCTCAACCCTCCAATTTCCCACCTCGAAGCGCGAACAACCCCTAGTCTGACCTGCTCGGACTTGCAAGCATTCGACGAGAGATAGTCTCGAGAAACATTTGCTACCGCATTCATCCTCTCCTCACCATCACATTGCTCATTACTAGCCATTGGCTCAGGTTAGGGTGTTGATATGCTGAAGCCCTGGTCTAGGATGTTGTACATGGTAACACATACCTCATCCTGGGGTTGAAGGGCACTATCTGCTTGTGGCAGAATGCTTCTTCTACATGATAATGGACAAAGAGATGCAGGCTAATGAGCAAAAGATTAAAATCTTTAGAGATTGCCAAGATTACTAATCTACGAAGCAGATTGAAACTGGTATGTCTATATAATAGTCTAGTAATATACGTGTCTTTGGTGATTGACGCTGATCCGCAACAAACCCACTGCAAATTATGTTGGCTCCAATTTTGCCTCTCTTCTCAATTCTAAAATATCGATGAGATACCGTGCGGGTGGAACAGATGCCAGGCTAGCGTTAGTCCACTTAGGCCACCCATTGATGAGACAGCTGCTTAGCTTGTGAAGATGGACTTTGATGATCCGCCAGGAGACTAACGTTCAGAAGGGGAGCCGGCCTTACATTCACCTAGTTCTGAGCCGAGAAAATGGAGTGATAGTGGGTGAGTTAGAAAGAGTTTGATATGAGGATGCAAAAGTATTTTTTGTAGCACAATTTGAACATCTTTCAGAAGGACACTTCGAAATCACAGTCTGAATTGTTTCTCGTGTTTGTTTTTGCATCGTAGAATCCAAATGCATCCGCATGTGATAGCCTCGCCGCAGCCTCGTCTGCTAAATTGTTTCATGCCATCTGACTAATGCGAATAAGCAGGGAACCCGAAACAGCCTAGAAATCCTACCACGTTCTGATCCTCGAGTTTTAGTGGAGAAGAATCTAGCAAGCATCCTTTTTCATCTCTTAATTTTATCGAATTTTATGTGTTACGTGCCATTACTCAGTATGTCTAGCCCTAGTGAGATTTCATCTAATGTCTGACTGCTAAGCATCCCTGCAGACCCAATCTAGCCAGTCACTTAATCAATTGTCGCAAGGTATTCCAAGCATGCATACAATAGATCCTGACTTGGGTACGGGCCGTAGTGATCATGATGTTGAGGTGAAGGTGGAGACATGTGCTGAACGGGTTTCCGAGCGCGACCTGCTAATTGGTCTTTCAACGCGAAACATCAGACCAACCTCTATACTAGTAGAAAAACTTCTGTCATAGAAAGCGGCATAGAAAGCGGGAACTGCTAGTGAATGCCTTTCCCCTGCCAATATCGCGAAAGTTGCGAATGCGGCGCAATGCTGGGGTGGGGTGATTAGGGGTATGCAACCTCCACATAAAGAACTCCCTCCCACCATAGAATTCCTAAGATCGTTCTGTTCGTAAAACAAAAGTCTATGCTCCTTTTGGATTTTGTATCGTCGTTCATTATGTTCTCCCGTTTCTTCGTATTGGCCTTGAGCCTTTGCCTTTGTTGCTTTGCTGATGCATATACCCTTGTTGATTCCTATGATGCTAGTAATTGGTATTCTAGCTTTACATTCGAAGACGTGAGTCTCAAACTGCAACTAATATTGAAATCACTCTTAACATATATATAGGGCGTCGATCCTACAAATGGCTTCGTCTCTTATACGTCACTAGAGGAAGCACAATCCCTTGGTCTAACCTACATCACGGGCAATCAAGTCTACCTCGGCGTGGACAATAATACTGTCATTCCGGCAGCTTCTGGCAATGGAAGTAATGGTCGCAAGAGTATCTGGCTTGAGAGCGTGAACCCCTTTTTACATGGGGTACTCATTGGAGATTTTGCACATATGCCGGGGAGTGATTGTGGTTTATGGCCAGCTTTGTAGGTAGCGAGACGGAAGACCAAATTTATATAGTGTTAATATAGTGCTCATAGCTGGACCATCCGCAACGACCCTGACACCCCATACGGTGAAATCGACATCCTCGAAGGCTTCAGCAACATCAACGCCGCTTACACAACCCTGCACACCGACCCCAGCAGCACCTGCACCTTCAACACACCCACCTCCGACGAAACCGGAACCCAAAACCAAAGCGGTGACTGCTCAGGTGACGTCGGTTGTTCCGTGCAAGGTCTACCCGGTAGCTACGGTACTTCTTTCAATCAAGGCGGAGGAGGAGTTTATGCTATGGAATGGCAGAGCGATAAGATCAATATCTATTTCTTCCCGAGAAATGCGATTCCAGATGATATTACGCAGGGAAATCCGGACCCCAGTGGGTGGGGGCTTCCGACGGCCAGTTTTGAGAGTCAATATGGGGATTGTGATATTGATGCGAACTTCCCGAGGCAGACTATCGTGAGTTGCATTCCTTCTTTCTTTCACATCTGCATAATTTACTCGCTCTGGAACAAATTTGTTTGATTTTATGACCATCAGAATATTGTAGCTGACACCTAGACTAGTATTTTGATACCACATTCTGCGGTGCCGAAGCCGGTGGGCAAGCTTGGACCGACTGGACCTCACCTACTTGTCAGAGCGCAACAGGATACGCTACTTGTGAAGAATATGTGGCTAATGAACCACATGCATTTGATGATGCTTATTGGTTAATTAATTCTGTTAAGGTCTACCAGTGATGGCTTGTACCTGGGTTATGGATGGTTGTGCGCATTAGGTTTCTCTTCTTCTAGTTTTGGATTAGGTATAAATGTGCATTTTTGGGGGAACCATTGGATAGATGGATGGATAGATAGGCATTGGGTATCACTGACGGTAGGAAATATAGGGATTTTTGTGTATTACTTTCCACGCAGGGTTATAGCAGGTCCTCGTTCTAGAGTATACCAAGGAGGTTGCATCAAGATTTATTCATTGAATATGTCAATTTAAATAGAACCACAAACTCGGAATTTGTTTTACTTTTAATTGTACGCTTTTAATGATTCTCGAAACTCTCAGTTTTATCGAGAGACGATATTTGAAGAATGTCTGGCATCTGGAGAAGAGATGGGGAATTTTGCCAGGTCGGGTTACTATAATAGCTTTATTAGACAGGACAACTAAGAGGATCTCAATTAAGGGGTTCAGTGAGAATTTTCCTATTTGCTCAAAGAGGAAGCGCTGGGTAACGAAACCCATCTCCAAAGAGTCATGGAATACAATGGCTGGGAGACAACAGGCTTGATCTGACATAGCTATCAACAGTCAGCCAGCCGGATGCGCACTTTTACGTGGCCTTGCACTTCCTTCTCCTTCAGTCGGTACAATTGATGATAAATTCATGGCTATAATCTTACCTCGAACCTGCTGGGGTAATTAGACGCGCATCAGCACAAGACGTCCATCCCCGTCGATGCAACGGCCGTTTCCAAAATCATACCATACGCCTTGGTTCGATGAATGGCTGTTCACCTGGTGCGTTCGCAGAAATGTCAGCAACTTGACAGCTGAAGGCATTTGGCAAGTCTTCTTCGAGAATTACTGGACTATCTGTGTGTGGTTAGGAAACCAATTCCTAAAGCAATAAAGAGTCCCTGCTCGTAACCTGAGTGCAATTATTGTGCCTCTCACATGATACAATCCCGACTGTTTTGGACTGATGCGGTTTTCATTTGTATTGGAGACTGGAGTATGAAGATCTTGGGAGTCACGGCCAATATTGCAGTCTACGAGGCTTTGCGGAGTTTCTCTAGATTTAACACCTCTTCGATTGGTGGCAAGTCTAGGTAATCCTCATCATCATCCTCTTCATCATCGCGGATGAAGTCGTTATCGCGATCTGCGAATCTTACAGCAGATTAGACAACCTCGTATTTCTAAAGAATCTCTCAGTTGCCAAATCATCCTGATGTCGAGTTACCAAAGGAAGGCACTTTATATGCGATATTATAGGGGACAAGAAGCGAACGTAGCTTTAGTCAAATGGAGGCGAAAGGGTGTCTTGTGAATGTTGCTAAAAACATGAACTTCGAAGCAGATCACGGAGGTTATAGCCTCGCGTGTAAACATAGGGCACATCAACATTAGCCATATCCTCGAATCTCAATCCGTATCCGTCCCATTCACCGCCCACAACTTCCCTTCCATTCATCATAGCAGGCTGCAGGAAAGGAACACAGTGAAGTGCAGGAAGGCCCTCTCTGGGCTTCTTCCTTATCCAGGGTTGGAGATATGCAATCACCAACGACCAAGATCCCACCCCTCAGCTCCCCTAGTTTCGGTCAGAAAGTAAAAAAGGTATCCTGTGTGATCGGCTAATCCTCGCGTACTATTCCTTTCCTCATCGGCTGCCGCTCATGGCCATCTCCGCATGACTTAGCCAACATCGGAACCTCTCTAAAGCCGCCACATCCACAGCAGAGGAAACGCACCAAGATCTCATACCCAATACGTAACCCGCACTTCGCGCAGTTAAGCACCCATCATTTTACACCCAAATGACACTGAAATAACGACCATTTGGGCTTTCTCCTGGAAGTCTTGACGGCGTTGTAGGATTCCATATCCAACAGCGAGATGACACCTAACGATGCTACAACTCATAGTATTGCCCCGAGCCATACTTCAAGAGGACTTTGAAAGACGCGAAGCAATATTGACACTGGCTAATCATTTTGCATGTACTCTGTACAAGGTAGAGAAACACGAACATTGATTAAGCTTTTCTTTGACACTGTTTTTATTAACTGTAATGTAATTTAGCGAGAGCACGTTATGATTTAGCGACCAGTCCGTCAGGAATTGGTGAGCTGACTCCATAATCGTGTGTAAACTTTAAGGCTTGATCGAAATTTTGCCACATAGCGTAAAACCTTGTTTATAAGTGATCCGCAGCTGTCGCTATGTTATATTTGCATCACATTGCCAGCTAGAATAGCCTTCGGCGTAGACGATGTCCAGAATTGTATGTCAGCATCGCCTTCGGCGCAAAAAGTACCTAGGGATGGGAAAATATCTTAAGATCACATGACTAAGCCTTGGTTCCAAAACATTACCACCTACGAGGATTCAAAATTTACAATTTCTTGTCCCGATCCCTCCAAAACTATCATCTCTCGCAATAAGCAAGTGGTTCGCGGAATGGTTCTGCAAGATGCAACAATATACGTGGTGGCTGAAGGTACGCTTGTTGAACGAATAGGCCTAGACCTCAGCCTCGCGGCAAGCGCTGAACCTCAACCTCATAGTTGCGATGTTTTATTGTCTACATTGCATAGTCTGATATATACTTCAATTGAAACTCTGGACCATCCAAAATGCTACTCTCTTTGCAGCTAATATCCTAGAAGTCCTCGTAGAGCGCATAGTTGTCCTTACGCTGCAAAGACGCTGAGCTCGTTTTTGAAGACAGGAAGACGAGTCCTTTCCTACATATTCGTAGCAGAGAGTGTAGAGGACTTCGAGTTAGCACAGGGTGAACATCCCGCGAACGTTGCTGCTGTGATCCATGCGAGCTGGAGGCTGGAAGGGAGAACCGAACAAGCCCTGGTTGCTCGACATGCCTTATCCGCGGGTTGAAGTGGACCCCTCCGAGAAGCCTCATCCGAAAACTTTGTGTTCACCACCGCCTCCACGTGTTAATCTATCCTTCCTAGAACCTGAGGCTCAAGCAGCGTACCAGCGAAACTTTCTAGCGGCTGCTGGAGATGGAATACTCGGGAAAATCGATCATCAAATAGTGGATAGGCATATGCGCAACTTAGGTGTCCTTAGGGTGGTTACTAGAGGGTTAATATAGTACGTACAGTATGTGGCCACAAGTCTAAGCGAAAATCGCTAAATTCGCGAATTTTCGTGTTTTCTACTTTTATCTTCTTTTATATTACTATACCTAAAGTATTAGAAATACTATATTTATCTTTGTATAAAATATTTTCTAATAAATAAAGTTAGATCTGTTTTACTAGAGATTATAAAGTTTATTAATATAATATTAAAGAAATAGAAGATCTTTATAATTTAATTTTTAGAAGTATTGTTAGTATATTTAAAGATTAGGTATTCTGTATTTTATATTTATATGCTAGTATATTCTTTGTATT
>Ga0182030_10009285_pt1 | contig 20153 bp, 14 predicted proteins | sample 812S3MmetaG_FD_121299 | JGI IMG/M metagenome (GOLD analysis project Ga0182030, IMG submission 121299) | Permafrost microbial communities from Stordalen Mire, Sweden - 812S3M metaG (Illumina Assembly) | ecosystem: Environmental > Terrestrial > Soil > Wetlands > Permafrost | place: Sweden... | reverse complement strand
GCCTAGCTCGCGACTACGAAAGACTCGCCGCAACCCTCGGTGCCTTTCACTTCCTCGCCTTCGCCTGCCTCATGATTGCCCAACTCTTCAGGCTGCTCGCGTGAAGTTAATAACAGGCTCTAGCAACCTACTCGATAACAAAGAAGCGTCCTCGGTCCCGAAGTGAGACGAAGCGCGATTTACGACGCAAATATCTGGACAAATGTCTACGCGGACATAAGTGATAAGCGCGTTGTCTCCCGTGCCTCTGCTTTCTCCTGCTCAATTCTGTATTCAGCGAGTCGGTCTACGGCAGCGAGCTTATGAGCTGGCGCAAGGTGCGCGTATCGGGTGGTCATTTTGATGTCCTTGTGGCCGGCGAGTTCCTATACCGTCCGGAGATCCACGCCAGCCATTACCAGACGAGAGATGTAGGTGTGTCGGAAAATGTGCCTAGTCACGTCCTTCAGCGATGCACTCTTCATAATGGCTTCTTCCATGACAAGTTCAAACCAGGCACGGGGAGAAATCAAGGTTCGAGTACCTGAGGAACCTGTGCGCCAAGCAACTCGAGGATTGTCGAGCTTTACTACTGAGAGTGGAAGAAGTAGTTCGGCGTCGGGCAATATCGGACAAGGAGCCCCGGTGACTGTGGGATTGTTGGCAATCTTGGCAATGTGTATTCTGTAACTTACAGACGGTCAAGGGCGTCGAAACGTTCGATCCCCACTAGCCGCCCCAATAATCTACGGACCCGACAGCCAAAAACTTCCAGACAGCCGAGTTTCCGTGATCATCGATATTAGCGAGAATACAGTAGAAAGAACCGCATTTGCTCCGCCGCCCGAGTGGCTTTATTCGTTCGTCCCCAGGCGCGGCCTGCGCAACGGACATCTCCAGACGCTTGTAGGCAACTACTTTCCGCGTCCGGTCTTTCGCGTCGTTTCTCAGCCGGAAATAGTGGAGGTCGATCCCTCTGACGGAAGCCGCGTCCTGTGCCATTGCTCGTGGCAACCCGAAGAGGTTCGCGCCACATGCCTCACCGTTGTGCTTGTTCATGGTCTCGAAGGCTCGTCCGATTCGCAATACATCCAGGGCTTGGCCGCACGTGCCTGGGATGCCGGCTGCAACGTCATCCGCATGAACATGCGCAACTGCGGCGACACCGACCATCTCACACCCACCTTGTATCACTCGGGTCTCTCAGGCGATGTGGGAGCCGTAGTCGAGCACTTCACGAAGATTCACGACTTAAAGCGAGTAGCTCTCGTCGGGTATTCCATGGGTGGAAACCTGGTGCTCAAATTGGCCGGGGAGTGGGGAAGGCGCTCTCCTCTTTGTGCCGTTGCTGCGGTCTGTCCTGCGATCGACCTGGCGGCCGGCTCGGACGCTCTGCATGAGCCGGTCAATCGCGGCTACGAATGGCATTTTTTGCGCAATCTCATGCGGCGCTATCGGCGAAAGGCTGCGCTTTATCCTAAAATATACGACACTAGTGGTATGGGTCCGATACGATCCGTTCGTCAATTCGATGACAAAATCGTCGCGCGCTATTGCGGCTTTCGTAACGCGGACGATTACTACTTCCGTGCCGCTGGCGCACGCGTCATCGATCGAGTTGCCGTTCCCACTCTGATCCTCCATGCTCTCGACGATCCATTTATTCGGCTGCTTCCGGAGACCCGCGCGGCGATCCAGACGAACTCGAACATCGCATTAGTCGAGACCCGGTACGGTGGTCACTGCGCCTTTCTTTGCGGCGATCGCGGCAACGAAATTCACTGGGCCGAGGCCACAGTGACGCGCTACTTGCTTCATGTGTCCGGCGAGCACTGTGGAGGCTGACTGGGAGATCGAACTCGGCGGCGGAGCGCCCGTCATCGATGCAAATTGGCCCGGCTTTGTGGATTTGCAGAGCCACCCCGAGAGAGTCTGCGAACTGCCCGAAGTTCTTTTTCTTCCAGCGCTAGCTCCTGCACTGGTGAAGCTCAATTCTTCCGAGTCGGTGCTCTACACAGTAAAAAGCGACGTCTGGCCCATCACGGAGATTGATCCACTCGAATTTGATGCGCCACTGCCATCGGCAATGCATGGCGTTGCCGTCTACGTCGACTGCTTACATCGCAATCCTCAGCTTTGGTCTGATCCCAACAATGCGATTGCTTGGTCTAAGAAACTCTGCACTGCCCTCCAGGCGGCGCCGCTGCGCTGCTGTCGCGCGGATCTCGTGATTCGCCGGGCGATCACAATGCCAAGTATCGAGTCTATTGGAGTCACGGCTTACTTTGCGGCATGCGGCTCTACAGACGATGTCGCCCGCATGCAACTTGAAGCAGTTTTGGCTGTCTTCGCAGATTCCGTCGCATCTGTGGGAGCACCCAGCACCGCGCATTCGAAGTTACAATGGGAAGGCGTGGGCGAGTAGCTCAACTGGATAGAGCACCGGCCTTCTAAGCCGGGGGTTGTGGGTTCAAGCCCCGCCTCGCCTACCATAAAATAGATAAGTTACTTATTTTCATGGTCTTATCGTCATCGAATACCTCCATTTTGGCCTTCGACCTGGCCAATTTAGTGGGAAATTCAAAAAAAGCATGCACAAGAAAAGTCTTCCCGGCGGCTGAAAGATTTCAGTTGCTCTTCTACGCCCCTCAGCCTATCAGCAGAATGGCGGCGGATTTCCGGTACAGAGTTTTTCGCCACGAGCACTGCTGTTGGTCGAGAAACAAAAATGTACCCGGAACACCCCCGATTCAAAACCGAGAGTTCCGGGTGGATCGTGGCTTCTACCAGAAGCGGTCTCGACTTCGGCGTGGGATTTGGAGGCGGGCGCCCATAGGCGCAACATTCCCACGATGTCAAAACTGCGGCGTGCTTACTACTGCGGGACAAGTTCCGACAAAACCTGTTTACGGGCGGAACGGCGTCTGGCATGACGAATGCGCTCTCTTTAGCTTAATGAACGGGTTCCTCCCCAAACAGCGGCGGGGGCGAGGGACAGTTGAGACTCACGCGGCACTCCACCAGGGTCAATATTTTTCGCGAAGAGTGAGCGGAGCCGCGTAATGACGCGGGCTCCGTTTCTATCGAGGGACTAGTCGGCGCTAGAATAGTCCGCGTTGAGCGGCAGGTTGGCCGAGGAGGACCCTACATAGACCTTGACGGTATCCTCCTCAACCTCCCAAGCGTGATGCTCGGTATTCCAATAAGCCAGGGCATGCGAGGGAATTTCGAACCTTGACGGTTGTCTTCTGCCCGGCGGCAAGGTGGATGCGGCGGAATCCCTTCAACTCGAGCCGTGGCCTTTCCACCAACGAGTTTTCGTGCTGTAGGTAGAGTTGCACGACTTCGTCGCCGTCCCGCGAGCCTGCATTGGTAACGTCGGCCGTAGCGGTAATCGTACCGTCCTTATTGATCTTGGTCGCGCTGAGGCGGAGATTCGAGTAGGCAAAGGTTGTGTACGAGAGGCCGTAGCCGAAGGGGTAGAGCGGTTCGTCTTTGAAGTACATGTATGTGCCGAGGTCTTCTGCAGTGACAGTTGCGCCCGGCACGACCGCGCCCGTGGGGTCGGTGACCGTCCCGAGGATATCGCCCGTTGTTTGCTGTGCTGACGCAGTAATTGCGCCGCCAAAAGACAGGATTGTGAGGATTGCTCCACTCGCAACCACAAGAAATCGATCAACTCTCATCGAACATCGCCTCCCCAAAAGGAATCTTTCGGCCCTTGTCACGGGCTCAATTCACGCAATTGGAGAGAGTCCAGGACCCGATCCATGCGACGGGCAGGATTCTTGAGATGGGGCAAGACTTAAACAAGGATTTTCTGGTTCTTTACCGAACTTTACGTCGCGCAACGCGCCTACAAAAGCGATTTTCGACGAATCGGGCTCGGCGTGAGAGTGAACAGGGATGCCCATGAACCATGAAGGCGGGCCGCGTCTGGGGTCGAGCAAAGGGTCACGAGGACAGCCAGTTTGCTATGCCGGAGGGTATCGCCCGGGCCTGGAGGGGTCAAATGTGATTCTGGACATCTCGCAAAAAGGCAGCGTATGATACGCACGTCCCTGGGGCCGATCAGCGAGGATCGCTGTGCGACGGGGGATTGTCTTGCCGCATTCATCTGGGAGGAAGGCCGCTGGTCAAAGCGTGGCTGTTGCTGCTCTAGAGGGCCACGAACACCTCCCTGCTACGGAAGCTGGGAGGGAACAACTGGAGCGGGTGCTCGGCAGCTCGCGCTTCACATCGAGCCCGCGATGTCAGGCTCTGCTTCGATATATCGTCGAGGAGGCACTGCGAGGGAACGTCGAATCCCTGAAAGAACGCAATCTGGGTATTGAGGTCTTTAGACGAGACGCCGCGTACGACACGAATGCGGATCCGGTAGTGCGCATCGCTGCGAGCGAAGTGCGCAAGAAACTTGCACAGTATTACTTTGATTCAGGCCATCAGAGGCAAGTGCGGATCACAATCCCCGTGGGTTCGTATGTCCCAGAGTTTTCGTTTCCCGATTCCGCTGCAGAAAACGGCTCAGGGAATCACTGGACTGACAACGAAGATCACACTGTATCCGATACCAGCGAAGAAGTGGCCCTATCCCCGCCTGCGGCGCTACAGGCAGAGCCGGCCAGATACAGCCGAAGAATGCTGCGCCTGAGCATCGCGGTGGTCGGCGCGGCGGCTCTTTGCGCTGGTCTGGCATGGCGCGCGATAACAGCCCCCAGCGCGCTCGACAAATTCTGGGAGCCTGTCGTTGCGTCTCGAAGCCCGATCCTTCTTTGCCTTGGCCAAATGCGCGCGTCAAGCGTGCAACTGGATCCCATTCCTTCGCGAAACCCGGGCCAATCGCCAATGTCTATCATTGGACCGGATGGCATCGACAACGTCAGGATGTCGATCGCGGTTCTCGATGATTCGATCACGTTGGCCAACATTGCCGGCCTGCTTCGCTCCGAACACAAGCAACTCATCATTCGCCCCGAGGCGAGCACCAGCTACGAAGATCTTCAAAAGGGTCCGGTCGTCCTGGTTGGTGCCCTGAACAACGACTGGACGCTGCGGCTAATGCGGAACATGCGCTTCCAGTTCAATCAGGATCCACAGATGCGCGAGTGGTGGGTCTCGGACCAGAAGAACCCTGGGGTCAAACTGGGCAGAATGGTCCTGTCGAACCACCTGCAGATTACGCAGGACCTGGCGATCGTGGCGCGCATCCTGGATCCGGAGACCAAGCAGCCGACAATCATTGCGGCCGGGGTGGCTCCCGTGGGAACGCTCGCCGCAGGGAACTTCGTGACCGACCCGCAGTCCTTAAAGGACCTTGCGCAGTCGCTGCCTGCGAATTGGCAGAACAAGAATATTGAAATCCTTATCAACGTCAACGTGATCGACGGTCAACCGGGTCCTCCACGCGTAGTTTCCACCGTTGTTTGGTAGGGGCGGAGATCGCAGGGACCGCGACGCGCAGATGGTGCGCCGCGGAACTGCATGAGGCCTTATCGGGACAGAAGCGGCGCGAAATCGGCATGGAACGGACGCCATAGGAACCAGTAACTCCGCTGAAGACACTGATGTAGGCGAAGACTCCCAGATTATTCTGTGCAGTTCATGCGTCAAGTTGTCGCCGGCGGGTCTCTTTGCGGTGAGAGGGTCGACATCGCTCGGTGCCAGTTCGTACCCTGAATTCCGACTCTGGTCGACTCTTCTCTCTCCGATCTGTGCTCGAAAAGTACTTGGCACGCTTAGTCAGACGCAAAATGACATACCGGCAAAGCTGACTACGCTCCGCTCATCGATGTTCCATTGTTCGTATCGATGCAACGTGCCCTGTGCGTTCACAGCCTTCAGAAAGGTGTAAACAGGCGAAGATCCGCACCACTTCAAATCTTCCTTATTTTCCTTAACCAAATCCCAGAAACCCTGCGCATCTGAAGCACTGATTCGTTCGATTCTCTGCTGGTCTCGCTGTCGAACCAATTCCATCTCATTCATGCCGGCCTGCGCCGCGAAATTGTCTCCGTAGCGGACGCCCATATGTGCCATGTCGACGCCCAGAACCCAGAACAGCCGCCCGGATTCCCTCGCGGCGATCTCTCCAAGGCCAACAAGAAAACGCTTCACGCTGTCGTTATCTTCAGGGAGTCCGCCTTCATCGATGCTTTTCGCGAACGATCCGCAAAGGACGGGGAGTATGCGCACGTCCGGCCCATAGATGGACTGCAGGAAGACGACCTGAAACTCGATCGAATGTTCTACTGCGTGGCAGTAATCCTCCATCAAAGCGGCAGGCTGGCCCTCGAGCAAAGACACCAGCGCGTCATCGATTGTCGTTCTGCCAAGCGGCGTTTCGAAGGGCTTTCGCGTCAATCCAAATTTGTCAGGTTCTCCATAATGCGAAGTTCCTAGGACCACGAAGGTGCGATCCCGCAGGTCCGGTGTTAACCATTGATAGGCTGCATGGTAACTTTGCCATGCATGTTCTGGACTCGCATGTGGCGCCACGATCCCGATCATTCCCGGCTGCGTCGAAGATGCCCCGCTGGGAAGATACTTTCGCATGATCTCCCGCAGCGGATCGATTTCTGCGGGATAGGATTTCCCGGCATGCGCGGCCTTCCGCACCGTACTCTGCGCGAAGGACGAATGACAGCGTTCCTTCAGTCGTGCGTATGTTTCGTCTTCGAGAAATCCCGCCTCACTCAGTCGATCTGCCAAAAGCTGTGCCGCGTTCCCAGTCTCGGAGTCTCCGGTCAAACGAGAAAGCTCAACTTGAAGATCCACACTTGTCCGCACACCGTCGAAAAGATGCAGGCAACCGACGAGGACCCGAGGAATGATCAGGGTGGCATCTGAGTACTCAAAGGGGTCGCGAATCAAGAGCCCAGGTCGCCCACTTATGGGAGAGGGCATAAAGTTCAAATCGGATCGAAGCTTGGAAAGAATCATCTTCTAACACCGGCATTACGCAAACGACGACGCGGTACTTGGGTTGCGAACAGCGTTTCCGCAACGCCGTCAATGATCGCATAATGTCTGAACCAGATCCTCAGGTATCTCTTTAGATCTCGCATCGTGAGAGGAGTAAGGGAGTGATGGCGGGTTCCGTTCAGGGCTCGGCAGAACCTTGCTTGCGAGCAGCGTTCCTTACAGCTGTTTGTTCACCTCCGCCGCCGACCTACGAATCGCGTCGCTGAGGGAACCTCGCAACGCTTTCTCCTGTTCCGCAGGAACTTCTCCCTGGGCAAAATCAGCTGATCCTCCGCCCCGCAGCCCCAAATGGGCAAGTGCCTCGCGGAGAATCTGCCCGCAGTTGAAATCCAGGTCCGAACTTCGGGCAACGAACACGCGTACCGGATCGGCTTCGTTTGCTGAGAAGATTATGGCCGTTCGCACGGCTGCTGCTGCTGTCCGCGACGCCAGAAGCTTCACAAAATCGCGGTCCCGGTCTCTCCACGCATGTTCCACCAGCCGCAGTCCGTTTTCGATCGGCGCCTCCATTGCCAGCTTCGCTCCCTGAAACATGGCAAGTTCCTCGCGCAATTTTTGGCGTTCTTTCGCGTTTGCCTTTCCCTCGGTCAGCATTCGCCCCACAGTTGCGGGCAGCTCTTTCGCTCCGGTTGAAAGCAGCGCAGCCGCCTCGCTCAGAATGACGAAATCCGCGCGAGCAGTTCGAACCGCCCGCGATCCGCAGACGAACTCGACGCGGACGCCTCGGCTTATTTTCTCTACCGTCCTCACCAGTACCCCCCCAATTTGCCCCGTGGAGCGGACGTGGGTTCCCCCACAGGCATTGTTGTCGTAGTCTGCAATGTCGATCAGACGAATTTCACCTTGCCTGTCGGGTAGCTTGCGAAGCTTGCCAGCGGCCAGCATAGCTTCCGCCTCACTGCGGGAAACAAAGCGCATGGTCACCGGACGGTCTTCCCCGATGATCTCGTTTGCAATTCGTTCCACCTTTTCCAGACTGTGATGTGCCAGCGGTCCCCGGGCCAAATCGATCATCGAGGTGCTTTCTCCCAAATGGAAGGAGATCGTCTCTGCTTGAAGTTCCCGCAAAAAAACAGCAGACAGCAGATGTTGTCCCGTGTGCTGCTGCATGTGATCGAATCGCCGTTCCCAGTCGATCTGTCCCTCGACGCAAGTCCCCGCGGCAAGCGGTTTCCCCACGAAATGCCACACCGCGCCTTGTTCGTCCTCCTCCACCTGTTCCACGAGAACCTTGACCGCTGTTCCATCCCGCAATGTCGCGCTCAGGCGGCCCGTGTCGAAGGGCTGTCCGCCGCTCGTAGGGTAAAAGGCAGTACGGTCCAGCGACAGTCGCCAGATCGGTTCTACATTGCCGCCCGCGAGTTCGCGGACGTCGCTTACGACTCCGGCAAACGTCCTGACAAATGAATCGGAATAGTAGAGGCGCTCAAACCTATGCAAGTTCGAATCTCCAACAGCGGTCTGCTGAGAGTCTTTGCACGTGCCTCTAGCGACGCCGGCCCTCTGGCGATCGGGTCAGCCCTAGGCGTGTGTGAGCTCTCGAACCTCTCTATTGTTATGCGGCTTTCTTACGGCGTCCAGTCTTTTTGGCCTCAGTCCTCTTGGGCTTCTTCTCTTCGGCCAGGCTGTTCCGTAGAGCGTCCATTATGTTGACGACCTTCGATTTTGTGGGCTCTGGTTCGGGAGCGGGAAGCGGTTTTCCTTTCCGCTTCGCATCAACCAGCTTTTTGACGGCGGTCTCATAGTCGTCCTTGTATGCGGACAGGTCAAACTTTGATGTGCCGCCTTTGATAAGCTGTTTCGCCAGAGACAGCTCGTCCGCGGCGACCGATGCATCCTTGACTCCGGACAACGCGGATTTTGGGTCGCGAAGCTCCTCCTCATAGCGGAGCAAATAGAGCATGAGTCCCTTTTGTCCAGAATCCGATGGCGCTCCAATTGCCACCAGATGCTCACGGCCGCTAAACGAGATTTCTCCGATCCCGAACGTGTTCGTCTCTGCGAGAGCCTTGCGCATGATCGAGAGAGCCTTGGCCTGAACCTCATCGTTCGGCGCAACAAAGTATGGTCGCTCATACAAAGAGGACGGGAGCTCTTCGGCCCTCACGAACTGCTTGATTGGCATCGTCGTCGCTGTCGGAATACGGAGCGCCTTGAGTTCTTCTGGATCGATCTCGATATAACGATCTTTTGCGTATTCGTAGCCTTTCACGATGTCGGCCTTCTCGACCTCACCACGTTCGTCGACGTCTCTGTGATGGACCCGCTTATGGGTTTTGCGGTCGATCTGATGGAATTCCACCTGGCGGCCTGGATTTGTGGCTGGGAATATCTTCACCGCGATAGAAACCAATGAAATCTGGATAGAACCAGACCATGTGGGCCGTGTCGGCATCGCTTCTTCTCCTCGATCCAAATCTTTCTCAATGTAGGATGCATATTTTTGGGCGTATGCCATGTTGCACGACGAGCAGAATTCAGCTCTCCAACGAAGGGCCTGGGCAATACAGACAACAGTCGATAAGTAGGGGCAAACGCCGCAGGCAACGGCGATCCTCAGACATGCCCGGCCCCAGTGGGTGCGTGCGACACTGCCGCTGGCCAGGGTCCTCTAGCCGGCACCGATGATGCCTTGACGCAGGGCCACTGTCGCAGCCTCAGTTCGATCCGCGACCTGCAGTTTCGCGCTTATGTGGTTGATGTGGTTCCGTACCGTGTAGTGACTAATAAGAAGAATCCGGGCAATTTCTTTATTGGTCAGCCCTCTTGAGACCATCTCGAGAATTTCAATTTCGCGAGCGCTCAAGCTGGATCGACCTTCCCGCTCCTCAATCCATTGAATGATCCGTTCAGGAAAGTAGGTGCCCCCGGCGGCCACCATTTCAATTGCAGCGAGGATCTCCTCGCGGGGTGCATTCTTGGAAAGATAGCCGCGTGCACCTGCTTTCACAGCCTGGTAAATCTCCTCTTCGTACTCGTAGCTCGAGAGGATGATTGCCTTGGGCTGGCCGTCGTGGGTCTTCATTTGATTCAGCAGATCGATCCCACTAATGCTTGGCATGCGCAAATCCAAAAGCATCACATCGACTGTGGAGCGTCTAAGTGCTTCTAGCGCCTCTTCACCAGAATGGGCCGCTCCAACGATTTTCACCGCCGGTTGCCTGCGAAGCAGTGACACCAATCCAGCGCGAACAACTGGATGGTCGTCAACGATAAGAATCCGAACGGCTGTTTTAGCCCCCGACGCGTTCAGCATGGGTCTTCCTCGTTTCAATTAGCCACCGGCGCGAAAGCGCCTGTAGGAAAGTCGGCGGCAACGGAACTATTGCGTGGACTGCCGTTCCATGTCCCGGAGTGCTGTCAATTCTGCAATGAGCGGATATGCTGTCCGCTCGCTTATGCATCCCTCGAATGCCGAAACCGGCCGAATCGCTTGACACAACGAATCCCGCTCCGTCGTCTTCAACAATCATCTCTATTGTGGATCTTCCATACACGAGTGAGATCTTAAGCCGCGAACACTGAGCATGGCGGATCGCATTCGCTATCGCCTCGTAGCCGATTCGCAGCAATGTATCCGACACACGCAATGGAATGCTCTGTACGGTCCCTTCGCTCACTGTTTTGATTTCAATGGAAGAACACTGAGAAATCATGCGACGCGCGCACTCTTCGAGCGCAGACAACAGCCCGACGGACTCCAGATGCTCCGGCCGCAACGCCGAAATGCTCCGTCGTGCCTCCTCGTGACTGGTACGAACCATGTCCTGCGCCACTTCGAGCTGCGGCGTGATGTCGAATCCGTCCTTCACGTCGTCACGAATGGCCTGGAGTTGAAAGCCCAGGCCAGCAAAGCTCTGCGCCAGCGTATCGTGCATTTCATGAGCCAGGCGTTGTCGTTCATCGAGTACGGCTTGCATGCGCCAGCGCTCCACAAGAAAGAATCCCATCATTCCAGCAAAGGAAAGAAGGAGCATGCAGATTACAAGTCCAAAAATGTGAGCCGGAGTCCACCATGGTGGGCCTTCCACAACTTCAATATCCTCTGAAGATGGAAGCAGTAGTGCGAATGCGGTTAAGTCATGCGTGTACCTGGAATCAGTCACGCAGATTCCTCGCAATCGCAACGTGCTCTTCTCTTTGACAGTCTTGAGTTGAGGCGAGCGACCAAGCCCATTCACCACGGCAAGGAACGACTGGCTCTCATCCTCCAATGTCAGGATCCCTGTTCCATTGCCGCCCTCGTGTTTCTCTGCAAGTCTCCCCTGGACCTCCACATACTGAGCATCAAGAGATCCAGTCGCGGCCTGCGAGGCGGCAACTGCAATTGGAGAGACCGGCGTGTGGGACCAGAGGAGGTGGATGTCTGCATTGCGAAGCTCCGAGCTGAAATCATGCAGGTATGCATCGCCCCTGACTTCAATGTTGTCCCCTATCTGCAACGGGGCATGTGGATGACTGCTGGAAATCGCAACTCCTCCTGTCGAGTCCTGTATGTAGAGCATCGGCGAGGTGAGCGTAACGACACCCTGGACTGTAACGGAGCTCGGCACATCCGGGGATAAAAGCCGGAGGCTGCTGATTGTCTGCGCATCCACTCCAGAACGGTGTGCCTGAAGGTCGCGCTCAATGGGTTCCAGGAATCGGTCATGCGGAGCCGGCTCCATTCCGGATGGGAATAGGTTCGGTACTGCCAATCGAGGTTGGATATCTCCGATCATGGATCGTAAGTCATGTTGTGTAGCCGGCCGGGTCTCGACATTTCTCCACTGCGCGCCCGTGTTATACGACTTGAGGCCGAATCGTCCAGACTTGATGCACTCAGGATCACGGATTGCGATTGTGGTTGTTTCACCTTTTTGAGAGGTAGCACTAACGGCGAAATCGCAGTCAACGGCCATAAACTTGAGGTGATACCACTGCTGTGCAAACACGTGGGGCGATACTGCCGTGGCGGCATATTCTCTCCAGCCGTAATCGGCCCGCCCCATCATCAGCGTGTTATCGAGGTCGCGCAATCCGGCCATGTAACCGTGATAAGCATCTACCCCCGTTTCTTCGTCGCTGGCGCGGATAATCAACCCCGCATCCCCGTATTGCCCAAGCAAGAGCACATCAGCTTCAACAGAGTAGTTGGTCCAATCATTGGGACCCGTCATTAACTTGGCTCCACGCTCGTCGGAGTTATTGGTCATCACTCCATCAGCGTACTGCCAGGTGCCGCCAAAAGCTTGCCAGTCATCTTGCTTCTCAAGCGAGATGATCTGATGCTGCATTGGTCCCCTGCGCACGATCGATCGGTACGCGAGCACAGCCGTCGCAAGCACGGCCACCACTGCTGCTCCAAGCAGAGCGAGAAGGACGTACCGTTTTACGAAATTGCGGCTCATTGTGGCGGCCACCACGACATGGTCTCGATCTGACGGATCTCGGCCGAATCCACGTTCTCGCGCGTCATAAGGACGGGCTCTGTACTGAATTCTCTGGGCCCAGGCGCATCGTGGATCTCATGATTCATAAGCTCCATCGCAATGCGCCCCATCGCGAAGGTATTCTGCACGACGACAGAATCAATACCTCCGTCTCGAATTGGCGGAATCAGATCCTGGTCAAATCCCACAAGCTTGATCGTTCGTGCCTTGCCAAATTCTGCGAGGGCGTAGTAGGTGCCTCGAGTCGCCGCAAGCGAAAGCGCCACAATTGCGTCGAGCGATTCGCCTCCGGCCAGCAGTTCTTCCGCATTGTGCTGCTCCTGAGGCACACTGGCGAGGCCCAGCCTGCGAGCGACAATCCGGATTCCCGGAAATTCGCTGTTGAGCGTGGATTCAAAGCTCCGCTCTCGCACGGTATTGCTGTTGAGTTCAGGCTGGATTCCAACAATGGCGATATTCCCCTTGCCTTGAAGGATCAATCCAACTCTGCGCGCGGCGATCTGTCCACCCGCGTGTTCGTCGTTCAATACGTAACCGAGCTTGGGTCCCGATGGGATGCCGAGCTCGCTGTCGATCACGACCACCGGAACACCTTGCGCTAGAACTCGGCGGATAGGCGTTCTCATGGGAAGCGTTTGGATTGGCGATACGATGATTCCAGCCATGCCTCGATCGACAGATTTCTCGATCAGAGAAATCTGCGTCTGCATATCATCGTCCCGCATCGGCGCGTTCCAATAGAGATTCAGTCCGACGGAGCGTGCGATGGCGGCGGCGCCTGCATGCTCCGGTTCCCAAAGGGCAGTCCCGCATGTGCGGGGAATAACTGCCACAGTGAGAGGAGTCCGCTCGCAGCCTACATCGGAAAGCGCGACAAGGACTAACACCCCCACAAACAACTTTGGAAGTACGCAAACGGGAATGTGGCGATTCCTGCGATCATCCGTTCGCCTCATAATCACGCCACTTCCTCTTGCGCGGCTTGTGTTTGTCTCGACCTGCACCGAAACTTAACCAACAGTTATCGTCTTCCAAGACCATGGGTCATCTGTCCCATAGGGATGAAGACAGAAAAACGCTAATGTGTTTCTGTTTCTCGAAGCAAACTGTCGGGCAATTATACGGCGCGTTTAGTTTTGTAGGTTGTGAGTGCAATTCATTCCATTCGGCAAGGACTGGATGGGACTGACTCTGGAGCCGGGAACCATTGCACGATAAACAGCAGGATGCTATAGTCGCGAATCAACCGGGATGGAAATTCCAGGGTGACACACAATTCTTATTTATCTATCGTCGCGCGTCGCACGATTGATGTCCGCGGCATAAAAAGATCGGGAAGGCCAAGAGCACAGGCGACATGGAGGATAGTTGTAGATGAAACCCGTGCAATATGGTCGGAACCAGGGAATGACACTCGTTAAAGACATCGCGGCAATGCGCAATGCGAAAGCATTCCTGGGAGTTGGCCTGGCCGTAGTTCTCGCGTGGAGCGCCATCCAATACCGCTTAGGAAACGGCGGCTCCGTTTTCGCTCAAACTCACGCCAGTCCCGCCGCCATTACCGTCGATTATCCCGAGAATGGTTCGATCTTTCCGCCGGAGATCACGCCTCCAACTTTCATCTGGCATGACGAATCGAATGCCGCGGCGTGGACGATCGATGTGTCCTTCAGTGACGGCTCGCCGGCGATTCACTTCCAATCTCAAGGAGCGCGCCCTCGCATCGGTGAGATCGACCCACGCTGCATCTCTTCGAGCAATGAATTGCCCGCGCTGACGCCGCGGCAAGCCACTGCGCATACTTGGACTCCGACGACAGAGGCTTGGCAGGCGATCAAGCTGCACTCAAAAGAGCACGCAGCCACTATAACGATCGCAGGAGTTCAGACTGAGCTTCCGGGTGCAGTCGTCTCTCGCGGCGCCGCGTCCATAGAGACCTCCAAGGATCCGGTGGGAGCACCGATCTTCTATCGCGACGTGCCGTTGATTCCGTCCAAAGGGGAAAGAGGGGTGATCCAGCCGCTGGCCAAACAAGATCTGCCCCTTCTGGCCTGGCGCCTGCGCGATATCGGCCAACCCGCCAGCCGTTTGCTGCTTACCGGCATGCATACCTGCGCCAATTGCCATTCATTCTCACTCGACGGAAAGACGTTCGGAATGGATATCGACGGCCCTGCAAACGACAAGGGGCTCTATGCACTCGCTTCCATCAAGCCGCAGATGTCGCTGCGCAATCAGGACGTCATCTCCTGGAGCGCCATCAAGGACAACACGGCTTCGCCGTCCAGAATCGGTTTCATGTCCCAAGTGTCGCCCGATGGAAGGTACGTAGTTACGATGTTGCGGGATCTGAGGGCGCAACTCGCGAAGAGCTACTACCTCGTCAACTTCCAGGACTACCGTTTCCTCCAGGTCTTTTATCCAACGCGGGGAATCTTGGCCTGGTACGACCGAGCAACGGGGAAAAAGCAACCTTTGCCGGGGGCCGACGATGAACGCTTCGTGCAGACCAACGCGGTATGGAGCCCAGACAGCAAGTTTGTAGTCTTTGCCCGGGCTCAAGCTCGTGCGCCCGAGACGCCGGGCCAGAATCCACCAAAGCATTCCAACGATCCAGAGGAAACTCAGATCAAGTATGACCTGTATCGAATCCCTTTCAACGGCGGCAAAGGCGGTGTCCCAGTGCCGATTGAAGGCGCCTCGAACAACGGCATGAGCAATAGTTTCCCGAAGGTCTCTCCCGATGGTCGCTGGATCGTCTTCGTCCAAAGCCGTAATGCAGAATTGATGCGTCCTGATAGCCAACTCTATATTGTTCCCTTCGAGGGCGGAGTGGCGCGTCGTCTCCGCTGCAATACGCCACTGATGAATTCATGGCACAGCTTCTCGCCAAATGGCCATTGGTTGGTTTTCTCTTCCAAGAGCCGTTCGCCCTACACGCAGATGCTTTTGACGCACCTGGATAAGGAAGGCAACGCGAGTCCCGCGATCCTGATCGACAACGCGACTGCTGCGAATCGGGCCGTCAATATTCCGGAGTTTGTGAATATACCCTCAGATGGATTGCTGAAAATCGATGTGCCGGCAGCCGAGTCGTACCGCCTTCTGGATCTCGCTTCTGGTCTTGCAGATCAGGGCAAGATCGACGAGGCAATTGCGGAATGGAGAACAGTTCTGGAAATGGACCCACGAAATGCCTCGGCACATAATAGTCTTGGGGCCGCGCTCGTGATAAAGGGAAATACGGCCGAGGGGAGGAAACATCTGCAAGAAGCTCATGAGATCGATCCTCTTATCCCCAACCCGGAAGAAATGGAGATCACTTTCGAGTTGCAATCGTATTATCGACAGCAATTCAGCGCAGCTCTCGCAAGTTCCGACTGCAAAGAGACCGTTGCATACGGCCAGAAGCTCCTCGCTTCGAGTCCGGACAGTGAAGTCGACCGTGCGATGAAAGACTGTGCGTCCAAACCCGCGCGCGAGCAACCGTAAGGGAGAGTATCAGGGATCTGAAGTTAGGCGCTCCAACCACATCGAGCCCAGCGCGCTACACTAATACCCGTCTTGGTGCAAATTCTTATGGGTTCCACACTCAGCTTGAGATGTCCTGTTGTTTATGCAGTCAAAACAAAAGAGAGGTGCGAGAGGCCATGAATGCGAATTCTGTTTCAAGCAGAATTCAATTGGCCCTGCTTCTTCTTTTGCTGCAATCGGGGATTTTCGGTCAAACGCCGGATGAGCGCGTGCAGTCGATTACCTCGGCCCTGCAAAACAGAGAATTTGACAAGGCTCTGCAGTCGGCGCAGTCAGCACTCCAGGGCTCGCCCAACAATCCCCAACTATGGATGCTCGAAGGCCTGGCATATTCGGGGACAGGCGATTCGAAATCCGCACTCGCTTCATACCAACATGCGTTGAAGATTTCTCCGGACTATCTTCCGGCTTTGGAAGGAGCGGGTCAGATCGAGTATGAAGCTGGAAGTAAGGACGCGATTCCTCTTCTCGAGCATGTGCTGAAGATTCGGCCGAACGATCGTACTTCTCACGCGATGATCGCCGTTCTGGCCGAGAAGAATGGCGACTGTACAACCGCTGTCAGTCACTTTTCGAAGAGCGGGCCTATGCTTGATTCTCAGCCTCAAGCACTGCGGGGATATGGTGTCTGCCTTCTGGAGCTCAAACAGAATGACGAGGCCATTCGAGTTTTCCAGCAATTGATGACATCGCAGCCGAACGACACGCGTTCTAGGCGGGCGCTCGCCGCCGTTCAACTCGCGGCGGAAAAACCTCAGGACGCGCTCACAACGCTGCAGCCCCTGCTGGCTTCCGACCCGGATGTCAGCACCATGCGCCTGGCAGCGGCAGTGTATGAAGCGAACAAGGACACACCTAACGCGGTAAAGATCTTGAGAGACGCGATCGTCAAGGATCCGTTACAGACCGCGCTGTATGCAGATTTTGCTGAACTCGCCATGGATCACCAGTCATTTCAAACGGGCGTTGAAATGATCGATGCTGGACTGAAACTGCAACCCGGTGCGGCCCAACTCTACGTGGCTCGAGGAGTGCTCTATGTGCAACTTGCCGACTACGACAAGGCAGGAGCTGACTTTGAAAAGGCGGCGGAGTTAGATCCGAAGCAAGGAATGAGCGCGGCGGCGCAAAGCATGCTCTCCGAGGAGCAGAATCAGAGCGATCCGGAGCGGGCGCTGGCCACCGTACGCGCCAAACTCGCGAAGCAACCGGGAGAGGCATTTCTCTGGTACCTGCAGGCCGCAATCCTTTCACAGAATTCTGCGGAACCCGGCTCGGCCGAGTTTCAACAAGGTCTCGACTCCGCGAAGCGAGCGGTCGCTCTGCAGCCCTCGTTGATTGCGGCTCACAATGTGTTGGCAAAGTATTATTTCGCCGCTGGCCAGAATGAGCTTGCTGTCAAAGAGTGCCGGATAGTCCTTGAAAAAGATCCTTCGGATCAAAGCGCTCTCTATCATCTCGTCATCGCGCTCCGCAAATCAGACAACCAGGCAGAAATTCCAGATTTGCTGAAGCGCCTGGCGAAGGCGCGCCAGGATGCGACACGACTGGAGGGCGAACGGAATCGTTACAAATTGGTTGTGTCGTCTTCGGAGCCTGCAAAATAGTCAGGCGGCAAAGTCGTTTTCGGTAAACCTTTACGCATGAATTCTCAACCACCATAATAGAAGCGACTTTCAATGACTATTACCCGACGCTCCTTCGTTTTACTCTCCCTTTGTGCTTCCGCCCAGCAACTTGTCGGCCAGGACCAGGGAATCGCATCGCGCAACATTGCAGCGCTGCCAAAACCTGCTCCCTCCGGCCGTCCGTTCAATGCGCGTTTCACAGACGTTGCAAAGGAAGCAGGCCTGCATGCCCCGATCATTTACGGCGGCGTTGACTCGAAGAAATACATTTTGGAGGCCAACGGATGCGGCTGTGCCTTTATCGACTACGACAACGATGGCTGGATGGATATCTTCCTGCTCTCGGGCACGCGGCTTGAAGGCGACCCTCCCGAAGCGACCAATCGCCTGTACAAGAACAATCGCGACGGCACATTCACCGATGTGACGGAGAAGGCGGGATTGAAAGCGGTTGGCTGGGCCAATGGTGTGTGTGTCGGCGACTACAACAACGACGGCTTCGACGATATCTTCTGTACCTACTTTGGTCAGAACCGCCTTTACCGCAATAACGGCAACGGTACTTTCACTGAAATGACCAGAGAGGCCGGACTCTTGGACTCAGGCCCCGCAAGATGGGGAGCGGGATGTGCCTTCGTGGATTACAACCGCGATGGTCACCTCGATCTCTTCGTTTCAAACTATATTCGCTTTTCGCTCAAAGACGCTCCCGTCCCTGGCGAGAAATCCACTTGCAATTGGAAAGGTGTCCCGGTGAACTGCGGGCCGCGCGGGCTTCCGACTGGACGACACTCACTCTACCGCAACAATGGCGACGGTACTTTCACGGATGTTACGAAGCAGGCAGGAATTGACGCAGCTACCGAGAGCTATGGAATGACCGTGGTTGCGGCGGATTTTGATGAAGATGGCTGGCCCGATATCTTTGTCGCGTGCGATTCAACTCCCAGCCTGTTATTTATGAACAATCGTGACGGGACTTTTCGTGAAGAAGGTGTCACGCGCGGCGTTGCTCTAAGTGACGATGGAATGGAACAGGCTGGAATGGGAGTCGGGATTGGTGACTATAACCTCGACGGGCATCTGGACCTTTTCAAGACGCATTTTGTCAGCGACACGAGTGGTCTTTATAGGAATGACGGGAAGGGGAATTTCGATGAGGTGACGCGCGCCGCGAAGACCGGTGTAGAGACGCGCTTCACAAGCTGGGGTGCGGGAATGGTTGACCTTGATAACGACGGATACCCGGATGTGTTCTTTGTGACAGGCAGCGTGTATCCCGAGGTAGAAAAGACGCTGCCGCAGTATCCTTACAAAACTCCGCGTGTTCTGTTTCGCAACCTGGGCAACGGCACTTTTGAGGAACTGGAGTCGCAGGGTGGCGAAGGTATTACGGCGGTTCATAGCAGCCGCGGCTGTGCATTTGGCGATTTCGATAACGACGGCGACCTGGACGTGCTTATCGTCAATATGAATGAACCGCCCTCTCTCCTGCGAAACGATCTTCAGGGCAAACAGAACTGGCTCAAGATCAAGCTTGAGGGAGTGAAATCGAATCGAAGCGCGATTGGAGCTCGAGTGATCGCGCACTACGGAAACAAAGTCCAGGCACAAGCGCTCGTCAGTCAATCCAGCTACTACTCCTGTAATGATCCGCGGCTGCATTTCGGTTTAGGAGCTTCAACTGAAGCGGCTGTAGATATTTATTGGCCTAACGGTCTGCACGAGCGGTTTGAGCAAATAGCTGCGAATCAGCTGGTGACCATCCGAGAGAGCACAGGAATAGTGCCCAATAGGGGTTGGAAGCGATAGCAGTTTTCTATCAAGTTACGGCAATAGTACAAAGAACCCATTGACAGTTCATCTGCGAATCCCCTACAAGCTTACTGACCCGGGAAACGTTTTCTGACAAGCATCGAAACGAAAAGCCCGGAGGGTCATTCAGGAGGAGACCATGACACAACGTAGAGCGGCTTTTGCCGTCCTGGTGTGTTCTTTGTTTGCACTTTGGGTTGTTCCCGCCTTTGCGCAGTACAGCGCCAACATACAAGGCACAGTCCTCGATCAGAACGGCGCCGCCGTCAATGGCGCGCGTTTGCATCTCATCAATGCGAACACTGCCCAGGATCTATCTACGGTCTCGGATGCCACCGGCGGATACCGCTTTATCAGCCTCGCTCCAGGCGATTACCGGCTGGAAACGCAAGCCGCGGGATTCTCGAAGGCTGTGGTATCGCTCACTCTCACCACCGATCAGACATTGGCCGTACCGGTCGCTCTTTCTGTCGCCTCGGCTAATGTAACTGTTTCAGTCACCGGTGCTCCGCCCGTTCTCGATACGGCTGAAACCCGCAACGAGATGACGCTCGAACAGTCTTCGGTTGACACCCTGCCACTGGCCGGCCGCGACTTGACCACTCTCGTGAACATGGCGCCAGGAGTAATCGGCCTCGGCCTAACCGCCGGCGGCACTCCCGGATCGGCTGCGGACAACTTCTCTACGGAGCAGCAGGTGGACTCGAGCGCCAACGGTCAGGGCGCCATGGGCAATATGTACATTGTGGACGGCCTGGACATTACCAGCGCCATCCGCCCCGGC
>Ga0182030_10009282_pt1 | contig 20158 bp, 17 predicted proteins | sample 812S3MmetaG_FD_121299 | JGI IMG/M metagenome (GOLD analysis project Ga0182030, IMG submission 121299) | Permafrost microbial communities from Stordalen Mire, Sweden - 812S3M metaG (Illumina Assembly) | ecosystem: Environmental > Terrestrial > Soil > Wetlands > Permafrost | place: Sweden... | reverse complement strand
TTGCAGGACAGTAGCCATCCTTTCGCTTCTGCCCATTCGCTTCTTTTGCTTTTTCTTCTAATTCTTCTTGCGCCGAATATTCAGTGTTTTCGTTCTCATCAACAAAACCCGTCGTGGACAGGTCGACGCTGACTTCGTCATACGTCGTCTGCTCCTGCCCTGCGCCATACAGTTCAATGCCCCAACAAATCCACTTCGCTGTAAAACGCCGATACGGCACGAGAAAACTGTACGGGCACGAGGCAGTTTTTCCGCAAGAACGACACCTGAACCGATAAATCAGCAACAAAACCATCAAGACCCCTTCAATCACTTGCCGGGGGTAACTGCCACTGCAGCGAAGCGGCTCCTCTGATCCGCAATTTTCCTGGACGCAGAAACTCGGTGCGACCACCTCCGTACCGTATACGTCCACCTCTGAGCCATCGTCACGCACATCGGTTCTAACTAATTTCGCCGATTTAAGGAACTCCGCTAACGTGTCGCCGGCAAAAACGGGTATCTTCATTCTGTTCGCCTCTTGGATTTGTCTTTCACAAACCTATTCTTGAGGCGAACACTTCTTTGTGCAACCAAATATTTAAAATCTCTCAACCGGCAGAGTTACGCGCTTCGAAAGTATCCTGATCCGGCGCTTTTAGATTGACCGTCACAGCATATCTCGTCTTCCGGCAATTGAGGAATTCCTCCAGTGCGTGACTCGATGTGCTCTGTGACCCTTGATTGTCTGATTCGAAACGTTCCATCGTCAGAGTCTTCTGTTGCAGGGATGTTTAGTAGTGTACTTGCAGGGCGGCTAGCTGCCATCACGGTAAATACGTATGATAATTGTAAATTTACAATTTCGATGCGCTCTTAGGATCGGAGCTGACGCGTCTGCTCTACACATATGGCGCCTTTGGTCGGTAGATAGATCCTCTGGATCAATTTAGCAATTGTGCTCCTACACGGCCATGCTGCAAATTCTTCCAAAACGCAGGTAAGGAAAAGTCAATAATCAGTTCTTGATATCGATTGTGTAAGTTACTTTCGCTTCGCCACCTGCTGGAACAGGCACTGCAAATTCAAAAACATCAGCAGTTTTTTTGATAAATGGTTGACTGGAATCAGTTATCTTCCATTGTCCATATGCGTGTTCAACGCAGTTGATCGTCACGTCAGTTTTTTTATGATTGCGCAAAGTAATTTCGTAACTGGCGCGCGAATGTTCATCATTACTTGACTGCCTTACTCGATTGGTTTCTTTGTGTAAAGCCACCAGATCAAATGAATCACCCAGCTTCAGCCGTACTTTTTCATCGACTGGGGTATGGTCGATATCGTCCTCGCCGATGAGCTGCAAGGCGCCATCTTTGTCTTTTTTGAAAATACGCACACGTCCTTTGGGCAAAGGCATACCAAGACCATTGTCTTTGCTGTTTTGTACTTCCAGTTTGACTGCTACTTTCTGCAAGCGCTCGTCATCACTTTCGCGCATGGGGATGTAGACGGCAGTTTGTGAATCAAAAACATATTTTTTCTTGGCGCCAATGTTATCAGCGCTGAACAGGCTGATTTGCTTTGTTTCCTTATCATTTAAATCAGTATGGCCATTGAGAGCATAAAGATGATATTCAGAAAAGGAGTTCTCTTGAAACTGGGCTGGGGCAGCCATTGCCCTGGCCATCATCGGTCTGGGCATATTGCCGCCGCCGCCGAAATTTACTTGTCTGGCCATATGTACATCGCCCGCCAGAAGCTTCAACGCAGCATGTTTGTAGCTTGCGCCGGATTGATTATCAATGGTCACCCAGCCATTTAAGTCAGTTTTTGTTTCACTGTCGTCGACAATTGCCACATAGTCACAATGCCAATTGAGCCCTTGAGTTTGATAGGCAATTTCGCCTGCATGCTCACCGGCCTTCTGGCTCATCAGCTTCCACAACAAAGACGGTTTAGGCACCATGCCTGACGGCAATTCGCTTATTTCGACTTCGCCTGTCGCATTGAGCACCACACCGCTATCTGTTTTGATCATCAAATTCCCCGCTTCATGAGGCGGAGCGAGCAAAGTGCCAGTGTCTGAGGTAACACGTCCGTCACTTCCATAATGTTTGACAATCAACTTTTTGCCAACTGATTTATCTAAAACGGTGGCGGCATTGAGCACGTCGTACTGATAATTTTGTTCGACTACAGCAACTGAATCAGGCGCCGTCAACGATTTGAAACTGACTGTGGTTGGGTCGATTTTTTCAGCCACATCTTCAAAGCGCAAAAAGTTAACGCCGTCCTTCAAAGTTAGATTACGAACTTCTCTCACAATACCGAAATTCTGATTGTAGACAGTGACGCTGACGTTCTTGCTTTCAGAAGCTTTGATTTCTTCGTCAGCCAATGTCGATATAGGCAGTGTCATGGCAAGAGCTACCGCCGCGACAGCAGAACGAAATAAGCGGGCAGCTGGATCAATCATTGCAAAACCTCTGGAAAACGTCAGAACCAGTTCCTGACGTTCTCAGTCTTACAGCTCAGCCAATTGCAGGCAATAGCTTTTTCACTAGATCTACATCCAATTCATGACCGCCCTTGCAACTTATAAAACGGGCTTTTAATTTCATTGGATTAAAGCCAAGAAGTGCCAGATCGCCAACCAGGTCGAGCAATTTATGACGAACCGGTTCATCGTCCCAGTGCAAAGGTTTGGTAAAGCCGTCTTCAGTGAGACTGACCACATCCTCTTCCAGTCCAAGCAGCTGATGTTCTTTCAATGATCCAAAGGTGCGAGCAATTGCCACATCCTCAACAGCGTTAGCGACCGTCCACGTATACCAGCGTTTGCCGATAGCAGGATGATTCCAGTCCATCAAATAACTCACAGAAAATTTGTCATCAGGAATAGCTGTAATCGATCGATCGCCTTTGGTCACTGTTACCACTTGCTTCAATTCAATGCTGGCCACAACAACTCTTTTTTCAATGCCCGCTTTTTTAAACGCGTCGAGCCAGATGGCTGCGCTGCCATCGCCTAGAGGTAATTCCGGTCCATCGATTTCGACAACGAGATCTTCAAGTCCCCAGAAAGCGGCGGCCGCCATCAAGTGCTCAATGATGCACAATCTGGTGCTTTTTGCGCCGAGCACCACATTGCGCAATGTATTGACGACGAATTCAGAGCGTGCGGGAATGTCGATGGCAATGCCGTCGCTATTTGTCACAACAAAAACTATGCCAGTGCCTGCTTTAGCTTCATGAACTGTGGTGTTGATTTCCTTTTTCGAGGTCAGACCGCGACTGCTTACCTTTGTTGAAAAACCACCGGCAACGATTTTGCTCATAGCGGACACAACATCATTTTTATCGGTAGATTGAGAAACAGTGGCCATTTTATCTTTGCCTCTTTATTCAGTCCTATTAGATTTATTTGCCTGATTTTGCGGCAGTCAACGCGGCAGAACTGACTGCTTCCAGTTGTTTTTCTAGTGCTGCAAGCCGCTTTTGCATCTCTCTCATTTCGCTGGACATTTTTGGCAACTTACGCAAATGAGCATGCTGCACAAAGAAATCACGAACGGTTTGAGAAGGAATACCACTTTGCACATCGTGCTCAGGAATATCTTTCAGCACTCCGGCCATGCCTTCAACGATGGCGTCTTTGCCAATATCAATGTGGTCTTTGACACAGGCGTTGCCGGCTATGATCACACGATCGCCGACTTTGCATGAGCCTGCGATGACAGCCTGCCCAATGATCAAACACTCGCGACCGATGCGACAGTTATGAGCGATCATAACGAGATTGTCGATTTTGGTGCCCTGACCAATCACAGTCGATCCCATTGTCGCTCTATCGATTGTGGAATTAGCACCAACTTCGACATCGTCTTCAATAACGACATTACCGATTTGCGGCACTTTCAATAATGGATTAGGCTCATCAGAGAAATCTTTTTCACCCGAGGCCTTTTTCTCTGCGTTTGATTTACGCTCGGTGACGTAGCCGTAGCCATCGGCGCCTATACTTACACCCTGCTGAAGAATCACTCGATTACCGATTTGACAATAATCAGAGATGACACCAGAGGGATACATCAGTAAATCATCGCCAATTACTACTTCACCGCCAATGGTGACGCTAGCCATAATGATTGCTCTGTCACCAATTTTGGTGCCTGGTCCAATCGATACGAAAGGACCAATACTGACATCTGCTCCAATTTTTGCAGTGGGGTCGATGACAGCGCTTGTATGAATGCCTTTAGCCGGCAAAAAACGTTTGACGTTAGCGGCCGTGAGCATGCGCTGAATCGCCAGATTTGGTCTATCGACCAGAATCAATGGCTTATCCGATTTGAGATCGGCGTCAGCAGGAACGACAATGGCTCCGGCCTTGCATTCAGCAATTTTTTTGAAAAGAGCTTTGTCAAAAATGAGAGCAAGATCGCTTGCCGTAGCGCTTAAAGGAGAAGGAGAAACAGAGTTCAATTTGGCGTTCGAATCGCCTTGAACACGTCCACCAAGAACAATGGCAATTTGCCCGACTGTCATCTCCATCGGCAGCTTCATTTTTGTCTCCTCACTCTAGCAATACCTTTGATAATTATTTTTGATAATTATTTTGATAATTCTGTCATAACGCCGAACAAACACCACTTTGAAGTGGTGTTTGCTCGTTTTATGAACTTTACGAACTATTTTGTAGCGGCAGCCTTAGCTACACCCAAACGTTTTACAACGCCGTCGGTGATATCAGTGCCACCAACAAGCACAGCTTGTTTGACGAATACAGCGTCGCACTTGCGAGCAGCTGCTTCGGCTTTGATAGCGCCGTCAATGTCGTTTTCGAGCTGAGTTTCCAGCCCTTGAGCTTTAGTTTGAATGTCTTTTACTTCTTTATCGATAGAAGTTTGAAGACGCTTTTGCAAAGACTCTAATTCAGCTGGTGGCTTCTTAGATGCTTTTGCTTCTTCGTATTGCTTGTTGCTATCTTCAATGAGCTTGTGCACTCTGTCTTCAGATCTTTTCAAATCTTCAGCGGCATGCTGAGCCTGGGGATAGCCGGTAACGACTTTGTCTTTATCGACAACGCCGATATTCAACTTGGGCGCAGCGGTGATTGCTGGTGTTTGATCTGCCATCGCGGATGATGCCAAACCAAGGGCTGCGAAAAAACTGAGAACGACAGGGATAGACTTCTGAGAGTACAACATCTCTCCTCCAAATTTAGTAACTTACAAATGCTTGCCAACCGGCTCAGTTTACAACATTCAAGCGCTTGGAAAGACGGAGTGCAAACTCAGGTTATTAAAACCTTTCTCCAAATCCAAAAGTGATACGGGGAGTATGCCCACCCAGAACCGTGCTTATTAGAGGATAACCATAGTCGATTCGCACCATTCCAAGCATTGGCAAATTAAGTCGCAAACCAACGCCCACCGAGGCTCCCATCGAATTTCTAGACAACAGGCTGTTGTAAATGTTGTTACCGCCAATCACACCGCCGGCTAAGAAAGTTGCCACCTTGACATTTTGAACAACGCCGTCCACAATTTTGTTGTCTGTTTTTGGTATTGGCAAACGATGACGAAATTCGGTCGAGCCCATAAGTAGGGAATTACCAGAGCCTAGGTCAGAAAATTGTCTGTAGCCTGGAATGCCGTTAAATCCACCCAGTCTGTATTGCGAAAAGCCAGGTAAGCTTCCCATTGAGGTACCTGCTTGCGCATTGGTAATCCAGGTGGTTTCTTTCGTCACAGACACAGCTTTGGTCACGCTCGCGCCGAGTTTCGCAAAACCAGCGCCAGTCAATCCCAACGATGGAGTCGCTGAAATTTTTGCGTAAGTACCGTGAGTCGGGTCCATCACTCGATCTCTGCTGTCGTACGTAAGATTAGGACTAACCGACAGATACGTGCCGCCATTAAGCATATTGCTGCGGGCGTTCTGTGCAATATTGAGCGCTTGCGGAATACTGTTGGTCAAATTGGTCTGAATCGCTCTCGTTGCCATCTGATCGATCAAATTGACATTCGAATAATATGTACTCAAATCGGTCATGTGAGTGTTTTCACCAGTCAAGCCGAGATTAGCTCTAAAGTGCCCTTTAAGCTTTTTCTGAAAATTAACGCTGGCACCGATTGTGCGTTGCTGCGAATAGTCAATTAAAGCACTGTTGAAATTTCTACCAAAGGCAGACATCGTCATGGTTGTGTTGCCAAGCACTTGCTTGGTGTAATTCGCTTCAATCTGGTAAGTCTTGGCGGTCGTCATGAACTGCTGACCGGCATTATTCAATGTATTGGTGATTGTGCCAAACATGCCTGTGCCAACTTGAGCGTTGAACGAAAGACCTTCGCCACGACCGCGGAAGTTGTTGTCACCAAAACCAAGCGATCCAAATGGACCGGCAATGGTGTCAACACCGCCACCAACGTTGACAGATCCCGTGCGCTTTTCATCGACTTCCACTTTCAACGTGTATTTGTCAGGATTGGTCGCTGATGGCGCCAGACTGCGTCGAATGTCTTGAAAATAGCCATTGGCAAAAAGCTGACGCAGATCGCCAGTTAACTGCTTTTCATTGTATACACCGCCGGACTTGACCTTGATGTATTTTTTGATGATGAAATCTTTGGTTTTATGATTACCGGAAATCTTGATGTCGTCGATCACACCTTCATTGATATTCAATGAAATACTGCCATCTGGATCATCTTTGACGTCGGTGACGCGGGCTAGAACGAAACCTTTTTCGTGATAAGCCTTTTCGACAGTGTCGATAGCGGTCGACAAACGATTCAAATTCTGTGGACGCTCTAGCTGATCGGCGAACATTTTGTGAATGACTTCGCTCGATAGAACTTTATTGCCTTCAAAAGAGAACTGGCTGACCGGTTGGTTTTCGGTGACAGTGATCTTGAGCAATACACCATTGGTGGTGCGCTCTGGCACAGCCTTTAGTGTGCGGTCATCAAAATAGCCAAGTCCATTGATGGCTTTTAAGTCAGCTGCAACCTGATCTCTGTCGAATGTATCGCCGGGTCTGGTTTTGACGACATTCATAATTTCGTCGCTGGGCACCAGACGATTGCCTTCGACTTTGACTTCATCAACGGTTAAATCGCCAGGCGAAGTAGCAGTTGAAGTGTCTTCTTGCACTTCTGCCTTTTCAACTTTTGGTGCTTCTTTAGAAGCTTCTTTAGGCTGCTCTTTCGCTAATTCCTTAGATGGTTCTTTTGATTCAACTTTAACTTCAACTTTAGGCGAATCTGATTTCGACGAATCAGACGACGGCATCAAAGCTTCTCTATCGGCATTCGATGGCCCGGCCATAGCCATTGCCTCAGCCGTAAGAACGCATTGCGGCACGAGCCCGATATTGACTGAAAGTGCTATCAAAGAAGATAGTGCTAAAAATTTCTGCAACTTCACGCAGTTAATTCCAGTTTTTTGAATTTGTCTGTAACCATCTTGGCACCAATTCTAGCACGCGTCACTTGCATGCCAAGATGAGAAAAGGTGTCTAGTGCTCCATTTGACGACCTCAAAGTTATAGGTCCTTTATGTGGATAAAATGTGACACGAAAATCGAAGCGCCTGTGTCTATCTTAGAATTTGGCTAAGGCTGATGAATAAATTTATCGCACACTTTACAACAAAAATGAATTAGTAATCATCTTGTGTCGCGTTTGCAATAATATTCTGATCGAGACACTATTATCTCCACAGCTTTTTTATTAGCAGAGTCTATCAGCAGAGGAAAATACAATGTACGAGCGTAAAACCAACAAACGTGAACGAGCAATCAACGTTGCCTTCGAGGATGTTCTTGGAGATTTGAGACGCTCAGAGCCTGCTGTCACGAAAGCCTCCACGGTCGGTGAAGACACTATGGATGGTGCTCATTTTGCGGCTCTGCTCGATAAGCACTTCGACAAACTCGACCCCAATCATGACGGCATCACAAAAGAAGAACTGACTCAAGCTTTATTGACACCATGGCAATACAAAGATGATGAATATGCCATGCTCAAGCTACTGGGCAAATATTTTGACACCATCATTCATATGTCCGACGATCAAGAAGGTCCAGAAACTGTCATTACTGAATTAGATAAAGAGGTAGTGGTACAGTTTTTGAGACACAGCCAGTTCACTCTAGCTCAGCTACAACAATGGCGAGCCATGGATCAAAGCCCTGACGTTTAATCAAAGCTATCCACCAGAGACCAAAAAACTTTGTCAGCGTTTTTCGAACCAACCAACCGCCTCAGGCGCCAGATTGATATTCACTTGTTTTATTTTTGTATATTCGTCGAGACCGAAAGTGCCAAGTTCACGTCCCCAACCACTTTGCTTATAGCCTCCCCACGGACATTCATTGTATGTGCTGTGGTAGCCATTGACCCAGGTGATACCAGCTTTCAAAGCTTTGACGACGCGATAAGCACGCGTAATGTCATTGCTGAAAACGGCACCAGCTAAACCGAAGACCGTGCCATTAGCAAGTTCAATGGCCTCTTCTTCTGTGGTGAAACTTTGCACCACAACCACTGGTCCAAAAATTTCTTCCTGGACGATGCGCATGGTCGGTTTGACGTTGCTGAAAATTGTTGGAGAAATGTAATAGCCATCTCCATAACCATCACCGCGTAAACGCTCGCCGCCAACTTCAAGTTTCGCGCCTTCTTTTTTGCCGATATCGATGTACTCAAGCACCCGATTCATTTGCTGTTCAGAAACAAGCGGTCCCATTTCGGTATCAGCCAGATTGCCTGCACCAACTTTGATTTGTTTGGCACGCGCGCTCATTTTTTTGATGAACGCTGGATAAATTGACTGTTCTACAATCATGCGCGATCCAGCCGAGCAAACCTGACCAGCATTGCAGTAAATCGCAAACAAAGCGTAATCCACAGCAATGTCGAGGTCGAAATCAGCAAAAACAATCATCGGCGATTTGCCGCCCAGTTCTAGTGTTGTTTTCTTGAGATTGGAAAGGGCGGCGGAAGCGATAATTTTGCCAGTTTTGACACTGCCAGTGAAAGCAACTTTGTCGACGAGCATGCTCTCAGCAATGGGGTGTCCGACATTTTGGCCGCCGCCAAGAACGATGTTCACCACACCTGGTGGCAAATCTAATTCTTGAAAAATCTCAGCCAGTTTGACCGCCGTCAAAGGTGTGTATTCGCTTGGCTTAAGCACACAAGTATTGCCAGCAGCTAGAGCTGGAGCCAATTTCCAGGCAGCCATCAAGAGGGGATAATTCCAGGGCACAATCATGCCGCACACACCAATTGGTTCGCGCACAACTGTAGTTACAGAAGGAGCTGGCACATCAATTGTCTGCCCGGTCGGTTTGGTGACCAGCCCTGCATAATATCTAAAGCACTGAGCGGCATCACCCATATCGTAAAGAGCTTCGCGCAGTGGCTTGCCACCGTTGAGAGACTCGAGCTCTGCTAATTCCTGGGCGCTTTCGTCAATTTTGTCAGCCAATTTAAATAGAAACGCCGAGCGTTCGGAAGCTGCCATTTTTGGCCACGGACCTTCGTCAAAGGCCTTGCGAGCAGCTTGAATAGCTTGCTCTACATGTTGTTTGCTCGACTCTGCCACTTTGCAAAGCGGTTTACCATCAGCGGGATTGAAAAGTGTTCTTTCCGACCCACCTTCTTTAAATTGTCCACCAATGAATTGATGCCATTGACGATCGACTTTGTTCTTGGGTGCCGTGATGGTCTGAGCCATGATGCAATCAACCTCTCTTAGACTTTGGCTAATCTCAACAAATGTACTTGCGCCCAAAGTGTGAAACAGTCTAGAGCTGGGCTTTCAGGAGAAACGACGAATGTGTCACAAGTGCACTAATAATAGCATTATGTGCGAAAATTGTTTTTCTGTGTGCAATCGTGTGTGGCAGTACTCTGCGGCCTTTACCCAATTTTCTTTGTAAGAACAATGACGACAAAAACGAATCAAGCGGAAAAGCCATATAAAGGCTCGTTTATCACGCTCGAAGGGCCAGAAGGTGCCGGTAAAACTACTCAAGCCAAGAATTTATCCAAACAACTAGATGCCATGGGTATCTCCCACATCATCACCCGTGATCCTGGCGGTACGCCGCTTGGGCGACAAATCAGACGGATTTTGCTCAACCCGGAAAATCCAGTCCATCCCATGACCGAATTGCTGCTATATCAGGCAGACCGTGCTCAACATATTTCAGAGTTGATTATGCCTGCCCTGCATGATGGCAAACTTGTCATTTGCGATCGTTATGTGGACTCGACCATTGCCTATCAAGGGTATGGCCGGGGCATCGATTTTAAAATTATCGATGAACTCAGTCAGATTTCTACAGGCGGTCTTAAGCCTGAAATGACAATCTTATTTGATCTAGAAAGTTCAGATGGTCTGGCTCGCCTACATCCAGGCGGTCATGACCGACTGGAGCGCGAGGCCCTGGAGTTTCACTTAAAAGTAAGACAGGGTTATCTCAATCTTGCCCAAGCAGAACCAGAACGCTGGCGAATTCTCGATGCAAGCAAACCAATGAGCATAGTCCAATCTGATTTCAGACGATTGTTACTGGAAAAACTCGGCGAAAAATTCAATCTCGCTGCCCTTGCTGATTGATACCACATTTGGTACCAAAGCTCACCGGATGCTAATCAGACTTTCACTGACTTAGCGACTTCAGCCCCGAGTTCATCGAGATCTCGACGGATTTGCGCCTCGTCACGCGCATCGATGCTTCCTTCGGCGGCAGTGCGCAAACTAAAATACTTGCTCTGCAAATCGGTTGCCCGTCGACGCAGATGTTGATAGTCGCTCAAACTGATGACGCCCTGCGCCTTTTTCTGCTCGAGATAATTGAGCAAGTCGGCAAAGATCGTACTGAGCGGAGGCGCTTGAGGCGCAGGCGCCTGATTGACTTGAGGCGCATAAATAATTTGCCCATAGACCGAATTATCCACCCAGGGATAGTAGTATCCGCTCTCACTGCGCCAGAATTGATTGGCATTAATGAGGTAATTTCCAGCGGCAGTAGCTTGGGGAATAGAATAAGACGGCGCATAGACCGGTGCGTAACCACCTCTGTTGAGCAGTCCCGGATTATAGTAAGGCGAAGCAATAGGGCGTCCTGGTATATAAGGCTGCACATAACCGACACCGGCCCGACCCAGTTGTTGCGCGCCTACCGACAACGGCAAAACTGGAAGAAACAAAGTTTGCACTGCCAATCCTGCAAGCAACGGCATCATTACCGGTCTTGCGGCTGCGCGTGCTGTCTTCATCGATCTTGCCTCTGATTCAAGCCATCTATAAAAAGTAAAGACGACAAGCGTGAGCAATTGTGCCTAAATTTTAAACCAGCGCGTATTCATCTCTTCAGCCGACAGGTGCACGCAAATCATGCTCCAGAACACGATAAAGGCAATGGAGTTGATATTGGCCACACCAGCTGATGGCAGACTATGGACTGTAGCCAGTGTAATCAATCCCGGAATAGCGATAATGCTGCAAACCAGGCACAGTCGACGGCAAACAATCATAAATGGTTTGCCCAGTTTGAAACGCATGTGATACAGAAAAAAGCCAATCACACCGACCGTTAGCGCAATAGCCAGACCATGCACAGCCGCCCAGAACATGATATTGCAGGTCACACCATAAAATGCGTGACCAATTGCCGCAAGCGTCGCATCCAAATTGAAAGGTTCTATATCTGTGCCCATATTCTCAGTCGCCTGCCTGGCGAAAATGCTAACCACAAGATCATAGCGCACGCTTGCCATCTCAAACATTTCTTGAAATTAGTATTGAAATTAGGATTGCATTTAGCTTTTAGGGGACGCCTACGGTGATAAATTACTAGGCATACTCAAAAAATCTGGAGCAAGCATGCAGAAAAGTCATAGTCTGGTCGTTCTGAGTCTCGTTTTGGCAGGATTCTTCCTGACCAAACCCCTTGCCCAGTCAGCAAAACCAAGCCAAGCTCCTGGCGAAAGTTTCGATCGCGCTCAAACACTGCTGATCAATTTGAACAAAGTACAGGGTTCGTCTGGCTACTATCTTTTAGAAGGTTTGCGCTTCAGCGAAACAATGGACCACAATTTGCTTAAAGCTCTAAGACAGGTTCAAGAGGTCGACAAAAAGTACGGCAGTCTGCGCAACAGCCCAGATTCGCGGCATCTTCAAGAAACCGCCATCAAAATCGACCGAGCGATTCAGGCAAACACTCAATTAAATTCGGATTTAAGAGACGCATACTCAGAACTTAAAGCCCAGATTAAAGAAACTCTGGCTGTCGATGAATTGAAAGGCGCTCCGCAGCAGCCTCAGTTCAAATCAAAAGACAAAGACAAAAGCTAAGCGAGCTTGCATTAGATTTAGAAAAATTTGGCTCCAGTGGGATTCGAACCTACAACCAAACGATTATGAGTCGCGTGCTCTGCCATTGAGCTATGGAGCCAGAAAATTTTTCAGGATTTGACTTCCACAGGTTGTGGAGTCATATATTTTTCAATGAAATCTGTGGTTACGTCTCCTTTGACAAAAGCTGGATGCGCTAGAACTTTTTGATGAAATGGAATAGTGGTGCGAATTCCTGTGATTGCATATTCATCAAGAGCTCGGTGCATACGAGCGATCGCTTCTTCGCGATCTTTACCCCACGTCACTAATTTGCTCACAAGCGAATCATAGTGAGGAGGAATGGAATAGCCAGGATAAGCGTGACTATCAACGCGCACACCAGGACCACCAGGAGCTATGTAAGCATCGATGCGGCCAGGCGATGGCATGAAGTTGCGATCTGGATCTTCAGCGTTGATACGGCATTCAATTGAATGCCCGCGCGCGATGATTTCTTCTTGCTTCCACGATAGTGGCAAGCCAGAAGCGACACGAATTTGCTCTTTGATCAAATCGACGCCATAAATCATCTCAGTGACTGGATGCTCAACCTGAATACGTGTATTCATTTCCATGAAATAAAACTCGCCATTGGCATAGATGAATTCAATCGTACCAGCGCCCTCGTAATTGATCGATTTTGCTGCCTTCACTGCAGCTTCGCCCATTTTTTTACGAATTTCAGGAGTAAGCGCAGGGCTCGGTGATTCTTCAATCAACTTTTGATGACGACGTTGAACAGAGCAATCACGTTCGCCTAGATAAACGCAATTACCGAAGCTATCAGCCATCACTTGAATTTCAACGTGGCGAATGGGCTTCAAATATTTTTCAAGATAAACACCAGCGTCGCCAAAAGAAGCGGCCGCTTCGCTTTGAGCGGACTGAATGGCAGCTGCAAGGGACGCTTTGTCGTTAGCCACACGCATACCGCGACCGCCACCACCGGCAGTAGCTTTGACGATGATTGGATAACCAATTTTATCAGCGATACGAAAAGCTTCCCTTTCGTCAGTAACTAGACCAACTGTTCCAGGCACCACAGGTACCTTAGCTGCGCGCATCGTGGCTTTGGCATTCGATTTATCGCCCATGGAGCGAATGGCATGTGTGCTAGGTCCAATGAATTTGATTTTGTGTTCAGCGCAAATTTCAGCAAAGTGCGCATTTTCAGAAAGAAAACCATAGCCTGGGTGAATGGCGTCAGCACCCGTGATAACGGCCGTGGAAATCAAGGCAGGGATATGCAGATAACTGCGTTTTGAAGGAGCCGGTCCAATACAAAATGCCTCGTCGGCCAATTTCACATGCAAAGAGTCGGCATCGGCTTGCGAATAGACCGCAACTGTTTGCACTCCTAATTCGCGGCACGCTCTGATAACTCGAAGAGCGATTTCACCACGATTGGCAATTAATACTTTTTGAATCACAATCGGCCGCCTTATCTATCTAACCTTTAGGATCAATCAAAAAGAGCTGCTGTCCATACTCGACAGTGCTGCCATTATCAACGCATACTTTGACGATGCGACCGGCAACTTCTGACGGCATATCGTTCATCAATTTCATCGCTTCAATGATGCAAACGGTTTGACCGATCGAAATACGGTCGCCAATATCTACAAACGGTTTGGCTGTGGGCGATCCAGCTCGGTAAAAAGTGCCAACCATTGGCGATGTGACAGAAATCCAATCTGCGTTGTTCACTGCTGCTGGTGAGGGAGCCGGTTCAGCAGCTCTGACTTCCGCGCGCGCCTCGCTTTTTGGCTCAAAAGACATTACATTGTTTTTTTGTGGTGCCACCGCTTGAGCGGCCGTTGCAGGTGATTCTGCAAATATCATCTGAGTTGCAGGCTGGACATTGCCACCCTTTTTAAGCGTGATCTTCTGATCACCGTGTTCAATTGTCAGCTCTGTGATGTCCGTGTCTGTGACGACCGCGATTAACTCACTAATTTGCTTGAGATCAATTTCCACCGGCATGCCCCTGCTTTAACGCTATTGCTAGCTCACGACTTTGAAAAAGACTTGCTGTCACACGACTGGCAAGTCACCAGCGCTCTGAAGAATACGGATCTGAGCGACACTCCAACCTGCATTCTTCAGAGCTCTTGCTCAGACTAGACTCTCGTCAAGTATTTGCGTGTACGAGTATCAACACGAATGGTTTCACCTTGTTTGATGTGAAACGGAACCGTGATTACTGCACCAGTTTCCAGAGTGGCTGGCTTACCGCCACCGGAGCTGGTGTCACCCCGTTCATCAGGTGTTGTTTCTTTGATTTGCAATTCGACTGTATTTGGCAATTCAACGCCGATTATTCGTTCGTCGTGCATCATCACCATAATGCCTTCTTGACCTTCTTTCATAAATTCATAAGTCGGTCCGATTTGCTTTTCATCCAGTTCAAACTGCTCGTAGGTGAATTTGTTCATCATGGTGAACTTATCGCCTGCTTTGAAAAGATATTGCATTTCCGATTTCTCGACGTTTGCAGTAGGCACCTTTTCAGCGGCACGAAACGTTTGTTCTAAAGTGCTGCCATTTTCAACGTTCTTCAATTTTGTGCGCACAAAGGCTGCACCCTTGCCCGGTTTAACGTGCATGGCTTCGACAACCTGCCAGATTCCGTTGTTCCAGAGGATTGTGACACCAGGTCTAAAATCGTTACTCGAGATCATTTGATATCCAAATCGTGAGCCTGAGGCAAGGCTTGGTAGTCAAGAAGAGATGCGGCTGCCCCTACGCCGTCGCTGATTTTATCACCCCGCTCGTCTAAGACTCTCAAACCCGTGACCTCTGCAAAGATGTTGCAACAGCCGAGGCTGAGAAATTGGCAAAGGAGCGTGAAGCTGGATATAATCAGCTTTTCAGCCTCTCTAAGGTCACTTCAGCAATGTCGACTCCAGTTATGTCTTCTAAAGAACCAGAAACCCCGAAATCCGCCTACGAACCCAAAGAAGTAGAAACGAAGTGGTCCAAAGAATGGATAAAACTCGAAGTCTTCGACCTGGATGTAGATCCGTCCAAGCCGCCCTATTCAATTGCTCTGCCGCCGCCGAACATAACGGGCAGTCTGCATATGGGACACGCACTAAATGGCACTCTTCAAGACATGCTTATTCGTCTAAAACGTATGCAAGGCTATAACGTCCTCTGGCAGGCCGGTACCGACCACGCTGGCATCTCGGCGCAAAACAAGGTTGAAAAACAATTAAAGAAGGAAGGCAAAAACCGCCACCAGCTCGGTCGCGAAGAATTTATTAAAAGAGTGTGGGCATGGAAGGAAGAAAATGGCGCTGAAATTATGGAGCAATACAAGCGCCTGGGCGTGTCTTTCGCCTGGGACCGGGTTGCTTTCACAATGGACAAAAGTTATGTCGAAGCAATTTATCGCGCCTTCGTCACTTTATATAAAGAAGGCTTCATTTATCGAGGCAACCGTGTCACAAACTGGTGCCCTAGATGTTTGACAAGTCTGTCGGATCTCGAAGTCGAACACAAAGAGACTAAAGGATTTCTTTATTCTGTTAACTATCCGCTCGCTGATGGTTCTGGTGCTCTGACAGTTGCAACCACTCGTCCCGAAACAATGTTTGGCGACACAGCCATTGCCGTTCATCCAGCTGATGATCGCTATAAATCGTTCATCGGCAAAAACGTTCGTTTACCTTTGACCGATCGTGAGATTCCAGTCGTTGCCGATCATCATGCTGACAGAGAATTTGGCACCGGCGCTTTAAAAATCACTCCAGCTCATGACGCAAATGACTGGGAAGTAGGACAGCGTCATAATCTGGCAGCACCAATCACAATTGATTTGGCAGGCAAATTATTTGCCAATGAATTCGTTCCCGAAAAGTTTCAAGGAATGGATCGTTTTGCCGCACGTACAGCCATTGTGGAAGCCTTGACCGACTCTGGCAATCTTGTCGAAGCCAAAGAGTATGTGCATGGTGTTGGACATTGCGAACGTTGCGAAACCGTAATCGAACCATGTTTGACCGACCAATGGTATTTGAAGATGACCGAACTTGCGGCACCTGCAATTTTGGCCGTTGAAGAAGAACGGATTCGTTTCGTGCCGGAAAGATACGCAGATACATTTTTAGCCTGGATGCGCAATGTGCGCGACTGGAATATCAGTCGACAGTTGTGGTGGGGTCATCGCATTCCTGTATGGACTTGCGATCAAGGTCACGTTGACGCTTACGAAGAAACACCTGCTGCCTGCTCCGTTTGCGCATCGATTGTTTTGACTCAAGACGAGGACGTACTCGACACCTGGTTCAGCTCCGCTTTGTGGCCGTTTGCCACCATGGGCTGGCCAGATTTAGATTCACCAGAATTGAAGGTTTTTTATCCAACTGCCGTCTTGTCGACTGCTCGCGAAATCATCAATCTCTGGGTTTCGCGGATGATTTTCATGAGTATGCATTTACTCAAAAAAATTCCTTTCAAAGAAGTTGTGGTGCATCCTGTTGTTCAAACGTCTGATGGCAAACGCATGTCTAAATCTATGGGCAATGGCATTGATCCATTGAAGATGATCGATAGATATGGCGCTGATGCCAATCGTTTCTGGTTCTGTTCAGTCGGCGTAAAAGGCGATCAAGACGTTCGCTTTCAAGAAGCCAAACTAGAAGAATACAAACGTTTTGCTAATAAGCTTTGGAACGCTGGTCGTTTTACTTTGACTCAATTAGAAGGCTACACAGCCAGAGGCATCGAGCAAGATAAGCTAACGCCAGCCGATCGCTGGATTTTGCACCGCTATGAGGCAATGCTTAAAGCTGTAAGCAAAGGTTTCAACGATTTCGATTTCCACATTGTGGCAAGCGAATTGCATACATTTACTTGGGACTATTTCTGCGACTGGTATCTGGAAATGGCCAAAATTCAAATTGCAGCCGAAGGATTAGCGATAGGCGAAAACTCGCAAACCAAGCGTGTCTTAGCGACTGTGTTTGAAGGTTTGATGAGAGCGATGCATCCAGTGATGCCGTTTATAACAGAAGACTTGTGGCAACGCACACCAAAATCTGAACTCTACCAGCAACTTGATTCAATCATGTTTGCCCCGTTTCCACGTTCAGATGAACGCTTCATCGATGAAAAAGCTGATGCTCGCATGACTTTTGTCATGCGTATAATTCGCTCGATTCGCAACCTGCGTCAAACTTACGATGTGCCACCATCTGCTGAAGCTCAAGTCATTTTTGTTTCTGACAATATTGACGAAAGTAACATTCTCAAAGAAGGCATGGATTACATCAAACGATTAGCTAAGGCCAATCCTGTCAGCATTGAAAGTCCAGGCGCCATGCCGAAACTTTCGGCCAAAGAAATTGTTTCTGGCGTCACCGTTTGCGTGCCACTGACTGGTTTGATTAATGTTGAAAAAGCCAAAGCGAAAATCATGCAACGCAAAGAAGGCGTTGAAAAAGAAATCGAAAAGAAAAAACAGACTGTAGACAATGCCGATTTCGTAGCCAGAGCACCAAAAGAAAAAGTAGAAAAACTGCAGGTTGAATTGAAAGATCTCGAGAATCAATTAGAGAGCATTTTGAGTCAGCTCAAGGTATTAGAAGACGCTTAATTGAATAACAATGCTAGCTGGTATTCGGCTGCCTGAGCGCACATGACAGACAAAGCCACAGTGAAAGCCAGTGCAAGCGTATTTAATTTGATTTGTTTAGAGAGAAAAGTAATCATAAAATTCTCCAGTAGATCATCCAATTTCAAACACTAAGATTTTCCGGTCCTAAAGCGAAAAGATTATCCAGCTGTTTCTGTTCAAGCATGACGAACTGACCTGGCTTTAAATGCAAGTGAAAAAGATTGAGGGCGCCAATTGCCACGCGAATCAAACGCAGCGTCGGGCAACCAACAGCAGCCGTCATCTTTTTTACCTGACGATTGCGCCCCTCGGTCAAGGTCAGCTCAATCCAGGCGGTAGGAATGTTTTTGCGTTCTCTAATGGGCACCGGGCGCGGCGGCAGTTTCGGCTCGTAAGTGAGCAAGCTGGCTTTGGCAGGCATCGTCATTTTACCCTCAAGGATCACACCGTTTGCTAGATCGTGCAATTGCTTATCAGTTGGAATATTTTCCACTTGAGCCATGTAAGTGCGAGGATGTCTGGATTCAGGAGTTAAAAGCTGAGTGTTCAGGCGACCATCGTCCGAAAGGATAATCAATCCCTCCGAATCAAAATCAAGTCGACCGACTGTATAAATGTCTTTTGGGAAATCAAAATCGGCAAGCGTGCTTTTATCGCTGCCTTCAGGCACAGTAAACTGGCACAGCACGGCATAAGGCTTATTGAAAGCGTAATAACGTCGAAAAGGATCGGCTTTAAATCTATGCACAGGAATTTTCTAAAAGGACATCGCCACAACAAATGATACACCTTCGCTCTTAATGAACAGATAATGCTTCCAGCAACAGTTTTGCCAATTTGCTATTCTAACCGACCACCAGAGCAGTCGAAAGTCTGAATAATCCGGAGCTGACGCAAATTATGAATACCGTGGAAATCAAGCCTTACGGCACTTGGCAATCACCAATTCAGTCGAGCGAAATCGCCTCGGGCACTTTACGCCTCGGTTCGGCTTGCTTAGATGGAACAACAGCCTACTGGCTCGAAGGCAGACCAACTGAAGGAGGTCGTCAGGTCCTTGTCAGCCGCAGCGCCGACGGGAAAGTCAAAGACGTCCTCGAAGCTCCCTTTAGCGCTCGCACGCTGGCTCAAGAATATGGCGGTGGTGCCTATGTAGTGCAAGATGACGTTTGCTATTTTTCCAATGCCGACGATCAAAAAATCTATCGCATTAAAGCAGGGGGCACACCGCAGGCAATCACAGGCGATGGTCGCTTTTGTTACGCTGATGCAGACGTTGACAGCAAACGCAACCGATTGATAGCCGTCATGGAAGACCACACGCAGACCGACGAAGAGGCTCTGACCAAACTGGTGTCGGTGAGTTTATCTGACGATGAAAAGGAACTGGGAAAAGTCGACGTTTTAGTTGAAGGTGCTGATTTTTACTCTAACCCACGCATCAGCCATGATCACAGACAAATGTCCTGGCTCAGCTGGAATCACCCCAATATGCCCTGGGACGGTTGTGATTTATGGCTCGGTCAATTAGACGAGCAAGGCGCAATTGTGAGCAAAGTACAGCTGGCTGGTGGCGTCGATGAATCGATCATGCAACCTGAGTTCGCTGAAAACGGCGACTTATATTTCATTTCAGATAGATCAGGCTGGTGGAATTTATATGTTTTCCAAACACCGCTAAAAGGTCTTACCGCTACCGCCGTCTATCCTTTAGACTTCGATTTCAGCTCGCCTCAATGGGTATTTGGTCTTTCCAGTTATTCCATCATTGCACCAAATTTGCTGCTGTGCACCTATGTCGAAAACAGCACGTGGCAGTTAGCGTTCATAGAAATTGACACTAAAACGCACAAAGGCACGCTCAAAAAAATCGAATCTCCATATACAGATTTTTCCTATATCAATGCTGTAAACGATAAAGCCATTATGTGCGCAGGATCGCCGACAGAGCAAAATGCAGTCGTTGAACTTGACTTAACGACGCTCGAATTTACTGTGCTCAAGCCATCTTCTTCGACAAAACTGAACGCTGATTATGTCTCAGTGGCTCAAGCAATTGAATTTCCCAGCGAACGAAATTTGACAGCGCATGCCTTTTATTACCCTCCCAGAAATAAAGACGTCGTGGCACCACAAGGCAGT
>Ga0182030_10009281_pt1 | contig 20161 bp, 20 predicted proteins | sample 812S3MmetaG_FD_121299 | JGI IMG/M metagenome (GOLD analysis project Ga0182030, IMG submission 121299) | Permafrost microbial communities from Stordalen Mire, Sweden - 812S3M metaG (Illumina Assembly) | ecosystem: Environmental > Terrestrial > Soil > Wetlands > Permafrost | place: Sweden... | reverse complement strand
CTTCCAAAATGTGAGTTTTATTGGTGTTCATGTAGCTGGGATTAATCGCCGCAATTTGCGGTCAGACAAGCTAGTCCGCCTTTCTTCGTACCAAATCCTTCCCTCGAGCCTTCCTCCCATCTGGCAAAACCCTTTCAGTATTCTGTACATGGTAGAGCACGAAGGGGTATATCAGGTCGGATACCAGTCCAGTGCCCCATAAGAAAAGACCGAATGGTGACATAAAGTACTCATGTGCTTCCCGCCAGAAGTACCACGCCCACCCATAATTGAAATATAGCCCTGTGATCGATCCCAGAGTTCGAGAGGCCCTGGAAAATAGTTCAGCATAATGTCAGAACAGCGGTTTAACAAACTTACCAGACGCCCCAATTCACACCACCAGAATGCTGTCTCACGAGTAATTGAGCCAAGCTTGCGACACTTAGATAGGCCTGAGCAAAGGCTGAGCTCCAAAATCCTAGCTCCGTCGTATCAGGGCCAACAACCCCTCTATAGAACTTCCCTTCTTTCTTCCCGACGTCGTTGTCAATCCACCATTTCGCAAAGGCGTATTGACCCAACGAAAGATAAACAATCATGACACAAAGGAGGAGGCCCAAATTCCGTTCAACAAAAGGAGCATGGTCCCATTCATGCTTGCCAAATTTCAACAAGTAATATACCAAGCCGCAATCAATCAAGAGCCAGATACCGAACACAGCAAACTCGAGATTGGTTTCCGAAACATAGAGCGCGTAAACAAGCTCCCAAGAGAAGTTAAAGGCAAGAACGAACAAAGGCATGCCATAAGTACGCGTACGATTGGACTCTCGAAGCATGAGAAGGTAGCAGATGGTCCAGAGCATACCACCTACTTGAAGGAGGCCAGCGCAGACTGCGACGACGTGGGATGGCACGTGAGAAGGGGGAACGTCGTTCGAACCCATATTGGCTCTAGGAAGAGAATTTTTGAAGAGAGATATGGAAGAGAGAAAGGGTTGCGATTTGGATTCTGTTATTAAATGTGACTCTAGAGAAACCTTCTGGGGTGAATTGAACACGTCCAAGCCGTCTGCTCACCTCATCCTTACCCTATTTGCATGGCGGCCGCTTGCGAAGCTGCAAATTAGGCCTTTTATTGATCGCTTCGCGGACGTGCCTCTGTTTAAGAGGAAAATGTCAGACGGGAAGGACGTCGTAGTTCTGCCTCGGCTCCGGCAAGCTGCAAATCACCCCGCGTGTCAGAAACTCGAGAATGACATCAAAAGCTTCAATGTTGTTCAATGACTGCGATTCAATTGTCTTGCGCGTCTTTGAGACAAATTTTCCGAACTCAGCCTGCAGTTTTACCGATTAAGAGGTATAATAGAGTTTTGCGCCAAAAGACAGTACATAGGACGTGGTTGACAAGTACATCTCGGAGATTTATATTCTCTTCGGCACAAGAAGGGACAAGATTGCCTACTATGAGCCCTCCTTCAGCTCTCCAGAAGCAATATATGTCTTCGGGATCAAAACCCAAGAAAGCAATTGCAGAACCCCGACCCAGCGCAAGGTAATTATCCCCTACTCTACTTAAGAATTCTCACTGACGGAACCAGCATTCTCCTCATCTCTCCTTCCAACCAAATCCTCCTTCTCCACCGCGTCAGAACTTCAAGTTCCTTTCCATCAGCGCACGTGTTCCCCGGTGGGAACCTCTCCGCTTTACAAGATGGCGAAATACCCTCCTCAACGGATCCAAATAGACATGTAGACGGCGCAGCATATAGAATAGGCGCAATTAGAGAATGCTTCGAAGAAAGTGGCATCTTACTCGCAAAACGAAACGATGGCAGTGGTGCAATATTAGAAGTGCCAGAAGATGTACGAGAGAAAGCTCGGAAAGATATACATGCTGGGAATCTCAAATTTGTAGACTGGGTTAAATCCCAAGGTGGTGTTATAGACTCTGGTAATAGTTCACATCTAGGCAGAAAGGCCATGCTGACGGAAGTCTAGAATCTTTATTACCATTTACAAGATGGATCACTCCAACGAATCTCCCCAAACGATTTACAACTCAAATGTACATATATTTTCTACCATTGACACAAACATCCGCAAATAATATATCTACCAAAGCTGTGATACCCGTGCCTACGTCAGATGGTGGTTTGGAACATACGGCTGCCCTTTTCTCGAGCTGTCAGGAATGGCTTGAACAAGCTACTCGAAACGATATCATATTATTTCCGCCCCAATACTATTTGATGTACCTTCTCTCGCCGTTCCTCGATGTCTCATCCTCGAAGATCCCTTTAACAGACGAGTTACAGAAGCAAAGAGACGGAGTATTGGAATTTTTAAAAGGGGATGGAGATGGGAAGGGGGTGAGGTGGGCAGATAAAGTCATGAGCCCTGTTGGGTTGTTGATGCGAAAGAGCGATGGAAGGAGTGTTCTTGGTCTTGAGAAGCCTGGTCCTGAATTGAAAGATAGTGGGAGAAGGGGCGATGAAAAGAGGGTTGTTTTGGTCAACTTCAACAAGGAAGGTCCGCGTAATGTTGAAGTGAGATTAAGGAAGGATGTTCTGGATGAGGAGAAGGCTACATTTAAAAATTCGAAAATTTAGAGGTAGTCGCGGGTAGTAGATATCCCGAGCTCCTCAAGCCATTCTAGAATTGTGATTTTCCCACAATAGATGGACGCTTTTATACAGGCTTCAAGGAACATCTTTGTTACCATTTACAATGCACATAAACAAGAGGTCGTTCGAGGCTTGCCTGCATGAAGATCCCTGCAATGGCTGACAGCAAGGCTGAGTACAAAGCCCAACACACTTCGTCGCAATCCTCTAAATATCAATGTTTCATCCCATTATCCAAATCCACTATGGCAGAATTACTCGGCGTCGTTGCCAGCGGAATGAGTGTCGTCTCCCTTGGTATCCAGATCGCTGAAAGTATTCAGAAGCTCAGGGCCTTCTATGCGCTCGTCCAGGCTGCGCCGGCGGATATTCTTCTTCTCCTCGATGAACTCGAAACCTTGAGCTTAATCCTTGAAGACATCGATCAAAGTTTCCAAGATGAAGTCTTCCCTAATGCCAGAGCCAAGCTGATCGTCATGAAGAGCTATCGTCTCTGTCGCAACAGCGGTCATGCTCTGACAGCATTGGCGAAGGATTTAGAGCGGGGAATACAAAGCGGAAAGAGTAAAGGTGGATTCAGAATGGCGCTGAAGAAGGATAAAATTGAGGACCTGAGGAAAAGACTTGAAAGTGCGAAGTCGACGCTGCAATTGGCGAATCAGTGCTACTACCAAAGCATGCAAAGTCAAAATTGGATGAGCCAGGAGCAAAACTTGGATCAAATACGGACTTCGGTCTCACAGATATCTGGCATGATGATCGAATTCTCTTCTGGCAAAGAGAAGACTATGATGGCTCGGGACGGAGATCCAAACGTGGAAGCCGAGTCAGTCATGAGGAGAAACGTCGACGATGAGCAACAATATACACCCAAACGCTCGAGACTAGTGACATCAAGACTCACTAATCGTACTGGTATGAAATTATCTGGCTCTTTTGGTCTGATGATAGCAATCCATGGCCACTCGACCATGACATCACTCTCCATCAGCTTACCTCCTTGGCTATATGCTCGAAGATGCCATCTTTGTCTCGTCAAGGCTCGTCAAGGTTGGGACTATAGCTTTCGATCGTACAGAATGGTCCCCTATGATGCTGATGTATTTCAACATTGCATGGCTGGCAATGTTGCAGCTCTGCAGCAGTTGTTTCGAAGTGGGGCGTCATCGCCATTCGAGGTTGACCCAGATGGAAGAACACCTCTTCACGTAAGTTTCAAAATACAACCTTCAGATATCGAGTTGACCAAAGCAAGTACGCAGCCTTATATGTACGTCCCAAGGTTTGCCGCTTTCTCCTTGAGAATGGTGCAGATGGCACTGCAAGGACATCTTGGCAGGGTGAATTTAAGTCTTTTCGCCTTGATGACCTTTGGGATTGGCCGGAATGCGACTATCAGGATAAGGAACGTCGAGGCCTGCCAGCCTATTCGTAAGTATTTTATGATTGACTCACTTCATTATCTCGCACGCAAAAGTTTGTTCACAACTAAAAGCATTCAGGACTCCCTTGCATCTTCTGACCATGACTGATCCCAAATTTATTGATAACTGGAGACACTCGCCTGATTTTGCTTTCGGCGAGACTCCTTATGATCAACCAATCGAAGTTGACTTCCAGGAGACTGTCCAGCAATTAGCTTCTAGGCGCAATGTTGACCTCTTCGACGAAGACTAATTCGGAAGAAATATATTTCAAACTTTCGCAGGCCCTGCTCAAGTATTTCAGTGGATCAAGTCTTACGAGGAACAGCAGACTCTCAATATGGCCCCTGAACAGATCCGCGATATTATTGCTGCAAAAACGTCTGCTCGTGTGCTAAACTTTGCCAAGTTAATCAACACTTTCCTCCTGGAAAAGACCATCACTAAAGAGATGTCACACTTTAATGATGATTCTGGGTCCATTCTATATTGGGTTTCGATGAATTGGGTCGTTGCATATCGCATGCAAATAGAGAACGATCTCAATGACTTAATAAAAGCCCTCATCGTCGCTGGTTCAGATTTAAATGTAAGTTTACAAGAAGGACACATTGAAATAAACTATTCGATTCTCTTGCTTATGGTGCTATGCTTTTTGGACAAACCACGTCGCGAGCTTTCCAATGTAGTAAAAATATGGCTGCAACTGCTTTCTGACGCTGGCGTGGATCTGGTGGAACACGGACGAATGGAGAATATTCTTCATCGAGATGGCAAGTCGAGTTGGACTTGTATCCGCAATATCGAAAATGTGGAGAGCTTCGAGAATTGGTGCACATTTGAGCTCCTCGAGATGCGGATAGGAAAAAGTCCTGAAGATTCTTATCTCGAGTTCGAGGATTTATATGTTTCCGAGGGACTCGCAGTGCCTTTCTGGCTTCTTGTGGAGGGAGATGAGGGGTAATACGACTGGTTCTTTGACAATGACGACGACGGCTCAAACACAGACGAGTGCGAAACAATTCCAGGAACTTGGCCAGAAGAGTGAGGGACTTAGCACGATCGCTTTTCTAGAGAGCATGAGTCTCGCAAGATTACAGAATACCCCTCAGAAACTTCAATCAGTCTTTCTGTCTCCAACACAAGGCCGTTTGGTTTAGGATTCTAGTGCTTCGCTCGAAAGCATGCAGCAACGCTTCAAGCGCTACGTTATCCGAAGACGCATCTTCAAGGTTCTAGCTTTGGCCCTCGAACCAACGAAAAAGTGTATCGCTGAGTTTCTATTGTTGTATAACTTACGACTCACTTACGGGTTGGGAATCGGAGCAAGGCAAAGGCAAAGTCAAGTTGGAGGGTTGGACTCTCATCATTCCATTGCTTCCGCGAACAAGGGCCCCCCACCCTTTCCCCCCAATTTTAAAATTTTTATTTTATTTTATTAACAGCAAGCTTCAACTGCACCGGCCAGATTCTAGACTTCAAGGGGATTCAATTGGGGTCTTCTTAAGGAAACGAGAAATGCAACCTCAGCCCTAGGCCCTTTCCTTGGATTCCTCAAGACCCAGGATCGAACAAATACTACTATTAGCTGAACTATCGAAATTATCGCCATCATGCACTTTGATCAATCTCTCAACTGTGTGAGCCAAAGCTAAAATCAAGGCGGTGATCGGAATTTATCCCGCTCAAATTCCAGACCGTAGAGATGTCCATAGTTTGATACTCGTAGCGACATAAAGTCTTCCCCCAGGCCACCACGCAACAAGAACGAAACTGGAGATCTTACTGGGCCTAGCTTGATGAATGTTAAGTTGTGGGCGTATTCACAAAGGGCGAGCTGGGAACCAGATCAAGAAAAACAAGAATATCAGAACGGTTATCATGATACGTTCTCAAATGGAGAGAGGGAAGCTATTGTTCCTACTGATGAATGTAGTAAGAGCGCTCAGAATTGATGCTTGGGAGTAAAGAAAATGAAGGAGAAGCAGGGGATCGTAGCGTGTATACAGTCAATACATTAGCCCCTAAACATTTCGGCACCACCAAATGTGATCACATTCAGTCTTTTTTTGAATTTAAGACGCTTTCAGGATACTTTAAAAGCCACAAGGTTAAACCTACAGAAGCTTGTCCGAGGCTGGGAAGCAAAACGTAGGAGAAGGTTGCATAAAGCTGAGAGGCTAAGAGTCATAGACTTCCACATACAATCAACGAGAGGATACTATACACATCCTCACATCACATTAAAGAATCACTTCACCTATACAATTTGAACATGTCCATGCAATCATCGTATATAAAAAGCAAAACCGAGACGCCAATCAATAGCGACTCCTTGCACCACCTCTGAGATTCTCTTTCCAAAGACAGCAAATACTCTTACTCTCACACCACCTCTTTACCTCTTTAGGCTCCACCTCTCCGTCCCAGCCTACTTTATCCAAAGCACCAGTATTGAGCCAGACTGTCAAATCTTCGATGATTATAGGATCGTAAAGAAGGATCTTCTCGTGCCAGCTAGGATTCTTGTTGTCTTTCGCACGCGGAGCATTGTTAACAGCTTGAGTGATGTGTTTGAAAAGCCGTACTTGGGTCGATGTTGGTGAAAGCACTGGACTATCCTCGTTAGTGGACGCCGATAGTTGCAGTGGCAATGGTGGTGATCGAATCTGAGATGGACGGCGCCGAGGCGGAGTAGGGGAAGTATCCGAGTCCGATATCTCTTCAACAGGTTGCTTGCTCTTTTTCTTTAACTTTTCGGGTGTTCGGATTTGGGACAATGGCGTATCGCTATCCATTTCCAGATAGTCGACGGTATTTATTGGCTTCACTTTTGCGACTTCGGATATTGCTTGGGACTTTTTGGGCGAACTCCCGATACTATCTTTCCTCGGCCTGCCCCTTGGTCTTTTAGGAGACGTGGTTTCCACAATGGTAGAAGGAGCCGCCTCCCTGCCAGTAAATTTTGGTTGTTTTTCAGGGGATGTTTTCAGAATTTTATTGGTTCCCAATGTACCTAAAGCCATTCTTTGCTTACTTTCCCAACATTTCTCCAAAAGAAGGATCATTTGATCTCTGTTCTTCACAGGTTTGAAGCGATATGATGCAATTTCTTTTGTCAATTGAGCGGTTGTGTACGAAGTATAATCGGGCTTTCTGGCGTCCTGAGATTTGCCGGGCTGAGATGACTTTGTAACCGCTTTTGGAGCTTCGCCAACGGCTTCGGACTGCTTTTTCTTCTTCGGACTTTTGAGAGATGAAGCGGGGTTCGTACTTCTCGAAGGACTGCTCATCAGTTCGTCCCGGATGGCTGCTTCTATAGGTCCAATTGGCTTCGCGGTGGGTTCAGGAAGTATAAGATCTGTCGTCACTTCCTCAATATTATGCCAAGGTTCATCATCGACTGGGGATTTTTGCATAGGGAGAGAATCCGCCATTTTCTCAATTTGATTAGAAACTGCTGGCGAATCTACCAAATCGACCATTTCCACATCCAGTAATTCTCCTGTAATGTCTCGAGCAGCAGCGGACCAAAGATTTCGAGTCGCGGACGGTAGAACCTTGCCCCTATTCTTGCTTACCTGAGGATTCGTTGATGGTAGAGGAGAATCAGCAAACGGGTCATCAAGATTAAGCTTGTTTGATGCTTGCATAGCTGCATGTATATCTCGCAAAAGGGTCGGCGAGTCTTTTTTTGCTAGCTGACTCGATGTCCCAAAAACAAAATCTTGGTTGCCGACTTGCTTTAAAGCCGACTCTGGTGAGAGCAAAATTGGAGCCTGTGCAGCCCCTTTACCTGACTTTTTCACAGGGCTTTTGGATCGAGGTTTGCCAGGGATTTTGAAACCGTCATCAGTGACGCGTTGAGTAATCTGATGAGAGAAGTATTGCAAAATCGGGGCCGGCTTTTCAGGTTCGCCCTCTGACGCATACGCAGAAGTCGCCCGCTCAGTGATGGTCCTCGCTTTCTTCTTAGGCATCTTCTCTTTCGGAGCTGTAACAGTAGCTAGAGCCGGTGTAGCCGAAGGATTCGTTTTCACAAGCTCGATCAGCTTTCGCTTTCTCGCACCGCCAATTTCTGCAGACTTCGTTCCAATGGAAGGGGCCCCAGTATTTATGAAACCAAAACTGCCAAAAAGATCTTTGAATCCCCTGCTGCTTTCAGTCAAACCACCCTCTGAGAGAGTAACAGAGCCCAGAGTCCCCAATTTCCCAATCTTGGCAGTTGCTGTAGGTGGAGTCCAAGTCGTCCGCCTCTTGACAGCTTGGACTAAACCAAAATCTGTAGGGTTATTAAATGGGTCGGGTAATGCATCAGAAGACTTATTGATGGCATCGGCGATTTCAGTATCTTTGACGCTATTGCTTGATGCTTTCGTAATCTTTGCCGTTGACAGTTTACTTTGAATCTCTCCATCTGCTTTCTTGACCCTTGGTTTCCTCGCCGTCTTTTCTTTCGCCACAATCCCAATGGTTGATTCGCCTTCCACCTTCTTCGCTCTAGGTTTTCGAGCGGCTTTTGCGTGTTCCTCGGGGTTACTATCCACTTTCTTTGACTTTGTATTGCGTGACTGCTCAGCTTCCGGCCCATCGATCAAACTCTTGGCTTTCTTTCGAGCCTGCCGAGAATGCTTTGCTTCATTCCCAACCTCTGTATTGTCGCTCTTCTTCGCAATCGTTTTCCGCACTTTCGTTTTTGCTGGCTTAGCAGATTCTGATTCATCTATATCCTTGCTCGGATTTGGAAATCGAAATGTATCTAGCTCTTTCGTTTGTTCCGATGACGGTTTCGAAAGGAGACTTGATGCAGTCGTAAACGAGGCGGAAGCATTTTGAGGAATCGGTGCCGCACGACTCCCTGTACGTATGAAAGGAGGTTTTCGTTTGAATACTTCACTTGGGGAGAGTAGTGGCGAAGAGGACATGTCGTAGTTCCTGAATTGCCTCGGTGGGGAAGAGGATAGGATTACGAGCTCGGATGAAGCCATTGCCCAAACTTTGCGCCGGGCGCAATTGGACACAACTGGAAGGCACGACAGGATTGAGATTCTGGAATCTCGGCCAGATACGCTTTGCAATTCCTATTTACAAGGACGGGCGCTCCTCTTCGAATCGTCGTGTCGTTGATGTTGACATTCTACATTCGGCAAGCGTCGTTGAACACGACCCAGACTCCAAATCACGTGCGGGTCCTTCTTGGATCCTCGCTTAAACCTTAGCCCTCCCGAGCGCCCACCAAAAATTACAACGTCGAAATATTGCCTTACTGTAATCTACGACTTTAAAGACTCCTCAAACGCCTCAAATCCCCATACACCTACAATCAAAAAGCCGTCAAAATGGAAAACGATAAGGGAGAACTCGTCGATCTGTAGGTCGTTTCAGAATCGGAAAATTGCCGTGAGAATTTCAACTGATTTCAATTTTCACAGCTACGTCCCCCGCAAATGCAGCGCAACCAACCGCATTATTAAGGCAAAGGACCACGCATCCGTTCAGATCTCCGTCGGCAAGGTTGATGAGAATGGTCGATTCACAGGCGAGAGCCAAGTTTACGCCCTTTGCGGTTTCGTACGAGCGATGGGCGAGAGTGATGATTCTTTGAACCGATTGGCACAACGGGATGGATTGTTGAAGAACGTTTGGAGCGGAAGCAGCCAAAGATAAATGCATATCGTGGTGATTTGGTACGAATGAAACGGTCTGCGTTGTCTGGAAGGATTGTGCTAATTCTTGTATTGCAGATTTGCTTTATGGGCTGAAGTGTGAAATGGGAGAAGAGAGGAACATCTGGGAGGGCTCATCTAGGCATTTGCTGAGATAGTCTCTACATGTGCTGATAATCGACAAACTTTTCCACACTTCAATGGCTTCGAATCCGTGATAACGTTTTGATTTTGCACGGCTCTTCGAAACTCCTCGTACCCACTCCAGGGTGACCAATTTGTTCGAGGAGTCAGATTGCTATCTCTATAGCTTCGCAGCCGAAGATCGATCCAATTCTAGCCTTCTGAAGAGCTGTGACGTTAGAGCATCTCGTCAGAGCACAGATACGGGCCGGACATGACTTAGGGTTCATATTGACATGTTGCTTTGTAACTGATCCGTAGTAAAACATTCCCTTAGCTTTAGAATACCCTGCAGAGCGTTCAGACAGTCACGTTGTCGTTAATTCGGCGCTATAAATTAAACGAAAGGGTAATTTGAACGTCTCCCTCTTCTTTGTACTTTATCCATTGCAATTCATACCTTACTGCTTATAATTGGAACTCTTCAAATCAACGAACATGCATTCCGTTCAAACTCTCGCGTTCAAGATGAACCAGCCGAATGCCGACTGCATCGTTCCATGCCCAGGAAATTGCCTTTTGGGGATGGGAAAAACCTATGATCTCCTTCATGACCTCTTGAAGTATTGGGTCTCTCTTTTGAGCAGCCTAAATATCTTCAAATATATATAACGTTTTCGCTTTGAGAAAGATAAGCGAATAGATTTTCTGGCCTATTTAGCTTGTCTTTTCTTTCGTCAACAGTTTCCTCTTCGTATCAACCTATCTGGTCATAAGTCAATCCGTCAGGTCATGTCCCTTCCCACGATGGAGGATGCCTCAAGCCACGCAGTCCCGAACTGCGCAGCAACTCCCCTATCTTTGCCTGAAACTCAAGAAACCACTACGAATGCTGTCGATGTCAGTGCCACGGAATTCACCCTATTTCCAAAGCTTACTATCGAGTTACGCTTGAAGATTTGGTACGTCTTATTATGGCCCTTGATTTGGCGATAGTCAGGGAGTTCAGCTCTTGCCATATATCTTGAGAGTTATCGGCTCTTCAGCTCTTGAAATATCTATCTAAAGCTAGTAGTAATTTTATAAACAGGAAGTTCGCCGATATCAACCTTCACGAACATGACGTTCGAGTTGAAGTCCAGAACTGCAAGCCGATCGAAGGCTCCACCGAAATGGTCAATCCCCGGTTCAAGCTTCTTACTTCTATTCCGGTTCTTTTTCACGTCTGTCGCGAGTCTCGAGCAGAAGCCACGAAGAAGTATATCGCCGTTTTCGCGAGTTATGATGGAGAAGACCGTCGGTCGATCTATCTCAACCCCAAGGTTGATACTCTCTTCATCCGTATCCCATTCTGGAATTGTGTCTGGGCTAGTGACACATTCATCTGTGATCACGACAGGGAGTCAACCACCCAGTCCGATGACGGTAACATGTTGCCCGGAAGCGATTTGGCGTCACGAACTACTGTAGTTGCTTTGAACCCCCGACGTAATACTGCGTGGTGGAAGGAAAGACTTGTTGTTGTTGTCCACAGTGAGGAGGAATTTGCTAGTCTTATCGCTGATGAGGAAGATAGTGGTACGTTTCTGAAAATTTTCAAGAGTTCAACCTTGAGTGCTCGAATACTCAACCCACATCATTCGAGATCTCATGCTAATAACTTACAGAGAGTGATCCCGATTCCGACCTCCCTAGTGATTATGGCCATGACGGTGTTGAGGAGTCTGAAAAGCTGCTCGGAGACGCCCTCAAGAGAATCGGTATTAACAGATTCCACCACAAAATCACCCCACAAATTCATGCTCGCCCAACCTTACACATCTCATGGGATGAAGTTTGGGAGAAGCACTTCAAGCATTTGAGGCAAAAGGTGATTCAGGACCAGGCCACCGTCAACACGGAGCCGGCGGGATTTCACTGGCATGGAAAGAATGGTGAGGATCCAACTGGCCACCAATACCTCATGGAGGACAACGATGCTTGAGGACTTGCAAATCCCGTTCTTTTCATCCCATCGAGGCATTTTCAAGACTAGCATCATGAGGAGATATTAGGAGTTTCTGGTCATTATCGTGTATTTGGGTTCCCATCTTGCATGGGTTCCTGTTGACCTCTTTTGTTCCGGCAGATCAGGCTGGTACCTATCGTGATGAACCCAGCTCTTTCTATCAAGTAACTCATTGATTTATGCTCTCTTTTCTACAGTTACCTTGCGCTCGACCCTTGCCCTGACCATTTCAAAAGTTCTGAGACATAATGCTTGGGAATATGGTCGCTGTGGAATAGCAACGTTCCTTACCCTTGTTATTTGATGAATTCATTAACATTCGCCCATTGCCAAACCAACCCCCTTCTTACCTCTAAATCCGTACGAATTTCTCAACTAGACAGTACATTCTAGGTATCAGCGAGTTGGGACCCCACCTGACCTTTCATAATCTCTGTAAAAATCTGCCTGGGACATCAGGAGCCCCTCCCATAAACCCATATCATGATCACCGGGGCACCCCAAAGCGCTCTATTTATCAATGGAACATCCCTTCGGTCCGATGAGGATTCCCCGGCCTTTCCCGCTCTACTTATTATTTGGCAGGAACCTTCCTATGTATGCGATTTAAAATGGACTGGGCAGAATGGCGCTTGGAAGGAACTATGAACAAGAAAGTAACGAGGTACTTCGAACAAAGATTCACGACATTGAGAGACTTCAAATTAGGTAGGTATTTGAGTACTCAACTCGTACAGCATGAATCATGTTCAGAGAGGCCAGTCACCTCGAAGGACTTCACAATCGTGACTGGCGATTTCTCTGAGGAGGTTCGAGGAGGCCCTCCAAAATGCCAAAAGTTATCGATGAATGACGCTTAAATTACCTTTTGTGTGACGCTCTAGGTAGCGGTGAAAACCCATCCTGCAAATATCAACCTAATCGGCGGTGCGTAGAAAATTCAGCAGCCAGGAATTTGCCCTACTTCCCAGTGTAAACATAGATACGATCCACATCTTCTTGCTAATGTACAACTACATCCTCAAGCTTCTTCCACGAGATCCTCGAGATGTGTTTTGCTATGATCTATCCCCCCCGTGTACTGGATGTGATGAGTACATCTGACAGTCTGAGGGTTCAACACGATGCAAGTGACGCTGGATCTCCATAAGAACATCATTATGGAACACACCGCTGCAACCTTGAAGTTCGTTCTAGGATTCTAAGTTAAAGCACGCCTTTCTGAAGAAGTATTCCACCGTTCGAGCGATTGCCAGTGTCCTCAAAGGGGCCGCATCGATGGTGTTCTGGTAGATAAAGTCCACTTCTTCAATCTTACGTAGTTTCTTGAAGTTGGTCTCATATTGGGCCTCACAAATGTTTAACAGATCTTAGATATCAAATTTGTCCGCTGGGATATATGTGGCGCAATCTTCGAGAGGTGTGGGGCTATCGAGTATCCAGTTGCAACAATCATACTTGAAGTAAATCTAACTAACAGAGGAACCTAAAATTATAGGTTTATCTTTAGGAATCTTCATCTCCTTCTCCTGCGATTCTTTAAAGCTACTCTAGAAAGCAGCTTGGGAGAACTCTACCCAGTCGCAGGGTAGATACTCATTCAGGTAAAAGAGTGTAGGTTGAGGTCTGACGTGGTATCTAGAAATTTTCTGTTAGTTTTGAAATAAAGCTAGTATAATAATATACTTACTTGTTGAGGGTCCAACGAGAAACTGGAGCGTGACTAGAAGTACCCTAAGGATCTGCAATTTTTGCTGACGGCCGAGATTGAGTTGATGGAGTAGCGAAGGTGGGCTCAGTGAAAGAGTTCGGAGAACCCTGGTATCTGCTTCTTGTTCTGATAAAGGTAGCGTTGTCTTTGGCGGCTGAGCATATCAATTTTTGTCCAAGGAGCGTGCAAAACGAATGATCTTTGAAAGTAATGAGAATCCCCACTAAACAATCTGAGCCCCTGATTCACTTAATTCTTACAGTAGCTAGCTAAGCTACTGCATAGTACCAATTCTGCCGGTTTCCCTTATTTTCATCTGCCTCTTCTAGAGGCTAACCCCTTCGCTTCGTCACCACCCTGGCCACAAGCAAGTCCAAAATGGGAAGCCCACGAGATATATTAAAGTCCAAGCTTAAGGCTACATCAGCACCATTCATATCTTCAACGCAACAACAAGGAACAAAATTGCGACAACGACCAGCATCATTTGCTAACAGCGCTCAGGTAAGCACTTCCTGTTATTTGAAGGCTGGAATTGACTAGATCCAGCTCAACTTTAGCTCAACCACCTTCGATTGGGTAATTATCCTTTCAGGAAATCAACTTAGCTGGATAAAATCTAACAGATCGACTACTTCAAGCCTTCACAGCCAGCTCTACTCACGAAAGAGATCTTGGTATGCTCACCCTCAACAACACTGACTTGCGTGCGCAACTCACAGATAAAAAGATCAATCGCTTGGAGAACTTCTCAGTAAGCACTTCTTCTCACTTGTGCGCATCACCTTGCCATATTCTAACGAGCATAACTTTACCTTCTTCCTGGCTACTGACGTTCTCCAGATCGCACCAAACAGTATCGCTACCGGTTCTACCAGCAACGAAGCATCAACCGCAAATTATACAGCAAGAATCGATACCTCGTCCCCCAAAATGGCTCCACTCACCATCATTCCAGCTTCAGCTCTTGGACTAGAAGGCGAGGATATTTACGTTAGCGACGACGGTACAGACAATGATAGCGTTATGCCGGCCATTGATAGGCGATACTTATACGCATGTGACCAAGAACGGGCTCTTTATGTCCTTGGAGTCCCCGGATCATACCAGTCTGAAGACCTGAAGAGCCTCTTTCTCGGCCTTGGCAAAATTGAAGCAACCCCGACTGTCATCGATGTGGTATCCCTATGTACGTTTCGCTGGATCATCATGGAGAGGCCAGAAGATGTAAGTATCTTGAACTCCTGCAGCTTCATGGCATTTCTTTAGCTCTATCTCAGCTTCCTCTTTCATTCAAAGTTATTGGCTTTGAACTGACCTAGAAACCAGGCCACCCGAGTCTTGGATAGAAACGGTATGGCCCTTGAATTCCGAGGCCATATTGGTAGAATTTGGATTTGCAAAGCCCTACCACCTGGAGATAGCTTTCACTTCGGGCCAACTTATCCAATGGTGAAATTCTTCGATGGATATGGTTATCTCGCACCCGAAAGGACTATCCATGGACATCCGACACCTCAAGATTCGAAGAAGCAGCCACAACTCGCTCCGATCCCCAAGTTATTGCAACCACCAACCTCAGCTAGCCGAGAGAAATCAATAGCCAACACAAGCACTCTCGCCAGTTCAAGCACTTTGGTCACCGCAACCACTATGGCAAGTACCACTGCAACAACCGTCGCAGGTTCATCCACAATAATTGCCACGGGTACTGTTAAAAGTAATTCCCCAAGCACCTCTGCAGACGCAATCGCGAATACTCCTAAAAGCGCTGCCAGTTCTCAATCCCCTAATGAAACTGAATTTATCACCCAGGCGGCATCATGGGCCAATATTGCAGGTTCGGTTGGTGATGAGGTCAAAACTATCGACATACGCCCCGAAAAAGCTGTTCCTCGCCTCAATCCGGTTGGACGTATTCCCAGTGTCACTGGAGTTGGAAGAGGCGCTAGCGAGCCGATGGTTGACCAGATGCGTCTGGTCTTTCTGCTCAATATCCCACATAATATCACCATCGCGGATGTCTCGAACGCTATCAAGGAAGGTAAGTCGTTTGCAGAATTTCCACGGTTTCCTGGCTACCGAATGCTAACTTCCCGTTTCGGCCCTCTTGTTACTATTCGATTCGGAGTCAACGAAGATGATGGACAGCGCTATGCCGGTATTATCTTTCAATATGCCCGTGACGCCGAGGCCTTCTACCAAGTCCTCAACAAGGAACGCGTAGACTCGACCCCCAATCGATTCAGATTCATTGTTGAAGCTGTCCGTGGAGACCAGGCTTTCCCGGCTGATGAAACCATCAGAGCAATGGGACCTCCTACCTATGCCACTCGTCGCCTCACTATCGTCAAAAGCCGTTTCTTCTTCATCTTCAAGGAGGCTCAACTAAGAAATTTCTGTGAGAAGCAAGTGGGTGCGGAGAACATTCAGATCATCTGGCTTTACAATGGAGGAAATGCCACTGTTGTCTTCGCCAAAGTGGAGGATGCTATCAAGGTTAAGGCGGAATTAGACAAGCTTCGAGATGCCGCTGAGGAGTCGAGCCCGTTTCATGGTTTGAATACGACGTACTCGAAGGATCCCTGCGTTCAGGATCTCCATCTCGTCACCGATATTCATTATGGTTAGATAGATACGGTTCTTTGTTGGATTGCTGTATTTCTAGATCTTCGGCGCATTTGACGTCAGGTAGTTGCCTACCTTATCGAGTGATTCTTGCGTAGGTTGTGGTTGCTTCGTCTGATTGTACCTACTTCAGGTTGATGCACTCGGAAACGTAATTAATTCCCTACACACTGTATTTAGAACACTCAAATGAATCATGAATCAGATAAAGCTTCAGCTCTCGAGATGTGGAGATGTGGAAAAATCGGGAAGAAGTTGATCGTAAGAACGAAAGGAGGTCTATTTAGTGGGATTGACCGTAGTAAAATTGACCCCGCATTTTGCTCCGGGAACACATTTGTGTAATGCCCCAATCAGGCAATTTCTTCTATCTGCGGTCAATCCTTGTACGAGCATTGGATTCTGGACTTGATGCATCAGTGGCCCCTCTAGGATCTACATGCCCATTACGCCTTGTGGCCCCTGAGCCTGATACACCAACATGCCGATGCATCTTAGCAGCTCTTCAGTCGGTGTTTTCTTTGAGCGTAGCATGCTCCGAAACTTAAGGCGACCAAAAAGGCTCATGCCCAGAAAATGGAGATTGCCTAGTTTTAGTAATTTGTTTTCTCCTTATTGGCCCTTTCTGAGCCTTCCTCCCCTCCGCCATTTTGTCTGAAATGGAATAATTTGATTCTGGAAGAAGTTCTTCAGTAGAGAGAAAATCATTCTTACCAGCACCTGCCATAAATCGCAGCCGCTGGAGACGTGTCTGATTATCAGATGGGTAATACTATTTCTGTTTGCTCCACCAACTGCCCTCATTTGGATGAATATCGCTACGATGTGGGCAATGGGTGTTGTTCGACTTTTGGAAGATCGGAGTTGGTCGACTCCAGCAGAGAGTGAATGGGGATTTGGTCAAGTTTTGCCGTTGCTGCTGCTTGCGTTTCCTTTCTTCACGTTGGTAGAAGTGACTCAGGATTTTCTTTGAGGTATCCTACAGCCTCAACCTACAATACAGATGATTATACTAATTACACAACATACAATGTGACAGGAGCTCACACGACGAACCCAAGTACAGCCAGTGATGTCGAATCTCGTAATTCAATGCAGTTCGGAGAGTTTCCGCTTTCGAAGATTTCAAACACGCGTGGAAGGCATAGTTCGAGATTCACTATTCCCCAAACAACTCTCGAAGACGACAGAGCCACGCGTAGACCAGTGAAGCTGCACCTATGATCCAGCCAGATTCTTCACAACCAATTTTGCCACGGCCACAGACTGGTATTTCGCCAACCAATATGCGGTTTTCGGGCTCTGCTGTTCAGAGGCATGGTACACGATGATCATTGGGGTGACAAAAAGCCAGAGCATATATTGAAAAGCTGAGGTGGACATGATTTAAGACATGACAGAGTGTTTTGGTTATAATCAGAGATCTCATGTTGCCGCTAGCTTCATTATTTTTCTTATAGAATTAAAATACAGAATGGACAAGAATTGAACTTTGCTTTCGGCCTGCGGGACCTCAAAATTTCGGGTAGCACTTGATGATGGCGGCGAGCGAGCAAAATATATGAGAAAATGAAGGTAATGAATGGTTTGTACTAGTACTGGTTCTTACCAATTTGCTCGTTTCCCGAATATTGTCTGAATGATCGAGAGGCATCCAGACTTTAAATTCTGAGGGCGAGTAATCATGCTCTAAAATACCCGGATCTTATGGATTTGAATGTGTTACAATAAGCTGCGCATCTGGTGTTGCCTGTCAGGGGTTTGCACATTAGCGAATCAGTAATTCACTTATACTCATCATAACACATTCACCACTCCGTTTTAGGAAAACCTTTTTGGGCTTAGGTTCTCGGATGATAGATCCACGAGGCGTACAGGTGGTTGACTTCATGGCTCCATGATATATGACCTACGAAAATTGGGTCACTGTAATTTCTTGAGCATACCCTGCATGCTTTCTTGCTTCCAATTTCGCTCACTAAAAACCCTAGAAATTGAGCAAGCTGAGTCTTAGTGGCTAGGAAGCTTGGAGGGTATGGTTGCGTTTCTCTGTTGCAGCTGGGGATTTGGGAGAGCAGGTCACAGAATGATGCCGTCCTCAGACCGACTTCTCGTAATTCGATGACGAAAAATTGTCGCTCAAATGCATGTTTATGCCAGTTATCATACATTCGTGTATGCGAAGCGATGATCATCTACGCATCCTCCTGCATTTCTCAAAAATCCGTCTCAGCCGAATCCCAAGGAAGATCCTCGTCTGCTACGCTTGCACAGAGGAAAGTATCATAGTTAACCCCAGCATTCAGCTCCCTATTGAGCACCAATTTGCTCTTCAAAAGCTTCTCGGCGAAATCCGCCTCAAGGACCTCTGAATTGAGCTTATCAAGGAGCTTCCGGAAATATTTAGCGACACGTGTGGTGGTCTGTCCCCAAACATAGCTGACTTCCGCGATGTCAAACATGTAGTCTCGAAAAGAGTGGTTGAAGAACGCCATCTCCAAAAACTCAAAGTTTGCTTTCAAAAGAAGCTGACATAGACCAGAATGCGCTCTGATTATAACAGCCTTGAGAATCTCATCATCCTTGATGCTCTATGGAATGTTAGCACATTATATCTCATCCACAGCGGTCTAAAATGAAAGGACAATAGGACACCTACGACGACCTGTTCCTCGTTCAAGGGCCAGTCCGAGACTACATGGACTAATGATTCGCGGAACTGGACCTGATGTTAGCCACAACCCGTGGCGGATATGAAAGCTATTTCTTGAGTATTTACCAAAATCGGGTGGCGCAACTTCTTGGAAAGTCTGAGCACTGAGTCTGGAAATTCTTGAATCTGCTCGACGAACTTTGGGCTATTCCAAAGAACCGTATATAAGGACGAAGAAACTATTGGAAGTGCGCAGTAGAAGTCGGCAAGGCGAACAATATTGGCAAATTCTACATATGACGCAATGACATATGGCTTGTTGTAAACCGCACAGAGAATATTCTGCATGGCAGATATCTCAGATTGGTCGGAACAACCATTTGCCAAAGGCTTCACGATGGAATCACGATTCTCCTGCTTACGATTAGTCCTATGTCTAATAAAGCTTTTGTGGAGAGTGAAGCAAAGGGGTTTTCTTTTAAAGGAATTGTAAATGGGGAAGGGTAATGCTGTTTAAAGAACTTGACTGAGAATAGACCCGTACCTCCGAAACGACCTCAAGACCCCATTCGCCATCATCATCGACCTGTCGCAAGTTAACTTCAATGAAAATGACAGAATGGAGAAAGGGAATTCCAATTTTTTGGGCTTCGGCCGCACAATTGGGACGGCGTTAACTGAACTCACCACAGAAATGTAATCGTACTTAAAAGCAGCGGTGGCAGGCGCGGGGGCCTTTTCAGGCGAGTCGAGAAAGCGGCGAAAGTAGTTGGAGTGTAGCTTGAGAATTATGGAATGTACATCTATAAATGGTACAACCAGTCAGTCTTCTGTTAGATCTGAGGAGAGGAAGGAGGATGCATTGCAGATTTCTACACAATTAAAATATGCGGAGGAAAAACTTACGAAATTCTTGGCCGAATACTGCGAGGCGGACATCTGGCTTAAGGCCTGGAGACTTGAACACGACCGGCAGGGTTGCTTCTTCCTGGAACGGAACAGCCTTTTGCTTCTTTTTAGGAGGCATCGCGATTGCTTAGAAAATCGAAGTCGTGAGGCCGAGAGGTAGAGGTTTGAAGTCTCAAATATCTTATCAACGTTGGGAAGATGATTTTGAATTCTAAGGAAGATGGTTGAATAGAAAACAAAATAGAGGCTCCCAGTCTTATCGTATTATCAAATTTCGCAAAATGAGGAGGTGAAGTCTGCCCTACTACCGTGGGCTTTATCAACCAAACGGCCAATTAAGAATTTAAATATTTTAAATTGAGAATTAAGAATTAAGAATTTAAAATTTAAAGTATAATATAATCTTAGATATTACTTCTTATTCTACTAT
>Ga0182030_10009280_pt1 | contig 20162 bp, 15 predicted proteins | sample 812S3MmetaG_FD_121299 | JGI IMG/M metagenome (GOLD analysis project Ga0182030, IMG submission 121299) | Permafrost microbial communities from Stordalen Mire, Sweden - 812S3M metaG (Illumina Assembly) | ecosystem: Environmental > Terrestrial > Soil > Wetlands > Permafrost | place: Sweden... | reverse complement strand
CTGCGCCGGAACACGGCGTCTATGCGCATCAACAAGGAAGGCCATAAGCTCTCCGGAGTGCGAACTGAACGGAGCCTCAAACCTCCCGAAAATCCTCCGGCTTCAGCCGGGGGAAGATGTTAATGAAAGCCGAGCGTAAAAGCTCAGTGATCGATTTTGGACCAGACCTTGCGCTTAACGCCGTACATGACGCCGCTGAAAGCCGCGAGAAAGATGATCACCCGGGCGCCCAGGCGATGGCGGTCTTCCAGGTGGGGGTCGGACGCCCAGGACAGGAACGTGACAACGTCATGGGCTTCCTGCGCCAGGTTCGCCTTCGTGCCGTCGGCATAGGTGACCCGGTCGTCTGAGAGCGGCGGCGGCATCGCAATCTGATGCCCCGGAAACGCCTCATTATAGTTCATGCCCTTGGCCATCTTCATCCCGGCCGGAGGCGTGTCCTTAAATCCGGTCAGAAGCGCGAAGATATAATCCGGACCATATTCGCGACCGCGCACAATCAGCGACAGATCCTTCGGCAATGCGCCGTTATTGGCGGCCTGGGCTGCCTTTTCGTTGGCGAACGGCGCCTTGAACCGGTCGGACGGCCTGCCGGGTCGGTCCTTGACCTCACCCGTGTCGTCCGGATCGTCCGGTACCGAGACCGAGGCGGCGATCGCCTTGATTTCGGCGTCGCCATACCCGATTCCCGAAAGATCGTGGTAGGCGAGAAGATTCATCGAATGGCAGGCCGCGCAAACTTCGCGGTAAACCTGAAAGCCGCGCTGCAGCGCCGCCCGGTCATAAGTGCCGAACGGACCGTAGAAGCCCCAGTCCTGCTTTGCTGGAACCGGCATCTCCTGAGCGGATGCAGTAACGGCGGCCAGCGCGAGCGCCCCGCCCATCAAGAAGGCACGAAAGCTCGACATTATGCCTTCTCCATCGGCTTTGCGGCGACTGTGGACCCGGCCAGTTTCCCGCCCCCCAACACCGACTCGGCAATGCTAGCCGGCAGCGGCAGGGTCTTCTCGAACCAGCCCAGGAATGGCAGCAGGACCAGGAAGAAGCCGAAGTAATATAAAGTTCCGACCCGGCCCAGGAGGATCCATATCCCTTCCGGATGTTGCGAACCGACAAGACCCAGCAACAGAGAGTCGAATACGAAGAACCAGAAGCACCATTGGTACCAGGGCCGGAACTTTGCGCTGCGCACCTTGGACGTATCGAGCCACGGCATCAGGAAGATCATGACGACCGCGCCGAACATCAGGATAACGCCCAGCAGCTTGTTCGGAACCGACCGCAGGATCGCGTAGAACGGCAGGAAGTACCATTCGGGCTCGATCGAACTCGGAGTGACCAGCGGGTTAGCTTTCACGTAATTGTCCGGGTCGCCCAGATAATCGGGGACGTAGAACACGATCACGGCATAGATCAGCAGAAAGACTGAAACGCCGAACATATCCTTCATCGTATAGTATGGATGGAACGGCAGCGTGTCCTTGTCGCTCTTGGGTTCGATGCCCAGCGGGTTGTTCGACCCGGTGACATGCAGCGCCCAGACATGAAGGAAGACGACCGCTGCAATAACGAACGGCAGCAAGTAATGCAGAGCGAAGAAACGATTCAATGTCGGGTTGGCAACCGCGAAACCGCCCCAAAGCCAGGTTGTGATCGCCTTGCCGACGATGGGAAGCGCGGTGAAGAAGTTGGTGATAACGGTGGCGCCCCAAAAGCTCATCTGGCCCCAGGGCAAAGTGTAACCCAGGAATGCCGTCGCCATCATCAACAGATAGATAACGGCGCCGAACAACCACAGCAGCTCACGCGGCCGCTTATATGAGCCGTAATACATACCGCGGAAGATGTGGATATAGACGACCAGGAAGAACATCGACGATCCGTTGGAATGCAACGTCCGCAGCAGCCAGCCCCCGTTGACGTCCCGCGTGATGCGGTCGACGGAATCGAAGGCCAGATCGGCGTTGGGCGTATATTGCATCGCCAGGAACACGCCGGTGATGATCATGATGACCAGCATCACGAGGGCCAGCGCGCCGAAATTCCAAAGATAGTTGAAATTCCGCGGAGTCGGGAAAACGCCGTACTCCTTCGAGATCATCGTAAAGATCGGGAGCCGGTCATCGACCCAGCGAATCAGCGGGTTCTTGAAGGCGGAAGGGGCTTTTGTATGCGCCATGCGAGCGGTCCTTTTTTCCGTCAGCCGATGCGAACGGTAGTGTCGCTGGTGAAATTATAGGGCGGCACAGCCAAGTTCAGCGGGGCCGGGCCCCGACGCACGCGTCCGGACGTATCATACTGCGACCCGTGGCAGGGGCAACGATAGCCGCCCCAATCGCCGCGATCGTCGCTCGGCTTATTGCCCAGCGGGATGCAGCCAAGATGCGTGCAGATGCCGATGAGCACCAGCCAGGGCGATTTCTTCACTCGCGACTCGTCGGTGGCCGGATCGGTCAGCTCGGAAAGCTTGACGCTTTGCGCCTCGGTAATTTCCTGAGCGGTGCGATGCCGGACGAAGACCGGCTTACCCTGCCACATCGTGACAATGCCCATGCCCTCTACGATCGGCGCCAGATTGACGTCGATTGTCGACAGGGCCAGCGTGTCAGTCGCCGGGTTCATGCTGTCTACCAAAGTCCAGGCGACACCCGCCGACCCGACAGCGCCGATAGCGCCGGCAGCCAGATACAGGAACTCGCGCCGGGTTTGCCCGTCGCCGTGGCCCGTGGATTCTGCGCCTTGGTGCGTGGCGTCGACCATCAATATTCTCCCGAAACCCCGAATGCATCGCCAGAACCGGCCGAACCGCGGTTGATGGACCAACCGAAGTGCGACTAAGAACCCGACGATGGGACCGATATACATGCCGACCATCGCCTTGCAAAGCGGGGCCTGACGACATAGTGTCGCGACCGCTCCGCCGCCCGGTTTTCGTCGTGATCCGCCTGGTCCTGTTTCAACCCGATATTCCGCAGAATGCCGGCGCTATGATGCGTCTCGCCGCCTGTATGGGGATATCGCTCGATCTTGTCGAGCCTTGTGGCTTTCCCCTCGACGATCAGCGCATGAAACGCGCCGGTATGGACTATCTCGCCATGCTCGATCTCGTCCGGCACACCTCCTGGACGGAGTTTCGCAAATCGCCCGGCGGCCGTCTCGTTCTGCTGACGACCGGCGGCAACACCAGTCACGTGGACTTCGCATTCCGCCCTGATGATCGGATCGTGGTGGGACGCGAAAGCGCAGGTGTCCCGGCAGAGGTCCACGATGCGGCGGATGCCCGCATCCGCATCCCGATGCTTCCGGGGATAAGATCAATCAATGTCGCTCAAGCTGCCGCGATCGCGGTCAGCGAGGCGCTGCGCCAAACCGGACAATTTCCATGAACTCCACGCCGACTTACGACCATCTAGCGACGAACGACCAAAAAGCCCGCGCACAAACCTGGTTCAAAGAATTGCGCGATCGGATTTGCGCGGAATTCGAAACGATCGAAAACGAACTGACCGGTACCCATGCGGATTTGGCGCCCGGCCGATTCGAGCGCAAGACCTGGGATCGAACAGCGGAAAACGGCACAGAAGGCGGCGGCGGCGTCATGTCGGTGATGCGCGGACGGGTCTTCGAAAAGGTCGGCGTCAATATCTCGACGACCCACGGCACCTTCAGTCAGGATTTCCGCAAACAGATCCCTGGCGCGGCAGAGACCGGCGATTTCTTCGCCACCGGCATCAGCCTGGTCGCACACCCGCGCTCGCCAAAGGTGCCCACCACCCATATGAACACACGCCTGATCGCCACCTCGAAGAGCTGGTTCGGCGGCGGCGCGGACCTGACGCCGATGGTGCCTCTGCCCGAGGCAAACGAATCCGACACAGACCACTTTCACGGCGCGCTGAAAGCAGCCTGCGATGCGCACAACCCGGATTATTATCGGCGCTTCAAAAAATGGTGTGACGAATATTTCTATTTACCCCATCGCGGCGAGACCCGGGGCGTCGGCGGCATTTTCTACGACTATGTGGCGAACGGTGATTGGGAGAAGGATTTCACCTTTACCCGCGACGTGGGCACAAGCTTCCTCAGCGGCTACGCGCCGATCGTGCGTGAGCATATGAACGAGACGTGGACGGAAGCCGACCGCGACCGACAGCTTCAGAGGCGGGGGCGTTATGCCGAATTCAACCTGCTCTACGACCGTGGAACCGTCTTCGGACTTAAGACCGGCGGAAATGTCGAAGCCATCCTGATGTCCCTGCCGCCCTTGGCAGGGTGGCACTGATCGCTTCGTCCTAGATGCATTTCAGCCGGGCGAGGCATGCAGCCCTGTCGGGCTTAAAATCGGCTGCGACCCACCATCGTTCGAGATCGGTCAATAGCCGCCCAAGGTCAGGGCCCGGCACAATCCCCGCGGATTGGAGGTCCGCGCCCGACAACGGAAATTTCGGCTGAACCCAATCCGCTATGAACCGGCATAACGCCGCCAAAGCTGCCATCTCCGGTTTGCCTGACCGAACATGCGCCAGGATCGCCGCATCCCAAACCCAATCCGCTCGCAACCCGTAAATCGCCTGGCCAAATGCGTGGGACGATATCAATGGCATGCGGTCTTCGACCCGGTCGAGCGAGAGCAAATGGCTCTCGTTCCGGTTGGATAATCTCAGCCGCTTCTTCAGCGCGTCGACCGATTCGCTCGAAAGCGGCCCGGTCAGGGCTGCAAGCCGCCGCAGTGGATCGGCGGCCATGCCCAATTCACCTTCAATCGCCACTAGGCGGGACAAATCATCGACCCGAGTCAAAGCGGGTGCCGCGTGGGCCATCACACCTGCATCGATCATCGCCTGCCATACCGGGGCCGCGGCAGGCGCGCGCAGCGTCTTGAAAATCTCGATTTGCAGCCGTTCGCCCGACAGGCGGTCGATCATCCCGGCCAAACGGGTACAGGCGGCCAACCCCTCGCTGTCCAGCGCACCGCACCCGTACCAGGCATGGAAGCGGAAAAACCGCAGAATACGCAGCGCGTCCTCGACAATGCGCTTTTCCGGATCGCCGATGAAACGGACCCGGCCGGCCTGCGCGTCGGCCACGCCGCCAAAAAAATCGGTAATCGTCCCCTCACGATCGGCATAAAGCGCGTTCATCGTAAAATCGCGCCGAGAAGCATCCTGACGCCAGTCATCGGTAAAGGCGACGACGGCATGCCGTCCGTCGGTTTCGACATCGCGCCTGAGCGTCGTGATCTCGAAATGGCGACGCTCGACAACCGCCGTCACCGTGCCGTGAGCGATGCCAGTCGGAATGGCTTTGAGCCCCGCGCCCTCTACAGCTTTGATCACAAGGTCCGGCCTAGCCGGTGTTGCGACATCGACATCGGCGACCGGTCGACCCAGCAGACCGTCGCGTACGGCGCCGCCGACAAACCGAAAGACGATCCCCGCGCAATCAAGGGCCGCGATCAAGGTTTGCGTTGCTTTCGCGTCGAGCCAGGATCGCTCGATCAACTCGACGCTGTTTGCCGAGGCGACCGGTTCGGTCATCTGCCGAGAATTTCAGCCAGATTGACCAGCATTCCGGCCGTCGCCCCCCAGATATGCCGCTCGGCATAGGGAAAGACGTAGAAATGCCGCATCACGCCCTGAAACTCATAGCTGTCGCGTTTGCGGTTTGCCGGGTCGAGGATGAAGGCAAGCGGCACCTCGAAAGCCTCGTCGACCTCGTTCGGGTCGATGGTCAAGGTAAAGGGCGGTTGAACCAGTGCGACGACCGGCGTGACAGTAAAGCCGGTGCGCGTCACATATCTGTCAAGCCTGCCGACCGGCTCGATGTAATCGCGGCTGAGGCCGATTTCTTCCTCAGTCTCGCGCAAAGCGGTCGCAAGCTCGTCGGCGTCCCCCGCGTCGACACCGCCGCCGGGAAAGGCGATCTGTCCGGCATGGCGCGCGAGGTGAGCCGTGCGGCGAGTCAGTAAAATAGTAAACCCGTCGGGCCGATCGACAAGCGCGACCAGCACGGCGGCGGCGCGCAATTCCGTCAACGGAACCAACCCGGGATTAAGATCGTCGTCACCCCGATGCCGCCCGCCTGCGCGATCCGGGCCGAGAGCTCGTCCGGCAAATCGGCGGCGAATATCGCCCTTGGTCAGGCCGACGACCGGCGATGCTAGGTCGCCGCCGCCAGGTCGGTCGGCGGAAGGCTGCCCAATGGGAAGAAGGTCTGTTCGCTCCATACGCCCAGCTCAATTCCTTGCGGCGTTTGCCGTTCCTCAGCAAGCTCGACCAGTTCGTAAAACACAGCACGCCCGATGCGCGCCTCAAGCCGGTCACGAATCAGGATATAGGGCGCGGGGACATCGCTCAACTCGCCCCCGGCGGCCCGAGCATGTGCGACGCGAATCGGATGATCGGCATCGGCCGTCACCCACTCGTCCAGATTTGTGCGAAAGGACAATTTCATGTCCCGGCCCGCGCCATCGGCACGAACCTCGACTGCAACGAACGGCACATCCTCGACTGTGATGCGACCACGTTCGGCCGGGGTTATCAGCCAAAAATCGCCGGCATCGTCCCGCTTTAGAACCGTCGCAAACAGTTTGACCAAGGCAATTCGCCCGATCGGCGAACCGTGATAGAACCATGTGCCGTCGCGCGCGATCCGCATATCGTACGCTTCGTCGGGCCTGTCGTCCGTGGGAACGCCGGGCCCGGCCGGGAAGGGAAGACTTCCTGGTGCAGAGATTTTGTCCATACTCATGCTCGCTCTAATATGACTAGATTAAGGTGAGGTCGATGAGGGTGGAAGGGAAGGATCAGAGTTTATGAGTTTGACCGATACACACAGCCCTGCCGCGGCGGACGTCGAAGCCCGCCAGCTGGTCGCCCGAATTGAGGCGGCAGCCGACAGGCTGAAGTCGCTGCGCAGCGGAATTGGCCGGGTCATTTTCGGTCAGGAGACGGTGATCGAGCAAACCTTGATCAGCATCCTGGCTGGCGGCCATGTGCTGTTGATCGGCGTGCCCGGCCTAGCGAAGACCAAACTGGTGGAAACACTGGGCATCGGGCTTGGCCTCGATGCCAAGCGCATCCAATGTACCCCCGACCTGATGCCAGCCGATATTTTGGGCTCGGAAGTATTGGAAGAAGCCAGTGACGGGCGGCGCGCCTTCCGCTTCATCCCGGGCCCGGTCTTTTGCCAGCTCTTGATGGCCGACGAAATCAACCGTGCCAGCCCGCGCACCCAGTCAGCCTTGTTGCAGGCAATGCAGGAGCGTCGGGTTTCCGTCGCCGGAGCCGACCGGCCGCTGCCCGCGCCATTTCACGTGCTGGCCACCCAGAACCCGTTGGAACAAGAGGGCACCTATCCCCTGCCCGAAGCGCAGCTCGATCGGTTCCTGATGCAGATCGACGTGGGGTACCCGGATCTGGGCGCCGAACGGCGGATGCTGATCGAAACCACGGGGGCCGTCGACACAAAGCCTTTGGCGGTAATGACAGCGAACGAGTTGATCGAGGCACAGCATCTCGTGCGCCAGGTGCCGATCGGCGAGCGGGTAGTGGAGGGAATCCTGACACTGGTTCGCGCCGGCCGGCCCTTCGAAAGCGATCAAGCCGATATCCGCAAGCATGTCGCCTGGGGTCCGGGTCCGCGCGCCAGCCAGGCGCTGGCTCTCGCCGCCCGCGCACGCGCGTTACTCGACGGACGCCTGTCCCCCTCGCTCGACGATGTTGTAGCTCTGGCGCGTCCAGTCTTGCGTCATCGTATGGCTTTGTCTTTCACGGCGCGCGCCGATGGCGTCAGCCTCGATGGCCTAATCGACGCGCTGGCCGCGCGGCTCGGCTAGTTCAAGCCCGTTTTGGCCTATTCATCCGATCAGAAGCCCGGCGGGCCAACGCCGGCGCGCAATCCCGACCTTGGCGTCAAACTGGGCTTGGGCGCCGAGGCGCTAGGCGCACGCCTGCCGCCTTTGCTGGTGGCGGCCGAACGCGTCGCGGAGACTGTCTCCCCCGGCGCACACGGACGCCGACGTGTCGGTCAGGGTGAAAGCTTCTGGCAATTCCGCCCCTACCAGACCGGAGACACGATCGAGCGAATCGACTGGCGGCAATCGGCAAAAGGCGATCGTCTCTATATTCGCGAAACGGAATGGGCCGCGGCGCAATCGGTCTATCTGTGGCGCGATTCGGGGCCCGGCATGGCCTATCGCTCGAACAGCGTCCTGCCCACCAAGCGCGAGCGCTGCGACCTGCTGCTCCTGGCTCTGGCGGCTTTGCTGATCCGCGGCGGCGAACGAATCGCATTGCTGGGCGGCGATCGCAACCCGGCTTCGGGCCGCGGCGCGCTGAATACGGTGCTTGCGGGGCTTGAGCGCGATACGCCGCTCGCCGCGGCCGGTCGCGCGGTGCCGCGCAATGCGACGCTCGTCCTGTTCGGCGACTTTCTCGATCCGATCGAGGATATAGCCAGAAGCTTCGAGCGGGTGGCGACCAACGGGGTCGCGGCACAGTTGGTCCAGGTTCTCGATCCGGCCGAAATGGCGCTCCCCTTCAACGGTCGCGTGCGTTTTCGTGAAATGGCCGAATCGGCCCCAGCCGACAGCGATGCGCTCATCCCCCGAGTCGAGGCGATCAGGCCTGCCTATCTGGAGGCGCTCGAGCGCCAGCAGTCGGCGCTGAAAGAACTGGCGCGGTCACGCGGCTGGGAATTTCAGGTGCATAGTACCGACGCCCCCCCTGAAGAGCCATTGCGCATGCTTCACACCCGGCTGGCTGCCCGGCGGGGCATTCTGGACGACACGCCATGATCGGTTTTGCAACTCCGGCGATCCTCGCTGCGCTGGCTCTGCTGCCGGCGATCTGGTGGCTGCTGCGCATTATCCCGCCCGCCCCCAGGCTGATTCGATTCCCGGCGATCCGGCTGTTGCGGGATCTCGTGCACCGCGAAGAAACACCCGCCCGCACACCTCTGTGGCTGATTCTGCTGCGTCTGCTGCTGGCGTCATTGCTGATTCTCGCACTGGCAGGCCCGATCCTGCGCCCTAGCACTCTGCCGCCCGGACGCGGCCCCGAGGTGATCGTGGTCGACACCGGCTGGGCCGCCGCGAATAACTGGGCGGCCATAAAGACGGCGCTGCTCGCCGAAATCGAGCGTGATCAGCGCGCTGACATGACCGTCGTATTGGTCCCGACCGCCCGGGGCACGACCGGCAATCCGGTCGATGCGCTGGGTCCGATGCCGGCAGCCGAAGCTAAGCGCACGGCGGAAACGCTCGAACCGATGCCCTGGGTGGCTGAGCGCGCAGCTGCTGCTCAAATCCTCACTCGCTTCGACGGCCGTTCCAGTGCGCTGTGGCTCTCCGACGGAGTGGCCAGCGACGGAAGCGATCTTTTGGCCCGAACTGTCGCAGGTTTCTCGGCGCCGCGGGTCCGCACGCCCGGTCGCGCCAGTCTGCCGCAACTGCTGCTTCCGCCCGATGTCGGCGCCGATCTCGTGCTCAAGGTGCGTCGCACCGAAGCGGCACCGGCCTTGCCCATAACCCTCGTCGCACGCGGCGACGACGGACGCGTTCTGGGAGAAGCCACGAGCACATTCGACGCAAACGAAACGACCGCGCCGATCCGCTTCGACCTTCCCAGCGAGGTGCGAAATGCTATCGCCCGGATCGATCTGGGCGGCATCCACGGTGTAGGCGGGACAGTTCTGCTGGACGAACGCTGGCGCCGTCGCCCGGTCGCTATCGTGACTCCGCCCGCCGGCGAGGATCCCAGCGTCCTGCTCAGCAGCAGCTTTTATCTTCAGCGTGCGCTGCAGCCCTTTGCCGAGGTGCGCACCGGCGATCTGGCAACATTGCTCAAGGGATTACCGGCCGTACTGGTTCTGACCGACGCCAGCATTGTGACGCCCGGCGACCGGCGTTCGCTCATCGACTGGGTCGCCAAAGGCGGCCTTCTGCTGCGCTTCGCCGGTCCAAAGCTCGCCGGTGCAGATCCGACCGACAGTGACGAGTTGCTACCAACGGCTCTGCGCACCGGCGGCAGGTCGCTTTCGGGTGCCATGTCATGGACAGTGCCGGCCGCCCTCTCGCCCTTTCCTGCGGGCAGCCCGTTTTCGGGACTGGAGATCCCTAAGGAAGTGACCGTATCGCGCCAGATTCTGGCCGAGCCGGGGCTCGATCTCGACCGTAAAGTCTGGGCGCGATTGGCCGACGGCACGCCGCTCATCACTGCGGACAAGCGGGAGGCCGGTACAGTCGTGCTGGTTCACACAAGCGCCGATCCCGGCTGGTCGAATTTGCCGCTGTCGGGTCTTTTCCCACAGATGCTGCGGCGGATCGTTGCTTACAGCGCCGGCGTCAGCCGGGCCCCCGACCACGGGACGCTGGAGCCCTATCGCGTGCTGGACGGCTTTGGGCGGCTGGGTGCCCCTGGCGGGGCCGCGGCGGCTATCGCGTCCGACAGGTTCGACAATACATTGCCCGACCCGCAGCATCCGCCAGGCTATTACGGCGAAACCGATTCGCGCCGGGCTTTCAATCTCACCCAAGTGCTGAATTCGGTCGCGCCGCTCGATGAGTTCCCGGCGCGGATCGATCGGCAGGACTATTCGGCGCCTGGCGAAGTTTCCTTGGCGCCATGGGTGTTGGGTGCGGTGCTGGCGCTGGCTGCAATCGACACGATCGTCGCGTTGTGGCTTGGCGGGTCCCTACCCAAACTGCCCTGGTCGCTTAAGCGCTTCGGACGGCAGGCAGCCGCCGGACTGGGCATTCTGCTGGCTCTGTCTTCCGTGTCGTCTCTTGCCGCACCCGACCCCGAAACTCCCGACGCTCGCGCTGCTGAAGCTGCGGCCCAGGTGACGCTGGGCTATGTCGCAACCGGAGATGCCGCAACCGACCGAATCAGCAAGGCAGGGCTTCAAGGGCTGGCGCATCAGCTGATCATGCGCACCTCGATCGACCATGCCGCACCGGCTGCCGTGAACCTCGAAACCGACGAATTGTCGGTCTATCCGCTGCTCTATTGGCCCATCTCCTCTTCAGCCCAGCCTTTGTCGGACCAGGCGAAGGAAAAGCTCAACCGCTATCTGTCGACCGGCGGGATGATCCTGATCGACACCCGCGCAGGCGCGGGTGATTCGCGCATCGATCTGGGCAAGCTGATTCAGGGAATCGACGTGCCGACCCTGGCCCCAATCCCACCGGGCCATGTTCTGACCAAATCATTCTATCTGCTGGATGAATTTCCCGGTCGAGTGCCGGGCGGCGAGGTCTGGGTCGAACGCGATCAGGATGCACGCAACGACGGCGTGTCCTCGGTGGTGGTCGGCAGCGCCGATTGGGCCGGCGCTTGGGCAATAGACAACGGCGGACTGCCGCTGTTCAGCCTGTCGCCCGGCGGGGAGCGGCAGCGCGAATGGGCCTATCGTTTTGGCGTCAATCTCGTGATGTACGCGCTCACGGGCAATTATAAGTCCGATCTGGTTCATGCACCCTTCATCCAGCAAAGGCTGGGTCAATGACGGCTGCGCTCAATCTGGCCTTTGCGCCATTGCTGCCATGGTGGGTTCTGGGGCCTCTGATCATCTTTGCAGCCATTGCCATAGCCATGGCGTTTCTCGGACGCGGACGCGGACGATGGTGGCGGCTGGTCCTGCTGAGCGCAATCGCCCTGGCGTTGTTTCAGCCCTCGATCGTAAAGGAACAGCGCGAGGCTTTGAAAGATGTCGCGGTCGTCGTCGTCGACCGGTCGCCCAGCCAGCATTTCGCTGGCCGCACCGAACGGGCGGACGCGGCGGTGACCGCGCTGAAGGCCGAGCTTGCGCGCTTCCCCGACCTCGAAACCCGCGTAGTCGAAAGCGACACCAGCCCGATCGGCGAAGAAACCGATCTTTTCGGGCCGCGCACCGACGCATTGTCGGACGTGCCGCGCGACCGGCTAGCCGGTACTTTCTTTGTGACCGACGGCCAGGTCCATGACGTGCCGCGGCTATCGGCCTTGGGCCATCAGGGACCAATCCACGTGCTGCTGACCGGCCGGCGTGACGAGCGCGACCGGCGAATCGAGATCGTCGATGCGCCCGGCTACGGGATCGTCGGCAATACGGTGACGGTCAAGCTGCGCGTCGTCGACGCCAATATCCCCGACGGCGGACCGATCCCGGTTACTGTAACCCAGGACGCAGGTGCGCCTCGGACGGTAACGACCGCGGCGGGCAATGAACTGTCGGTCGAAATTCCTATCGCTCACGGCGGCCCGACGACGGTGGAACTCGAAGCAGCACCGGCCGAGGGCGAGCTGACCCTCACGAATAACCGGGCGGTCGTGGTGATCAACGGCGTGCGCGAACGGCTGCGCGTGCTCCTGATCTCGGGCGAACCCCATGCCGGAGAGCGGACTTGGCGCAACCTGCTCAAGGCGGACCCCTCGGTTGATCTGGTGCATTTCACCATCCTGCGCCCGCCGGAAAAGAACGACGGGACGCCCTTCAACGAATTATCGCTGATCGCCTTCCCGATTGCCGAACTGTTCGATGTCAGGCTGCACGAGTTCGACCTCATCATCTTCGACCATTATCAGCAGATGCTGCTGCTCCCTGAATATTATTCCAATCTGGCCAACTATGTCCGTAAGGGCGGGGCTCTGCTCGAAGCAAGCGGGCCGGGCTTCGAAGGCAATGCCTCACTGTTCCGCACCGCTTTGCGCGATGTCTTGCCGGGCTCGCCGACCGGTCGGGAAATCGAACAGCCTTTCAAGCCGACCGTCACCGAACTTGGAGAGCGCCATCCGGTCACCACAGACCTGCCGGGGGACAAGGTTGGCGGATCGCCGGATTGGGGACGTTGGTTCCGCCAGGGCGAGGTCGACCCTGTGGATTCCAGCAGCAATGTCGTCATGACAGGCGCGGAAAATAAGCCGCTCCTGCTGCTGTCCCATGCGGGCGAAGGCCGAGTCGCACAGCTATCGAGCGACCAGATCTGGCTGTGGTCGCGCGGTTTTGAGGGTGGGGGACCGCAGGCAGAACTGCTTCGCCGGTTGGCTCACTGGCTGATGAAAGAGCCTGAACTCGATGAGAACCAGCTAAACGCCAGCGCCAAGAACCGGCAGATCACCATCGCACGGCGCGCTCTGGAGCGGCCGTCCCAGCCGGTCATCGTGTCGGTGACGAACCCCGAAGGCACTAGCAGGCAGGTGACACTCGAAGAATCCGGCCACGGCGTCGCCCGTGCGACCATCCCGGCTGATTCAATCGGCCTTTACAAGGTAAACGACGGTGAACGTTCGGCCTTTGCAGTTATCGGCTCGATCGACACGCCCGAATTGCGCGACGTCCTGACAACGGAAGACAGGTTAAAGCCAGTTGTAACCGCCAGCGGCGGGGTCTTCACTTGGCTGGCCGACGGCGACAAGCTGGATATTCGCCGGGTCGATGCCGACGGTCCTACCGGCGGACGCAGCTGGATGGGGCTGCGCCGTAACGGCCAATATACCGTGCGCGGGGTTAAAGAGACGCCGCTTATGCCGGTCGCGGTTCTGCTGATATTGCTGGGCGGAACGCTGGGTCTGGCCTGGTTCCGCGAAGGGCGCTGACGGCGGATGCCGGTTCAGCGTTGGACCCGAATCAGGAGTGGCGGGTCTGCCAGAAGAAGAAGGCGAGGATCACGACAATCATGATGATCCAAAGCGGGTCTGTGTGCATCGTGGGCCTCAGGGTAAAATCTATCGCCGATGCTTAGACCAGCGCCGGAAGCTGCGTCAACGGCCACTGCGCCGCACCCGCCGCTTTCAGGGCGGCTGCACCGCAACCTGTTCAGCGAATCAGGCGAAGAAGCTACTCGGCGGCAATGGCATACTCCTGCGCATCTGGTGCCGGCGACAGGAATTCGCCAGGCATCGCACCTGTGCTGGTGACGCCCTCGAAAGTAACCACACCGTTGACCATCGTCAGCCGCATCGGCGCCGGTGCGCGCGTAAAGCGCCATGAAACGCCTCCCTCGCCGTCCGGTACATCGAAGCGCTTTTCGACCGGCCGCCGTTCGACTTCGTTCAGATTGAACACCGTAATATCCGCGCGATTGCCCACTTTCAGCACGCCGCGACCGGCAAGGCCGAAAAATGCGGCCAGCTTTCCGGTCAGAACATGCACTGCCTGTTCGATGGTCATGCGCTTTTCGTCCCGGACATAGCGGGTCAGCAGCAATGTGCTTTCCCCGCCGCCGCACAGCATCTGTAGATGCGCCCCGGCATCCGACACAGCCCCAACAGTCTTCTCGCGTGTCATCATATGGACCGTAAGGTCCTCATTCTTCGGGAAGGGCGACATGTGAACGGTGGAACGCGTCCCATTCGCCAGCAGCCAATCCGCCATGGCGTCGGATCGGTGTTGCTCGCGGCTGTCGGCATATTCCTTCAATGTGATGCCGATTGGGCCGACACCGTTTTGGGAGTCCAGCAGATGGAGGTCCTGCGGGTTGTTCATCGGCGAATGTTTCCAGGCCTTATTGTCCCAGGAATCGCGCGCCCGCGCCCGCCATTGGGGGTCGGACAAAAGCCGGACCTTTTCCCCGTGACTCGGCGCCAGGACCACCTCGTGCCAGGCATAGTCGTTCGACTGGGCAAAGATCAGCGAGCGGTAAAAGCTCAGTGTACTGGTGGGTGAGACATGAAATACGCTGGGCCAGATGTCGAAGCCTTCGCGCAGCATGCGGCGAACCCGTTCCTGCAGCGGACCCAGCGCGTCCTTCTGGAAGTCGAGCGTTGGAACCGCACCGTTGACCAGCATGCGCAAACCGCGGCCGCGGGTCAGTCGCTCCAGCCGTTCGAGCGACTGAGGGGCCGTCTTGCGCATGAAATTATCGATAACGACCTGATAGGTCGCGCCGGGAAAACGCTCCAGCACGGCGAACAGCGCCTCGAATTCGGCATCGTCGGCAACCAACGTCGGGACCGGGCGATTATTGCCGTCGTGGTCGAGCATATTGTCGGACATGCCCAGCGCACCCGCGGCCAGCGCATCCTCGAGCAGGGCCGCCATTCGGGCAATCTCTGCCGGTGTCGCCACACGGTCCCATGCCTCCAGCCCCAAGACCGCGAGGCGGATTGCGATGTGGCCGACATAGGAGGCGAAATTCGCCGGCAGTCGGACCTTCTCTGCCATCGACCGGCGATACTCGGACCATAGCTTCCAATCCCAGGGTAGCAGCTCGACGAAGGGCTTTTCGGGAATGTCTTCGAAGAAGGAAAAGATGCGCACCATTTCCCGACGCGCTTCGGGGTCGGACGACACCGGCGCGGCGCTGAAGCCGCAATTGCCCGAGATGATGGTAGTGACGCCGTGACCCGGCAGGGGATCGAGATCCGGCTGCCACCACATCGGCGCGTCGTAGTGCGTGTGCGATTCGATGAAGCCTGGGGAAACGAAACAGCCGGACGCGTCGACCACGCGCTCGCCCGCTGGCTTAAGATCCGGACCGATCTCCACGATCTCGGCGCCGCAAATTCGAATATCCGAAATGAATGGCGCAGCGCCGGTACCATCGACGATGGTACCGCCCTTGATCAGCGTATCGGGCATCATATTCCTCCGGTCGAACGCTTATTGTCATGCACGCCGTCGCGCACAGAGACATTACATAAAATGTAACATCCGGTCGGGCCACGAACAATGCAACGGCCTCTATCTCAGATCCGTGAGTATTCGGCTCGCTGTCGGTCGCCTCGCTAAAATGATCCGATCGGGCCTTAAGGCCTACCTAAAACCGGCTGGGACCGAACGAAACCCGCATACTGCCCATCAAAGCTGACGCGTTGTGGTCGAAACTAGATGAATAACCGCAGTCAGGAACCTTAATATGCGACCCTAAGGGCGGCGCGCAGTCTTGCTCTTCTTCGGCAAGTCTGACAGCCGAAGATTGAGGCGGCAGCGCACAACCTGTGAGCAGAGAAGCCAAAACCGCCGCTCCAAAAATCTTGGTCATGACATACTCCCCCTTTATTGCGTTTCGGGGATAATATTACAGCTCTTTGGGCAACGCGAAAATAATGATCGTCGGCGCGCCGGTCGTATTCCAAATCGTGCGCGAGGCGCTGCCGGAGGTAACAGCCAAGTATTGCCTGCCGGCCACGGCATAGCTGGAAATCCCGCCGCCGACCGCACCTCCGGTGTTGAATTCATAAAGCACTTCGCCCGAGGTCGCCCGCATCCCCCAGAAGGCGCCGGACGGCGAACCTGTGAAGACCAAACCGCCGGCTGTGGGCGTCAGCCCGGCAACCATCGGCCCATCGATATGGCGGGACCATTTCACTGCTCCGGTCGCTGCGTCGAACCCGTGGATCCAGCCTGTCGCCTGATCCACCGGATCGAACTTCAGGCTGCCGCCGAAAGTGCTGCCGGCAGATGTCTGCGTCTTGAATACGCCGCACCAATCGACCGAATTGACAAACAGCATCCGGCTGTTGGGATCGAACGCCGGACCGTTCCACTCCGCCCCGCCCAGCGTACTGGGGCAAACCCGCATTTCGACACCGGGTACCAAGGGCGTATCGGTGTTCAAATGACTGTCGATCTCGGATTTGGAAATGAGTTTTTTCTTATCGCGGTCATAGACATAGAGCCACCCGTCTTTGCTGGCGACGGCCATGAATTTATGATTGCCGATCTCATAGATCGCAGGCGCCGCGGCCGTGTCCCAGTCATGGGTGTCGTGCGGCACCTGCTGAATATACCAATCCAGCTTGCCGGTGTCGGCGTTCAGCACGACCACCGAGTCGGTGTAGAGGTTGTCCCCGGGCCGCAAACCCCCATCCATATCGGCGCCGGGATTGCCGATCGGCACATACAGCTGTCGCGTGCGCGCATCGACAGTAATGCTGGTCCAGGACGAGCCGCCGCCCTGCTCTGTGCCCTTGGCCCAGGTCTGCGCTCCGGGCTCTTTGCCGGTCGGCACGGTATTGAAGGTCCAGGACAGCTTCCCGGTCTCAACATCGAAGGCATAGATATGGCCGGTGGCGCCGCGATCGGCTCCGCCCTGACCGGCAAAGACCTTGCCACCGAAGGCGACCAAGGCGCCGTTGATATTATAGCCGTGCAGGCTGTTGGCGACCCAAGTGTCCCACAGCAGCGCGCCCGTGGCAGCGTCCAGCGCGATGATATGCCCGTCAGACGTGCCGCGCAGAACCTTGCCCTCATAAAGCGCAACCCCGCGGTTGACCGGAAGCCCTTCTCCTCCTGGTGGCGTATAGATGTGTTGCCAGATTTTCTTGCAGGTCGCCGCGTCGATCGCGAAGGTGCTGTGCGTCGTCGTTACATAAAGCCGCCCCTGATAAATCACCGGTGACGCCTCAAAGCTACCGGTATCGCCTGTCTGGAAAACACAGGCAGGGACAAGATGCTTCACGGTGTCGAGGTTGATTTGGCGAAGCGGCGAATATCTCTGCCCGGTATAGTCGCGATTATATGTCAACCAGTCGCCGTCATCCGGCTTTGCAATGTCGTCGTCGGTCGGACCGGTTCCGCTGGATCGCCCGACGAATTTCGGCTCGGCTGGCAAAACCGGTTCAGGACCTGTCGCCACCTTGGCCTTGGCAACCGGATCGATGGTCAGCGTCGCACTTCCCGGAATGAAGCCGTTGGCGCTGAGGACAAAGGCCGTCACGCTGGCGTATTGGGCGGGCGTCAGAGTGCCGATACCGTTGATCGGCATGGTCGTGGTTATCTGCTTATACAGTTCGGCGGCCGAGTGGCCGGTCCAGCGCGCCTCGAACGTCGGGCCGGCAAGGGGCGGTGCACCGCCGCCGCGCAAAGCCGATCCGTGACAGGTCGAACAGCGATCCGCATAAAGGGCGGCGCCGGGCGAAAGCTCCGGCGCGGACTGGTCCGCCCGCACCGACCCGGCAGTAAGCGCCCATCCGACGGCTGCGAGTAAGATTGCGGCCGCACGCAATCGCGGCGCCGCACCCAGCCGCCAGGTCAGAACGACTCCGGCCGCCAGCAGGGCCGATGCGGCAAGAAAGGCACCATGGATCCCGATCGTGACGCGGAACGGGTAGACCGCGAGCGGATTGAGAAAATCCGCCAGATAGAATGTCATGAACATGAATCCGAGCGCCTTGCTGCGGATATGCAGCGGTGCCTTGGCGAGCAGGAGGCCGCTGACATAGGGGTTGATCATCCCTCCGCCGCCGCCGCACAGCATGGCTCCGACAGCAATCGGCACCAGATTGTGACTAAGACCGATGATCGCAAAGCCGATAGCCATCAGTCCTATCAGCAGCAGCCGTGTCGCCCTTCGGCCGAAGCGCAGGAATATCTGCCCGAACAAGCCGCCCACTATGCCGCCGGCCAACACGCCGGACCCGATCACCAGCGACCGGACGATCGGGTCGGACACTCCGTCGCCCGCAAGCAGGAAGGTGAGTTGAACCGAGGTCATGAAATAAGCGAGGAACAGAGCCGCCACCAGAAGATAGATAGGCCACAGCGCCAGGATCGCTGACCAATCCGTTCGGAACGACTGGGTGCGCGGCGCGGCGCTTTTCGGGATCGACAGAAGGGCCAGCAGCAGGATCGGCAGGGCAATCAGATAGAGCGCGAAGGGCGCACGCCAGCCGCCCATCTTCGCCAGCGTCCCGCCCAGGAGCAGCATAGTGACGCTGACCGCGCCGGCGACACCGGCCTGATAACCGAGGATCCTCGCCCGCGCCTTTTCATCGAACCAGGTTCCAAGCAGGGTCAGGCTGCAATTGGAAATATGCGCGACCGCCACTCCCAACAGAAAACGCGAGACCAACAAGCCCCACAATCCGGGGACTACAAGTCCGGCCGCGCCTGCCAAGGCATAAATCAGTAGCGCGGCAAATAGCGTCGGGCGCACACCCAGCCGATCGATCGTGAATCCGCCGACGGCGCCACCCGCAACAACACCCATGCCGGGGGTTGTCATGATCATCTGCGCGGTCATCGTGCCGCCTTGAGCACCAAAATGCGCTGCGACCAGTGGAAGAGCGGGGCCGATTGCGGCGAACATCAAGGCCATTCCCGGCGCGCTGGACAGCAGGACGGCAATCGCTGCCCGCCGTTGCCACACGCCAAGGTTGGCTGCCGGTCCCGTTTGCCCCACTTGATCGCCCACGGTTTCCCCCGAATTTTAGCGCCGGCCGTCATTGACGCAGTTAAGACCGGACCTTAAGAATCTTATAAAAGATTGAATCCGCACAAACAATCACAGGCTCTGCGGGGTTACCGCGAATCGCAGCGAGGGGTCAGGGGAATATGGGACAACTCGACGGTAAAATAGCGCTGGTAACTGCCGGCGGTGGCGGCATCGGTCAGGCCACAGCGTGGTTGCTGGCGGAACGCGGAGCATCAGTCATAGCTGCAGACATCGATGCTGCGGGACTGGATGAAACCGTGCGCCACAGCCCCGCGCCCGACCGGCTCAGCACCATCGTCGCCGATGCGACCACTCTGCAAGGCGCGCAGTCGGCCGTAGCGGCGGCTAAAGCGAAATTCGGCGGCCTATCGATCCTGGTCAATGTCGTCGGAGGCAGCAAACCCGGGAAAACCGTCGTCGATCTGACTCCTGAAGAATGGGATGGCTGGGTCCGTCTGAACCTCACCTCCGCATTTCTGATGTGCAAGGCAGCGCTTCCTGTCATGGCGGCGTCGGGCGGCGGCTCGATAGTCAACATCTCGTCGGGCGCATCGGAATGCCTCACGACATCGCCGCCATGGTCGCCTTCCTGTCCAGCGACGACGGAGCATTCGTGAATGGTGAATTGATCAATGTCCACGGCGGCCACAAGGCCGGAATCTAAAGCCTAAGGAGACGAAAAGATGCTTGCGGATGCTATAAAAAATGGCGCGAACTGACACCCCGCAACGAGCGCCCGCGCGTTGGCGTCGAGGACAAGCTGCAGCTGGTGATCGACAAGCAGCGCATCATCGAGATGATCAACGAATATGCCTTCGCCTGCGACAGCCGCTTCTGGGACGTCCTGGAAGATCTGTATGACGAAAATATCGAGCGCGTCATGAGCGGCACCTTGAACGAGACCGTTCGGGGCCGAACCAATCTGATCAATCTCCATATCAACCCGCCTCTTCCGCGGGCCGAAGGCATGCAGACGGAAAAGCGCGATCTGACCAAAATCAAAGGGCTGGAAATCCGCCATCTG
>Ga0182030_10009279_pt1 | contig 20163 bp, 9 predicted proteins | sample 812S3MmetaG_FD_121299 | JGI IMG/M metagenome (GOLD analysis project Ga0182030, IMG submission 121299) | Permafrost microbial communities from Stordalen Mire, Sweden - 812S3M metaG (Illumina Assembly) | ecosystem: Environmental > Terrestrial > Soil > Wetlands > Permafrost | place: Sweden... | reverse complement strand
TTCAGTGAGCAGCACGAGATCCGGGTGCCCTCGCTTGCGAGCGAGTACCGATGGAGGTCGCTCCATCGTTTTTCTATCCGGTCGACTCACACACATAGAGAAACCCGAGTGCGAATGCGCTCGGCCAGAGTTCGTGCAGTCTAGGAAGCGTGATGATACGCGTCAGCCAAGGGGCGAGCGGATATCGAGTGTCGCTGAAGCGCGCAGGGAAGTACCAGTGCCGCTCGGCGACTCGAAATCCGCCCGCTTCGATGAAGCGTTCGAACAGCGCCTTGTGAAACAGCCTGATGTGATTTGAAAACATTTCATCGGCCTCATGAGACGTGTCCATGATGTCGACGAAGCGCCCGGTCAGAAAGACGAGTCGGTTGAAGAGATTGAGCGTATTCGGCACACAGAGAAAGGCTGCACCGTCGCGTCGAAGCACACGGCGGATCTCGTGGAGCAGGCGACTCGGAGCGAACACGTGCTCGAGCACGTCGTAACAGACCACAACATCGAACTCCCCATCCCCAAAGGGAAGCGCGCCCGACTCAAGGTCCACGGCATGCCCCTCGATCCCTCGCGATTCAAGCGACTGGGCGGCGCCTTCCGCCATTTCGACCCCGCAGAGCCGGCGCCCTGGAACGCGCAACGCTTCGAGCAAGTGCCCGCTGCCGCAGCCGACGTCGAGAACTGACCGCGCATCCCTCAGACGCGCGTGCTCACGGGTTACCTGGGTCTTCCATCGCAGGTGCTCGGAGCTTCCGAGCTTCGATGAGCGCCAGTAGTCGCGATAGTAGTCCGTACGGTCCTCGGCCATACCCGCCGAACCGTCCTTTCGTTTTGGCGTCATGCGCTGAGCATCATACCGCACGTCGATCTCGCGAAAGCGATCCTTTGACGGGGCGAACCTTCTTCTCGATGCCGTCACATAGGCTGGAGGCCCAGCCGTCGCCGCGTAAGCACGGCGAAACTGGGGCGCAAGCGGCAATTCAGCTATCTATCGCACCATGAAGACCAGTATCCAATCTCCGAACGCACCGAGCGCTATTGGGCCCTATTCGCAGGCCGTTCGCGCAGGAACCTCCGTGTTTCTGAGCGGCCAAATTCCGATTGACCCAGCGACGGGAGCGCTCGTCGACGGCGATATCTCGCTCCAAGCTCGTCGCGTCATGGACAATCTAGCGGCGGTACTCGAGTCTGCCGGGCTCGGTTTCGCGCACGTCGTGCGCACTACGGTCTACCTTACAGATCTCGCCAATTTCGCTGCTGTAAACCAAGTCTATGCCACCTATTTCTCGGAACCGTTCCCCGCACGCGCCACCGTTCAGGTTTCCGCTCTCCCCCGCGGGGTGGGTGTTGAAATCGATGCCGTAGCCGTCGACGATTCATCGCCATAGAGAGGCGCGCACCACGGAGCGCACGCAGGCTACGCTGCCCACGCGGTCATCGTCTCCGAAGGGAGTTTGTCAGCGCATGGAGAGAACGTTCGAGCTCCGCTCTCGGGTCGCGGAGCGCGCTCGGATCGAGGGGAGCCCCCAACACCACGTCCACGATCGTAAACGGCCAAGCCAACGCGAAGCGATCCCAGGCACGCCCCAGCGTGACTCCGCGCCGGACCGCACCCGCCATCGGAACGATGACAGCACCCGTCTGGCGAGCAGCGACCACGGCACCCGCCTTGACCACTCCTCGGGGACCGCGAGGACCATCCACCGCGAACGCGGCATCCAGAGAATCGCGCTTCATGGCTCGCAAGAGTGCCGCCAAGCCTCTCGCTCCTCCGCGCGAGCTCGATCCGCGAACCACCTGAAATCCCATGATCGACAGCGCGCGGGCCTGGAGCGTTCCGTCGCGAGAATGGCTGACGAGAACGATCGTCTGCCGCCGGCGTCGCCAGGCGAGCAGAGGCCACTGTTCGCCATGCCAGAACGCCAGCACCCATGGGCGCTCTTGCGCGGCCTCGAGCGCGGGGTGAACCAGAAGTCGCACGCGCAACGTACGCAGCCACAGGCGCGCCAACCATCCAAGGGAGACGCCCAAGCACGCCTCCCCCATTTGGCATCTCACCGTTTGAGTTCTGCCAGCGCGACACGCGCTCGCTCGAGCTTCGGATCATGTTCGATCGCACGCTCGAACATTTGGATGGCTTTGGGATTGTCCCCTTGATTGGCTCTCACTTCCCCGAGGTAGCAGAAGACCTGCGCTTTGGAGATCCCAGAGGTCTCATCGAGCCGCTGGAGCAGGAGCGCTTGAAATGTCTTCTGCGCCCGAACCCAGTCTCCCGTCTCGAGCGCAAGCAAGCCGAGGTCTCGCAGGACGGAAATGGATCCCGGATCGATCTTGAACGCGGTGTCGAGCTGCACCAGCGCCGACGCCTTGTCACCGAGCTGGAGCTTCGCGTGGGCTAGCCGGTGATAATAGACAGCAAGCTCTTTCGTTCGGCGGTTACCGAACGACGCGATCACTTTCTCAAGAATCTGCGCCGCATCCTCCCCTCGCTCCGCGGCAGCGTACGCGTCTCCTAGCGACAAGAGCAGTGTCCGGTCATCGGGAACCAGCGCGCACGCACGCTCTAGGATCGGAATGGCTTCGGCCGGTGATTGGCGCTTCTCGAGCTGGATCTGCGCCGCGTTGCGGAGAAGCTTTACCTGCTCGGCGATGTGCCACGGCACAGGCTGCGGAACGCCGGAGGGCGGGATGCTCTTGCCCGGAGGAATGCTCTTCCCAACGGGTGTCGCGGGGCGCGTTGTGACCTCCGGCGGAGCCGGTCTGTCCTCCGAGGGTGGAGGAGAGTTTGCAATCGCATCGGCGTCTCCGACAAGAAGGTCAGACAGATCCGACCATCTTTCGGCTCTCTCCCATCGCACTCGGAGTTTCGACCGAACGCTCTGGTTCGAGGGGTCCAGCGACAGTGCGCGGCGAAGCGCATCCTCTGAGCCCGCAGCGTCGTTCGTCCTCTCTCGAGCGTCAGCGAGTCGAACGGCCCAATCGACGCCAGTCGCGTCGGTCGCTCCTTCGACAAGAACCCCAAGCGCCTCGGCCGCCCGTCGCCAATCGTCGCGATGCGCGCTCATACGGGCAACGGCCTCGAGTGCCCCTCGATGCTTAGGATCTCGTTCGAGCACCTGCTCGTAGGTTCGCGCAGCCGCAGTTCCGTCACCCAACCGCAACTCCTCGAGCTCACCCAGCCGAACGAGCAAGGCGAGTTCGACTTGAACCTCCCCGCGCTCGCGAGCTTCATCGATCTGCTCCTTAATAAGGTCCGCGAGCTCACCGTCACGCCCTGTCTCTTCATAAAGACGGGACAGCTCGAGCACGGCCTCCGATTGGGTAGGCTCCTCCTGAAGAATGCTCCTCAAGACCTCGATCGCATCATCTGGCGCACTAAAGCGATCGTGATAGAGCCTCGCCAGTTCGAGGCGCAGCGACGAGCGTCTGTCCGGCGTCGGAGCGACGTCGATGAGCAGATCCAGAAGCTTTGCGAGATCCTTATATTGGCCTCCGTCGTCGTATAGCTTTCGAAGCACCGAAGCCGCCTCGACATCATAGGGGTCGGCATCGAGGAGTTCCCGATAGAGCGACGTCGCTCTCGGCGCGTCGCGGAGTTCATCCAACATGACTCGCGCGGCTTGATGCTTCAGTGACGATATCTGAGCCCCGTCATCTGCAAGCTCAGATCGTCGAAGGAGAAGCTCGACGACTTCCTTCGCGTCGCCCGCTTGCCGCCGTATCTCGGTCAGCTCGGCGAGTGCCCACGGATCCGCCTCGTCTTGCGCGATAAGTTCCCGAAGCACCGATTCCGCGAGAGCCACGTCACCTAGAGCAGCCTGGGCCAGACCTACCCCTTCTCGAAGCAGTTCTCGCCGTGTCTCAAAATCGATCTCGAGACGCGCTCGCGCACGGATGACATCGAGCAAGTCGCTTTCTCGCCCTGGAACGCGACGAATGGACTCAAGACTTCGAAGCACGTCCAGGTTGTCCGGATCGATCGTTCGCGCACGCGCGTACGCATCTTCGGCACCACGCACGTCGGACAGGTGCTCGCGCCTCCAATCGGCCAGGCGCATCCATCGTTCGGTTCGCCCGGCCACAGTCAGCGCGGACTCCACATCGAGCGCCTTCGACAAAGCGTCGACCGCAAGTCTCCATTCGCCAGTGATGCCTGCAACGCGCTCGAGCTCTGCAAGACTCTCGTCGCTCGCCGGATCTTCGAGCACCGCCGTCGCCAGCGCGCTCTGAGCTTGCACGGCATCTCCTACACGAGTCTCGAGCACCCCTGCATAATCGAGCCGAGCTCGAGTCCGCTCATCGGTCGACTTCGCCCGATCGACTCGACGCTGGTAGAGCGATGCGAGGTCCGCACTGCTCCCTAGCGTGTCATACGCGATCTCCAGCGCGTCAAACACCTCGCTAAATAGATCGTCGTCGTCAAGCAGGCTCTCGATCGCTGCACGGCTCGGAGCGTGCTCAGGACTGTTCTCGAGCGCCTGCCGAAGGGTCCCGAGTCCAGTGACCTTGTCGCCGAACTCGCGCATCTGAAGCATCCCCAAGCGATAGAGCAGCTCCGCCTTCGCCACGGGCTGATCCTCGATGGAGATCCTTCGCTCCAGCACATCCGCCAGCTTTCGAAAATCCCGAGTGCGTTCATAGAGGCGATCGAGAGACTCGAGAAGTGGGGACGTATCGCCCAACTGGTCTACGGCGGCGACATATGCGGCCGATGCCCGAGCGGGGTCGTTCAGTTCGACCTCGCTCAATGCCCCAAGACGCACGAACAAGTCCCCCGCCAAACTCGCGTCAAACGTGGCACGAGCTCGTTCATCGAGAGCGTCGGCGTACTTGCTCCATCCAGGCAATCCGATTCGAGTCGCGAGCTTGGCGATCTGATCGTGAATCTCAGAGTTGTGAGGCTCTTCCGCCAGGGCGCGGAGGAGCGCTCGCTCCGCAGCATCCAAGTCATCCATCAGAGTCTCGGCGACGGTGGCGAGTGAACAGAGCGTCCGGCACCGATCGGACGGTTCCGTCTCACCGCGAAGACGCATCTCGATGGTTGCTGTCAACTCGGAATAGCGCCCGGCCGCCCGCAGCACCGGTTCGAGAACAATCGCAGCCTCAATGCGCAGTTCGTCATGAGCCTCACCGATTGCAAGCAAGGCTGAGACCACATCCGAGTCGTAGCCCGACGTGAGCACTTCGCGATACGTCCTGAGCGACGACAGCGGATCACTCAGCTCGGTCGCATAAAGCGCCGCAATTCGCTTGGAGAGCGAGAGTCGCTCTCCGTCATTCGCGGCCGTCTCCAGTTGGATCTTTAGATTCTCCAAAAGCTCCGGCCACATGTGCTCTTGCGAATAAAGCCCATCCACACGCCGCAGGACCTCGACGTCACCCGGGCGAACCGCCAGAGCCTGCGTGAGGCAATCGATAGCTTCCCGTCGGTCGGAAAGCTCCGAATCGAAAAGCGTCGCCGCACGATTGAGCAGCTCGAACTTCAGCCCATCATCGCCGGGCCCAAAAAGTCCGACCCGCCGCCGACACAGATCAACCAGGCGTGCGGCATCGTTCTTCGATTGGTAGAGATCAATCAGATCGTCGATAGTTTCAGCACTGTCAGGACCGATCTCGAGCGCACGTTCAAATGCGTCGATTGCGCCTGGGCTGTCATCGACCATGTCGCGACGCACCCCACCTATCCGTCGCCAAGTCGCCAAACGCGAGTCAGAGTCGACAAGCAACTCCGCTTTCTTTACCAAGACTCCGACGAGCGCATCCCAATCGCTGAGCAGCGTCGCAAGCACATCCATCTCTTCCAGAGAAGCGATATTGTCCTCGTCGAGGAGCGACAGTCTGGTCCAGGCGCCCAGCGCGCTCCTCGGATCATCTCGCCTCTTGTCGTGAACGGTAGCGAGTGCCACAAGAAGCTCCCGCCTGGTAGATCCCTCGGTTCGCGAAACAGCCGTTTCGTAGGCCTGAGCTAGATCGTCCCAGCGCTCGGTCGCCTCACCAAGTTTCTCGAGCTGTTCACGCAATTCAAAACTGTCGGGATCCAGCTCCCATGCTCGACGAACGGCATCGAACGCCTTCGACGGATCTTTGCCTCGTTCGAGCCAGAGGGCAGCACTCTCCCGCAGCGTCTCCACTCGCTCCCCGTCATCGACAGCAAGCGCAAAACGCTCGTCGTTGAGTGATATGAGCTTTCGCCAATCGTCGGCGCGCTCATACACGGGTCGCAGAATATCGATGATGCGTCCTTTGTGGTCCTCGGTCGGAAGCAACTGTTCCAGCGCTCCGACTGCTTCCGCCCCCGGTCCACCTGCAGCACTCTGAACCATGTCCACGACGGCCTGCAGCTCGTCGAGAGCGGACGGCACATCCGTCAATTTCTGCCAGAGAAGGCGAGCGAGATCCATGCGGAATCGCGCTTCATCCTCTGGCAAAGCGGTGTCCTCAGCGCGACGCCGTGTCAAATCAGCAAGCTCACGCCAACGCTCGGTCTGCGCATAAAGCCGCGACAGCGCATCGAGTGCAAGGAGATCTCCCTCGTCGGCCTCGACGCAAGCGCGATAAGTGTCAATTGCGGCAGCGGGGTCGTGAAGGTCGACTTCTTCAATCGAAGCAATCGTGTGAAGCGACAAGATTCGATCAGCGACATCGGCCTGATAGTCGAGAGACTCGCGAACGAGAGCCGCTCGCTCCTTCGCACGCCCAAATGTGCGCAGCAGGCGGTCCATCGCTTCGAAGGAGCCGTCGCGGCTCTCCGGATTGAACGAGTACGCCCTGCGGTAAAAGTGAAGCGCCCGCTCGACGTCGTTCAAGCTTTCGAACAGCTCCCCGGTCCGTTTCGACAATCGAGCCGTCGCTGGCTCATCTGCCTCGATCTCCGCCAGAGCTCCGGCAAAGATCTCAGCCAATCGAGCGTCTCCACTCGATACTCGCGCCAATCGCTCGAGCTCAGCCCACGTCGTCTCGTCGAGTCGATCTTCGTCCAGAAGCTTGGCGGTTGTCTCCAGCGCCGCCGAGTAATCCTCCTCTTGCTCCTCCTGCATCTGGGCGAGACGCCGCAATAGCACGCGCCTCTCGTCGGGATCCTGGCTGGCTTCCAAGCGAGCCTGAAGCGTCGACATGACTTTCCGCCAGTCAAGTCGCGCCATATAAACCGGCTCGAGCATCTCCGCCGCATGAGCGGAATGCTCTCCCCCAGACATAAGCGCTTCGAGCGCCTCTACCGTGGCAGCGTGAGCTGGATCCACATCGAGCGCAGCTCGGTACTCATCGAACGATCGAGTGAAATCGCCCAATCGAGTCTCGTAGGATCGCCCGAGCGAATAGTGAATGTCTGCGCGCCTAGCCGCCGATATCGAGTCATCGACTAGCTGTCGCCCGTAGAGGGCGACAAGATCGTCCCAACGCTGAGCGCGCGTATAGAGACGCTCGAGAGCCGCGAGCGCGCCAGCATCGAGCCCGAGATCAATAATCCTCTCATACACCGAGATGGCCTTCGTGACGTCGGCGAGTCGCTCGTCACACAGGCGCGCCTGTTTCAGAAGCAGCGCGCGACGTTCATCGTCGTTCTCCGCCACATCCGTGCAGCGTTCCAAGATATCAAGAAGCGCTTCACTGCTTCCCATTTCTTCGTAGAGCGACTCCAGCGCAGTGAGCGCTCGACGATCATCACTACGCAAATCGAGTGCCTTGACATAGTACGATTGTGCGAGAGGGAGGCTCGCGAGTCGCACTCGTGCCATATCTGCAATTCGAAGTGTAATCTCGAGCTGAAGGTCACCATCGAGAATTTCGCCGACCACCGATTGGAGCAGCGTTACGAGATCCGCGTAGTTTCCGATCTCGGACGCCAGCCGTTCCGCCCTCTCCACCCACTTCGAAAGATCCGGCTCCGCCAACGACTCCCGCAAGCCCCGCGCTGCATAGGAAAATGCGAGTGCGGGATCCGACAGGAAACGTTCGGCCACCTCCGATGCTTGCGCGATCGTTGCGAGTTTGTCTGCCGTCGATTCAGCGTAGAGCGCATCGATGTCAAGGACCTTCAGAAGCTTCGCGTGCAAACCGTCCGCCTCATAGAGCGGTCGCAGAATCGCAGCGGCATCTCGCCGCGCCACATGATCGTCGAGAAGGACCTCGAGAGCCTCCCGACAAATCGCGTGAGAAGGGTCGAGCGTGAGCGCGCTTCGATAGGATTCGATCGCCCGGCTTGTCTCCCCGAGCTTGGTCTGTCTCACTTCGCCAAGCCGGGCATACAGCTGAATCTTGTCGGCCGACCCCGAGACGAGTTCTATCTCGGCTTCAAGTGTATCGGCTAAATCCTGCCAATGCTCCGCCTTCGAATAGAGTTCGGCGAGCGATGCGAGCGATGCGATATCCGCTCCAAAATCGTCGACGATCGTTCGATACGCAAGTATTGCTTCGCCGACATCCCCGATCTTGTCGGCAAGAATCGCCGCAATTCGAAGGAGTATTGCCTGGCGGGATGTCGCGCTATCCGCGAGACGCTCGGTGGCTCTCAGTACGTCGACCAACGCGCGCCAGTTTCCTGTGCGCTCGTAAAGTCGATCGAGCGCTGCCAGCGCTTGACTGTCACCCGGATCATCCTCGAGACAGTCACGCCAAGCTTCGATGGCACCCTCGGGATCGTCGAGAACCTGTTCACCCAATTCCCCAATGCGACCTCTGAGGACACGTCGAGCGTCGGAGCTTCCTTCGAGTCGCACTTGCATGCGAAGTACGTCGCATAGACTCCGCTGGTCTCCCGACGCGGCGTAGATACGTTCGAGTGCACGGCATGCGGGCAGAGCGATCGCCGCGTCGTCCGGAGCCAGGTGCAAGACCTGGCGGTAGACGCTTTCGGCTTTGGAGACATCTCCAAGCTGCGACTCGTAGAGTCGAGCAACATCCATGAAAATGTCCGCGCGCGGCAAGGGCGCCGATGCGACCGCGGCAGTCGCCGTGAGCACGTCGACCGCGCGTCCGAATGCGCCGATACGACGGGCAATCTCGAGCAAGCATTCTCTCGAATGGGCGTCGTCGGGGTCGAGAGGAAGCAGACGAGAGTACGCATCGAATGCTCCCGAATCATCGCGAAGTCGCTCGTCGCGCAGGGTCGCGATCCGCCGCACCCATTCGCGGCGCTGGTCCGTGTCCGAGGCGAATTCGAGACGAACTTCAAGGACTCGCACGAGATCGGAGACCTCGTCACGACTCGAGTACACGATTTCGAGAATGGCAGCGGCACGCGCTCGAACTTCGGCAACGCCGAGAAGCCGCTCGACGAGTCGTGTCGCCTCCGTGGACGAGGGCCGCGCCACGACAACCGACTCAAGATGATTGAGCGAAGAACTGGCATCGCCGAGCTTCTCAAAAAGCAGTGTTCCAAGGCGCAGGTCGATGTCTACGCGATCAGAGTCAGAAGCTCGGACCCGTTGGCCTTCGAGAAGCACCGCGAGCTGGCGCCATTGCTCCTCTGACGCATATAGGCCATCGAGAGCCCGAATCGACAGCTCGTGATCGGGATCAATATCGAGGATCCTCTCGTAATACGAGATGGCTTTCCTTCGTTGCCCAGTGATCTCTTCGGCAACGAGCGCGATCTCGGCAAGGAGAGCCGCCCTTCGTTGCCCGTCTGCGGTAGCTGAGATCATCCGCTCGTAGAGCGACTCGAGCTCGTCCCAACTTTCCTGGGTCGTTAGGATCTGTCGAAGTCTCTGGAACGACCGCTCATGCCCGGGCCGAAGCGCCAACACCCGTTCGAGATATGGGCGCGCACGCTCGACATCCCCAAGGCGCTCCTCGAGCACGCTGGCGGCGCGTTCCGCCAGGTCGACTTGCAAGTCGTCGGAAAAGGACGCGCTCGATTCCGAAGCCAGCACGCTCGAAAGAGCCTCGACAAATGCCTGTGGGCGGTCAACCAACGCGGATATCGTCTGGAGACGCTCCCAAAGAGCCAGCTCCTGAGGAAACTCTCCAACCGCTCGGGCAATCACGTCGAACGCCGCGACCGGATTCGATAGTCCACGCTCGTGCACGTCCGCCAAGCGAATGTACAGATTCAAGCGTTCGATCCGCTCGACGGTTGTTGCGAGAAGCACCTCGAGAACCTCGGACTGCCGTGCCGCACGTCCGAGAGTCGCATAAATCCCCTCGAGAAGAGCCGCTGCCCGCGCCCGCGTTTCGGCAATCGGGAGCAGCTCCTCGATAACATCCACCGCTGCAGAGTCGTTCGGAATGATTGCGAGGGCCCGCTCGCACGCCTTCAGCGCTTCTCCAAATTCATGGAGCGGCTCGCAAAGCAGACGCGCGAGCTCAATCTCACGAGATGCTCGCTCGGGTCCCTGCCTTTGGTCCCGGTCGATCGCAAGGATATCGGCTGCCCCACGTGCGTCACCTTGCGCACGTAGAAGCCGCGCAAGCGATCGCAGTGCCATCCCGTGCTGTGGCACGATCTCAAGAACGCGACGAAGAAGCTCGATGGCCTTGCGCGGGTCGCCGAATGCCTCTTCCTCGAGAACAGCCCACTCCTCGAGCAAATCGAGTTTGAATGCGGTATTCGCTCGTTCGACGCGAACATCGAATAGCCAACGGAGGTCCTCGCGTCGATCGCCGGCGCGCAGAATTCCGTCCAAGGTCATGACCGTCGTCTCGTCGTTCTCATCCTCTTCGACGAGCGCCCGGTAGATCGCAATGGCGTCATCCACCCGTCCGAGGTCCCGAACGTAGATCTCGGCAAGCTTCGAACGCAGAATTCGAGCTTCGTCTCGCACGCCTGGCGATATCGAATCGCGGGTCGCTGGGGCCGTGGACCCTCGCTGGCGCTTCTTCTTCTTTTGCGAACGAGTGCCAGTGCCATCGACGGTCGGTTCGAGTCGCCCCAGTCGCGCCTTGAGCACTTCCGCAAAGGCTTCCCAACGCCCAGCATCCCCTGCGGCAACCTCCAGCGCTGCCAAGGCACCTTGCGTTTCCGGGGCGAGTTCGTACGCCTGCCGCGCCCATTCGAACGCCGCGGCGCGATCTTGAAGTTTCTTTCCGTGAACCTCGACTAGTTTTCCGAGAACACTCAGTCTCCCGTCGACGTCATTCGCGTGCGCAAGCAATATTTCGTAGAGCGCCGGTAGCCTTCCCCATTTCTCGTCTCGCTCATAGAGCGGAACTAGAGCGGCGGCCGCACGCTCGTCGTCCGGTTTCACCGACAGGACCCGTTCGTAGCTTCGAAACGCCCTTTCAGCTGCGTGCAGTCGGTCCACGAAGAGAGTCGCACAACGAAGACTCAGGTCGACCTTGAGCGCGGGATCCGAAGTCTTATCGGCTGCCGCTGACAAGACCTCGGCGAGGCCGTCCCAGTCTTGCGTTTGGGCGTAGAGCTCAGTCAGTCCGTCGTAGTCCCCGTTCGCCAGGTGACTGTCCCGCAATACCCGCAAAGCCTTCGGATGCCCCGGCTGAACCTGCAAGACGCGTTTCCACGTCGCGACAGATTTTACGGTATCGTGCACGCGATCGAGATAGAGGCTTCCGAGCTTCTGCAATATGACAAGCTTCGCGCCGTCATCCTCCGCCAACGCAACGCGGCGTTCGAGGACGTCCGCTACGGCGGCGAAGTCCTTGTCACGTTCGGCTTGCTTCTCAATCGCATCAAGCGCAGCGCTCGACGCTGGCGTCTCATCGAGAACCCGCTTGTAGAGCCCGATGGCCAAAGCCCCAGAGTCGAGGCGCTCCGCGGCGAGCTTCGCCATCTCGATCCAGAGGTCTCGGCGCTCTTCTCCGGCCGGAAGACTTACCGCCTGACTTTCGAGCAGGTCATAAAGAGGCTTATAGGCCCGACGCTTCGTATAGAGTTCCTTCAGCTTGTCGACGGCCTCACCGTCGTTCGGGTCTATCCGACGAAGCTTCTCGTAGGCATCGAGCGAGTTCTGGACGTTGGAAAACTGGTCGAGCCATCGACGAGCGATAGAGCGCCACAGCGCGACTTGCGCCTGGGGATCCGTCTCGAGCTCCGCCTGGCGGGCCTGCATTGCGAGCAGATCTCGCCACCGCTGAAGCGATTCGTACACGCGCACGAGTTCGCGCACGCTAGGCAGATCGTCGGGAGCAATCTGCACAATATGGACAAGCACCGTGACGAGCGCCGAATCGCTCTTCAAGTGCTCCCGATACACCTCCGCCATGTCACGAAGCACAGCAAGGCGCCCCGTTACATCGCTCTGCGGCAGTCGATCCAAATCTTGGCGAAGGTGATCCGTCAACGCATTCCAGCTCGACGTCTGTCGATATAGGCGTGAGAGCGCTTCGCGCGCCTCTTCATGCCCGGGCGCTTGACGCAGCACGGCTCTCCAGCGATCGATCGCGCGCTGCGCGTTCTCGCCCCCTTCAGACAGTTTCGCAATCTCCGCGACGATGGCCGCCCGTTCCGGTCCGTCAGACATGGCGCGCTGGGCGTCCGCGAGAACCGACGTGAGTCGCGCGGTGTCTCCGCGAGCGACACACCATTCACGGAAGAACCCCAACATCCCCGGGTGGGTCGGGTCGAGTTTGCGCAGCTTTTCGAACCACGGCTCCGCGGCATTGGCTTGTCCACGCATGCGCCAATGGACCATCGCAATTTGCAGAGTGGCACCGGATTCCTCCTCGCGAGTCCTCAGGGCTCCGGCGGCGAGCTGCCCTTCGTACAGGGCTACCAGGTGATCCCAAAGTGCATTCGAATGGAAATATTCGGCAAGAAAACTAGCTGCCTCGGAATGGCCTGGAGCGATATCGAGCACTCGCTCGTACGCAGCGGCGGCTCGCTCTCGCGATCCCACTCGCTTGCCCAGCACGCGCGCCAGACGAATCCATGCCGCCACGCGCTCTTCCTTTTGCGCCGTCTCATTCGCCACTCGCTCGAGAACTTCCGCCAGTTCGTCCCACCTAGCCTGCTCGCGCAAAACGCGTTCGAGTAGCGACCCGGCGCGACGATTCTTTGGGTCGAAACCGAGCGCCTCACCCAGGAGCCGAGCAATCGATTCGGCCTCGGTAGAACCTCGTCCGTACCGATATGCGACCTCGGCAGCACTCACCAGCAGCGAGCTGCGAAACGCCAGATCGCCGGCACCACCGGCCTCCTGCGTATAACGCTCGAAGAGGTCGCGCCATCGCGCTCTCTTGGCCTCGCTTCTTTCGAGAGACTCTGCCGCGCGCGATTCGTCCGCATGCAGTTCAATCAGGCGTTGAAATGTCGCGCACGCCTTCGCGTCGTCGAGCACCTCCTCGTCGTAAAGGTGTGACATCTCGACGAGCAGGCTGGGCTCGCGCGGCGACCCACGCGCGACGGTGAGCTCGATTTCATACAAGCGCACAACCGCGTCGAGCTCGCGACGGGCTTCGTGGGCCTTACGAGCTGCGCCGAGGAGAGTCGATAACTCCTCAACGCTCATCTCGGCGTCCTTACTTACGCCGTCGATGAGATCGCGCCACACATGTTCTTGATCTGGGTCGTCTTGCAGCAACCCGAGAGCGCTCTTGATGATCTTGGCGGTCATCCATCACCCAAAAAAGGAGGTCCAGACAACGGGCAACCCTTCGCGTGTAAGTCCGAAAACACGCGAAATTCTACGAGGAATTCGAAGACGTACGCGCGTTGCATGCTACGGAGGGCAACCACCGATAGCAAGGGTTGCTCGCACGAACTTCTCCGCCCCGGCCGACGAACCCCTTTAGAAGGCTAGTTTCCGGGCTGGCCTCTCGGGCATGCGCCTGGGTTATAAGCAGAATCGGCCACCGACGAAACGGGACGCTCGCACCAGGATAAGCGGTCAGTGAATCTTTCTCGTATCAGGATAACGCCACGTCCGGCACGTGTAGTTTCTGTCGGCGCGGGTCTTGCGGTCCTCGTCAACGCCAACGCCAAACGTGGCGGGCGCCGCGTTGCGGCTCAGATCGCGAAGGCGCTGCCAGGTGCAAGCGTCCAACTCACCCGCTCCACGCACGAAATTGACACTTGGCTGAGAGGACTTACTTCTCCGCACACAATCCTCGCAGCCGGTGGCGACGGAACAGCCATGGCGCTCATCAACGCTCTGTGGCGGGCACGCCCCGAGCCCGAGACCTTGCCCACCATCGGGGTTCTGCCGCTCGGAACTGGAAATGCGTGGGCTCATGCTCTCGGGGCGCCGAAGCTCCATCGTTGCCTCGAGCTCCTTGCTCACATCTCAGACAATCCTCCTACTCGAAGTGTCGGACTCGTCGAAGTCGAAGGGACGCTGACCCATTTTTCGGGGGCCGGTTGGGACGCGATGCTCCTCGAAGACTACGGAGCGCAGCTCGATGCAGCCAAGTGGCCCGGTCGCCGTTTGTCGAAGAGCGTCTATGGGTATGTGTTTGCCGCCGCGCTTCGCACCGTGCCGAAGATTGCCGCTTACGACAATCCTCGCGTTGTCATCGAAAACCTCGGCGATGTTGTCTACGCCATCGATCGACAAGGTGTCCCGAGACCTGTCAACACGCGCGCTCGCGGAATGGTTCTGTACGACGGGCCTGCCGGCACGGCCGCGGTCGGGACGTGCCCCGAATACGGGTATCGATTTCGGGCGTTTCCGTTTGCCGAGCGCATGCCCGGATACTTCAATCTTCGTGTCCTCGACCGCAACGTCGTCGGGGCCGTTCTCGCGGGCGCAAGGCTCTGGAGGGGCGCGGTTCCCCTGGAAGGCATGCACGACTGGCTCGCAACGCACGTGCGCATGACGTTTTCGCGACCGGTCCCGGTCGAAATGGGTGGCGACCTTCTCGGTAGACGTAGCGTCGTCGAGTTTCGTGCCCCGTCACGTGGCATTCGGATGCTCGACTGGCACACCCTGCTATGTCGATGAGGCTGGACGAGAGGACCCCCGCTTGCCGGATGGAGAGACGGCGTAGAGCCTCTCGAGAACGTCTTCGTACGCATCCAGTACGTTGCCACGTTTGAGCTTCTGGCTGGGCGTGAGCATTCCGTTCTCGATAGTGAAATCACTGGCGAGCAGTTCAAACTCCCGGATCGCCTCGAAGGGCCGGATTGTCGCCTGACTCGCATCGATCTGTTCCTTGAACAGCAGCCGAACTCGCGGATCGCGAAGAAGCGAATCCACGTCCGACGGCAGAGATAGTCGCCGCTCCGATGCCCATCTGCGAACCGCCGAGACATCCGCGACAACGAGTGCCACATTGTGCGGCCTATTGGCACCGTAGACCATCGCGTTCGTCACGAATCGACTGAGCTTGAGACGTTCTTCGAGAGGAGTCGGAACTACGTATTTTCCGTTCTCGAGTTTGTATTGTTCTTTGATTCGACCAGTGACATGCACAAAACCGTCTTCGTCGATATATCCGAGGTCCCCCGTCCGAAGTCCCCCGTCTGACGTCAACGCAATCTCCGTTTCACGCGGGCGACGGTAATATCCACACATCACGTTGGGCCCATACACGATGAGCTCACCTTCTCGACGAGTCCGGGACGCATCCTCTCCTGGCCAGCCGACGGTCTCGGTCTGAACTTCCACTCGAACCCCCGTCAGGGGACGCCCAACACTTCCTATCTTTCGCGCTGACTCCGAGTTGACCGAAATGACAGGACTCGCCTCCGTCAATCCATATCCCTCATACACGACAATACCGAGAGCATCGATGAACTCCGCGACATCCCGCGACAACGCCGCGCCGCCTGCGATCGCCCACCTGAGTCGACCTCCGAGGCTAGCGCGAACCTTGGAAAACACGATGCGGTCCACCAGCGAGACGAGCGCCCGTTCGTGCCACGTCAGACGTCGACCCTCCCGGTGTTGGGATTTTAGCCGTACGGCTCGCCTCACCATGCGACGGACCGCCCAAGGCCTGGCGGCGAGCCGCTCTTGAACTGTAGCGTGCAAACGATGAAACACTCGAGGCACGCTGAAAAGAATCGTGGGCTGTGTTTCCACGAGATTGCCGACGAGCTTGTCAACGCCCTCACAGATCGCAATCGACGCTCCAAACGAAAACACTCCGTGGAGTTCTCCGGTTTGCCCGAGCGCGTGCGCCCAGGGGAGAAAGGAAAGAGTACGGTCGGATACGAGAACTTTGAACTCTTGGTGAAGCGAGCTCACGTTCGAGGCGATGTTGGAGTGCGACAGCACGACGCCCTTCGGCGTTCCAGTCGTTCCGCTCGTGTACAGAATAGTCGCCGTTTCGCCGGGAGAAGCTTCCGGCGCTGCCCCCCTGCCGGCCGGATCCAAAAGCGCACAATACCTGACTGCGCGGCTATCGGACTCTCCGCCGCACCCGTCGATGACGACCACGTGACGCACCGACGGAACGACTGAACTGGTTGCATTTGCGCGGCAAACGATCTCGTAAGTTGCGACGACGAGTACCACCGCCTCGCATTCGCGAATGATAAATCTCCATTCCTCTGCGTCTTGAGCTTCGTACATGGGAACGAGTGCCGCGCCGATGCCGAAGCAAGCGTGCGCCATCGCAGCCCATGGGACGCAGTTGTTCGCGATGATGGCCACTCGGTCACCACGGCGGACGCCGAGACCGAGAAGCCCGGCACGCACTCTCTCGACCTCACTCGCAAAGTCTTCATAGGTCGTCGCCACCCACGTCCCACACTTCTTCTCGAAGAACAAATCCCTTGGACCGTGTTCTTCAATAGTGCGTTCGAACATGTCGACGAGCGACTTGTAGGGTGGGATCACTGTCATCCGCGCGACCCCTCGACGCTAGCGACGAGATATCCCCAGTGCAAGTGGCCAAAAACGAGCTCAACGGACGATCTTCACGCTTCAGAATCCAGTCGTCCCCAACGGCCGACAATATCGATTGACGGGGTGTCACGCGCGAGAGCCGCGTTGCCCCGGGGTTTCTCAGGCCGAGCACATGGCGATGCGCTATACAGTCGCCGAAGTGCAATTCCGATATCACGTGCACACATTCGGCTGCCAAATGAACGTGCACGACTCTGAGAGAATGGGCGAGGTGCTCCGCGCGGCGGGCGGCTGTGCGGTGGCCCGCGTCGAGGATGCGGATTTGGTCGTGTTCAACACGTGCAGCGTGCGGGACAAGGCCGAACAGAAGCTTCGCAGCGAGATCGGCAAGCTTGTACCACTCAAGAGAGCGCGCCCCGAAATGGTCCTCGCTGTCGCAGGATGCGTAGCGCAGCAAGAAGGCGAATCGCTGCTCAAGCACCTGCCGTATGTGGACCTGGTGATCGGACCGGATCATGTAGCCGAACTTCCAGCTCTGATGAGTGAGCAACTCGCAGGTGCTCCTCCGACCGCGCGGACGGACTTCGACATTGCGTCGCCGCGATTTCTCACGTGGGCGGCAAATCCCGTGGGGGGAACGTCGGCTGAGACTGCGCCAGCGATCGCCTTTGTGACGACGATGAAAGGCTGCGACGAACGCTGCACGTTCTGCATTGTGCCGTACACTCGGGGCCCAGAGCGGTATCGCCCAGCCAGCGATATTATCAGTGAAGTCAAGCGGCTGGTCGATGCTGGCACTCGCGAGGTCGTCCTACTCGGACAGACGGTCGACAGTTTCCGCGATGAATCGCTGCCTCCCGTCGCCAGCGACCCGGATGACGCCAGCGAGTCGCATGGCGACGCGACGCAATTCCCTGATTTGCTTCGATCGATCGCTTCCCTTGTGCCTCGGTACGACGCGACCCGACCCCAAGCGCCGGGCCTCGCGCGTCTGCGTTATGCTAGCCCGCATCCGAGGCATGCGACCAAGTCACTCGCGCGCGCGCATGCTGAGCTCGATGTGCTCGCCCGACATGTGCACCTTCCGGTTCAATCTGGAAGCGATCGGGTACTACACCGCATGGTCCGACGGTACACTCGCGCGGAGTATATCGTCCGCGCGGAGCGTTTGATGCGAGCGCGAAGCGACCTCACACTTTCCACGGATATCATCGTCGGATTTCCTGGAGAGACCGAGGAAGACTTCGAACAGACGCTCTCGCTCGTGAGGCACGTCGGGTTTGCGTCGATGTTCGGTTTTATGTATTCGCCGAGGCCGTTCACGCCGTCCCTGCGCCTCGGCGACGACGTCTCCGAGAGTGAAAAGGCCAGCCGACTCGCGCGTCTATTCGAACTCGGCGATGAGTTGTCGCGCGCGCATTTGAACCGTCTCGTCGGAACCCACCAGCGTGTTCTTATCGAAGGGCCGAGCAAGAGCGAAAAAGGAAATCTCGCGAACGATCGAGTCCAAGGCAGAACCGATCGGAATGAAATCGTGCACGTCTTGCATCCTGGCGCATCTTCTCTCGTGGGCCACATCGTAGACGTGGTCATCGCTCGCGCGAACAGGCATTCACTCGTTGGGACTCTGGATGCCCCGTCGCCGAGAATTCGGCAACTTCCAGTCTTTCAGGATTGAGGCCCCCTACGGTCCCGCAACGACTCGAACGTCCACCGGCGCGAGGCCGACTCGAACCATATCGAGCCTCTCGGCCGCGGACTTTGAGAGATCGATGATGCGGGATGGATTTCCGAACGGACCACGATCTGTAATCCGAACGCGAACCGAGTGGTTTGTGTCCCGACGCGTGACCTGCACCCAAGTTCCGAGAGGAAGCGTTCGGTGCGCCGCGGTCATCGCGCGCGGGTCGAATCGATCCCCGTTGGCCATTTTTCGGCCTGCGAATCGACCTCCATACCAGGTGGCGTATCCCGACTGCGCGTCGGCAACCTCTTCGCTCGGGGGAGGACCGGTCGGTTGTGCCGATTCGACCGGCGAGGTCACAACCATGGGCTCTACTTTGGCTGGCCTCTGCGTGCATGACTGAACAAAAACAACCGCGAAAAGCGTCACCGCAGATCGATGGCGTTTCGACATTCAATTCAACGTTACCCGATCGACCCCCCACGGGCCAACGAGTCGACATCACGCGGAAATATATGACCCTACTGATTCAACTACAGGGTGGATATGTCGATGACGAATCGGTATCGCACATCACTGCGGAGCATGCGCTCGTAGGCTTCGTTGATCTGCTGAACTGAAATCACTTCGATCTCGGAGACAATCCTGTGCTTGGCGCAATGATCGAGCATCTCCTGGGTCTCCGCGATGCCGCCGATCATGGAACCAGCGAGCCGCTTGTTTCCTGCAATGAGAGAGAACGCCGCGATCGGAATTGGCTGCGGGGGAGCCCCAACGATGACCATCGCCCCCTGAGTACGCAAAAGACCTAGATAGCTATTGTAGTCGTGGGAGCCAGCCACTGTATCGATCAGAAGGTCGAATTGACCCGCGAGCTTCCCGAACACTCCCACCTCGCTCGTTGTCTCGAACGAATGCGCTCCAAGACGCTTGGCGTCGGCTGCTTTGGATCGCGAGGTACTGAGCACGGTGACCTCCGCGCCCATCGACGCTGCGAGCTTGACGGCCATGTGTCCGAGACCACCGAGCCCAACCACACCAACGCGATCACCTTTCTTGCAATTCCACTGACGAAGAGGGGAATAGGTCGTGATGCCGGCGCAGAGAAGTGGAGCGGCTCCCGCGGGATCCAGACCGTCTGGAACCTTCAAGACAAAACTCTCCTCGACGACAACTCGCTTCGAATATCCACCATACGTCGGCGTACGTCGATCCATCTCCGTGCTGTTGTAGGTGAGCGCCGCCCCCTTCTCGCAGAACTGCTCCGTGCCCGCGCCGCACGGGCCGCACTTTCGGCAAGAATCCACCATGCATCCGACGCCCACAAGGTCGCCGACCGAATACTTCGTCACTTCTTTGCCAACTTGGCTGACTCGCCCAACAATCTCGTGACCGGGCACCATCGGAAAGATCGCTCCCGACCACTCATCGCGAGCCTGGTGAATGTCCGAGTGGCAGACACCGCAAAAAAGGATGTCGATAGACACATCCTGCGAGCCGGGATCTCGGCGCTCGATGGTGAATGGGGCAAGCTGCTTTCCAGCGGAGTCTGCGGCCCAGGCGGGTGTCTTCAACATGATTCTTTCTCCACGAACAGGTTCGCGTTGGCGACGGCGCGCCTCTTTGTCTTCGAGCCCCCAGTGACATTCGAGTCGTCATCTTGCCCGCATCCGCCACGGTCAGCGATCGGCAGAGCACTGGTGCACTCGCGCGGCGGAAACTCTAGTCACCCGAAGCGTCGTCGCCCGATTCTGGGAACGCGTCTTCACCCGCGTCGTTGGAATCGTCGCTCACCGC
>Ga0182030_10009277_pt1 | contig 20165 bp, 21 predicted proteins | sample 812S3MmetaG_FD_121299 | JGI IMG/M metagenome (GOLD analysis project Ga0182030, IMG submission 121299) | Permafrost microbial communities from Stordalen Mire, Sweden - 812S3M metaG (Illumina Assembly) | ecosystem: Environmental > Terrestrial > Soil > Wetlands > Permafrost | place: Sweden... | reverse complement strand
TTCGTCGATGATGAACCAGAGGCGCTGGTCGAAGCCTTCCGGTTGACTCAAGGCTTCGAAAATCGCGAGACGCATCCACGCCGCGATCATGGATCGGAGAGCCGCAAGTTGATTCGCCTTATACGGGATGAAAAGCAAGCCCGATCGGGTGCGATCTCTCACCCACCCTCGAACCGAGAAAGGCGCCGATCTTTGACTCTGAACGTATTCGAGCGCAGCGATCGCGGGCGCGGTTACGGATCTGATGGAGCCGAACATGCGTGCGTTCTCGGTCTCCAGAAACGGCTGCGCCGGCGTATCGACAACCATCGGCCGCAATTCTTCGGGCGATGCCACCATCAGCAAGCGCCAGAGTTCGGCAGTGTCGCGCCAACCAGAGTCGTGGCAGCGACGCAGGACGGCCGCCAAAAATGTGCGCGCGTAACCGCGCCATTCGCGCGCCGAGGGATCCTGACTATTGGCTATCAATCCGCTCGCCAACTGCTCCACGTCGTAGCGATTTTGTATTTCGGAGAACAGATCCCACTTGACGGAGTCAGGCTCGAACGGATTGAGCACGATGTCGCCGCGAAAACGGTTATGAAATCTTGCGAGGTACCCGCCATCCGGATCCGCGAGGATGGCCCGGTCGCCGCGCGCTATCGCCGTCTCGAGGATCTCGCGGATGGCCGTGGATTTGCCCGTTCCGGTGGTGCCGATCAGCTTGAAATGTTTGGTCTCATCCAGAGCCGGTATCTCGACGCCGGCCACGGTGATTCGCTCGGGCAATACCTTGCGCCGCCGCGATACAAGAGAACGCCCCGTGACAACGGAGCGTCGCGTCGCATCGATCAGCCGCACGCCCCGCTTGTGCGTTTCCCCCGATGCGGATCGCAGCCGCTTCGACAGAGCGATGCATGCAAGCATGATGACCGCGACCAGCACCACCTTGTTCCCGTTCAATTCCATGCGTCAATAGCCCTCTAGGACGTAATAGTCCGCCTTGTCGCCGTATTTGGGCGCTTTGAGGTCTACCTGCACGCACAGGCGCAGCGCTGCGCCGCACTGGCGCAGGTCGATTCGACCGCCGCGCTGCTCCAATTTGGAGACTTTGACCGTCAACTCATCATGACGCGACTGCAGCGCGCTGATCTCGGCCGCGGACGGCAGCGTCAATCTCGCGACGGCGATCGGAGCGACCGCACAGGTCGCGGCGAGACCAAGGCTGCCCAAGGTCGTGCGCAGGCCGGCGCCGCGGCGGATTTTTTCCAGCGCACGAATGGCTCGCGAGGTTTCCGCGGTCAGGGTCTGCAATTCGTCGACCATCGTTCGCCGAATTTCGTCGCGTACCACGCCATCCAGATCCCGTGTATGGTCTCGCAGCTTTTGCAACTGACTCTCTGCGAGTTTCTGGTGAGCCTGCGCGCTCTCCATCAGCAGCCCGAAAGCCATGGTCTTATCGTCGAGTGTCGAAGCCCGGTCATTCACGGTTCACCACCGCCGCTGCCGATTGCCGTTCCGAGGGTGCCGCGTGCTCGTGCGCCGACGGCCGGCGCTCTTGCCAGGCGCGCTTTGCGTCGAGCCGAACGCTCAACCATTTCGGGTCGGAAGCGAATTTCAGGTAGCCGGATAAATCCGCAAGTTGCTCGACTTGCGACGGCAGAACTGCGGACTCCAGGGCGAGTTGCCGGCTATGCGTCACGGATCCCCATATGTCGGTCGCGCGCCGGCTCGTCGACACGGCAGTGCGCATGACCTCACGCTCACCGATCAATTGCGACGCGAACCGCGCGGTACCGCCGCCCTCGCTGGCGGAACAGCGCAAGATCAGCGTATTGCCGCAATTCTCGACGATGGTATGGGCTTCGCCGTGCCCATAGGTGTTGGATACTTGCGCAATCGATTGGAAGCCCAGCACGCAGCGGCCACCGAATTTGCGCAAACGCGCCAAGGCATCCTTGAGGCCGTCGATCTGGCCGAGGGCGTCCAATTCATCCACGACGAACCAAAGGCGGGCTGACTCGCCGCTCGCCTGGTTGGTAGTGTCGCGGTCCATGGTTTCGTAGATGGCCAGGCGCATCCATGCGGATATCGTCGAATGCAGCGCCGCGACCTGCCCTGCCTTGTAGGGCATGAAGAGTACGCCCCGCGATTCCTTGCTAACCCAGTCACGTACCGAGAAACCCGCGGAGGTCTGCCTCGATACGTGCTCCAATGCACATACGGCCGAGCTGGTAACCGAGCGGATGGAATCGAACATGCGGCTGTTGTGTTCATCGAGGAAGGGTTGCGCCGGCGTACCGCGCACCAAGACTCGAAGCTCGGCGCTGTCCGCCGTCACCAACAACCGATACAGTTCGCCGACGTCCTTTATGCCGGCGTCGTGCGCTTGGCGAGTGACGGCCGTGAAGAACGTACGCGCGTAGGCTCGCCAGCTGCGATCCTGACCGTCGTGATCAGGGATCAGAGATCGGGCCAACTGCTCGACATCGTAATCATTCTTGATCTCGGCGAATAAGTCCCATTTGACGGAGCGCGACTCGAACGGGTTGAGTACGACATCGCCGCGATCCCGTTGGTAGAATCTTTGCAGATAGCCGCCATCCGGATCCGCAATGACTGCGCGGTCACCGCGGGCCAGCGCGTGGTCCAATATTTCCCGTATGGCGGTGCTCTTGCCCGTGCCGGTCGTGCCGATGAACTTGAAGTGCTTGGCCTCATCCGCTGCGGGAACCGGAACGCCTGCGAGCGTCAGGCTCCGATCCAAACCGCGAGCCAAGCCGGCGGTTCTGGAGTGAGAATTGGCCGCGGCGCCCAGCTCGTCGATCACCGACCCGCGCTGATGAGCATTGGCCTCCGAAGAGCCGCGGGCCAGAGATTTACCCCCCTCGAGCCCAAGTACCGCTCCCAGGGCCAGACCAACGATAAGTCCTGAATGCGTCAACAACGCCTCCGACGCGTTCGCACCCAGACCGGCGATGACGGTCAGGGGTACGGCCACGAGGGGCGACACAGCGTATTGATGAAACCGAGCGCGGGCGCGCAGCAATCCGGCGATCATTGGCGCCTGAACCGCAGAGTAGGCGAGAAGCAGAGCATGAGGTCCATGCAACCAGGCGCTCATCAACGATGCTTCCGTTCAGGCTCGTACCAAATCTCCTTGATGAAACGTTCATGGCGTTCGACGCCGAACTGGATCACCACATCGATCAGAAGAAACAGCAGGCTCTTTATGTCGCTGCGCGCCAGTTCGCGGCCGCCCTGATTTTGCTTGACCAACAAAACCAGCTGTTCGAAGGCGAGTTCTGCGCTGGTCGCATGTACGCTCGTAATGGACCCGGGGTGACCGGAATTCACATTGCGTAGGTAGTCGAAAGCCTCCTCGGCGCGCAGCTCGGCCAACAGGATCCGATCGGGCTTCATACGCAGGCAGGATTCGAGCAATTGTTTTGGCGTCACTCGCGCCACGCCCTGATCATCCTTCGAATAGAACAAACGCACATGATTCGGATGGCGATCCATGACCAGCTCCCTAGCATCTTCGATCGTCACGAGACGCTCTTCGCTGGGGATCTCGCGGATCAAGGCTTTCGTCCAAGTCGTCTTGCCCGATCCGGTGGGCCCGGAAACCACGATGTTCTTGCGGCTGCGCACGGCCAGCCGCATGAAGGCCTCGAAATTCGATGCGGCCAACAGTGCAAGCAATTGCTGCTCAGTCTCATCCAGAGTCTGCGAAGAGCGCTTGGTGGTGCGAAAAATGCCGCGGGCGGCCAACTCCTCTATGCTCCAGATCTCGTGCGAAGGACGGCGAATGGCGATCGCCACGCAACCCGCCGTGGTTGCCGGCGGTATGACGATCTGAATGCGCTCGCCCGTGGGTAAGGATGCCGATAACAACGGCGAGGTAGGGTCGATGCGTTGTTGCGTCGAGTTGGCGACCAGCTTGGCCAGGCGGCTGCACCAATCGAAATCCGCGAACGGCAAATGTTCACAGCGCCACCCTGCGCGAGTTTCCACGAATGCCTCGTTCGGCCGGTTGATGCAGAGCTCCATCACCTCGCGATCCGCGAGCAACGGCCGCAGCGCGCGCAGCGTCAGCCCCAAGGCCGACACTCCGGCGTCGTCAACGAGCGGCGGCAGATCGCAGCTCATACACGCTTCTGAAGTCCAGATCGCGCGCGACCAGCACCTGGATGCGGTCGCCCTGCTGTTTCATGACCGTGGGCGGGATTCCGATCGTGCCCTTCAGTACATCGGTCATGACATCCTGTGTCGAGGATGGATTCACGACCACCGCCCCGCCGTTGCCGCGGCTCGACGTCACGGCTGCCTGGATTGCGCCATCGATGACGGAAACCAGCATTGCGGCTCCGAACCTCTCCCAGAAGTGGCGATCGACGGTTCCCGGCATGCCGGCGCGGCCCAGCTCATCGGCACCGGGCGAGGCCAGCGGTACGATGACACCCGTCGGCGTTCGTGCTTCGTTCCACAGCACGAACACCCGTGCTGACCCCTGCTGTACTTGACCGCGCGTTTCACCGACCAGCTTGGTGCCCCGCTCCAGCAACACCACTTGTCCGTCGACTCCAAAGGTGTCGGTTGCCATGACGCAGGTTGTCATTCCCGGCAAGGTCGAATCGATGGCCGTTTCCAGTGTGCAGTCGAGAAACGCTCCCTTCGGCAACAACAAACGCTGGGTGGGCAGCACTTCCGCGCGAACCGCGGTCGTCGCACTGGGGCGCAGCAGCGAGCTCAAATCGCCGCTCGCCGGCTGCTCGCCCGGCGCCGACGTCGGAGCAATCACCCCCGGTACACCCGAATAGCTGGAACTCTGAGGTGAGAACACAGCGCCCGACAGCTGGCGATCGACAGCGAGTTCCGCCGCACTCTTGGGCGGCGGCGAGCCGTACACGGCGGCGTTGGCCAGGTTGGGTTGCGGTGGTATCTCCGCCAATGGAATCGGCGCGGGCGCTATCGCCGGTGCGGCGCCCGGCGGGGCGGGTGCCGGGGGATCGATTCGTCCCAGGCTCGGCAGCGGCAGGTCACCTTGTGCGCGCTTCGCCGACAGCGTCTGCGCCGTCTGCTGCGCGTGGCCCTGACGCGTCAGTGCGTGCGCGTAGTACCAGGTGAGCATTCCCAGTCCGAGCACGCTCATGAGGCCGAGCGCCAGGAAGTTACTGACCCGGGATTGCATGGATACCGGTTGTTTCAACGTGGAACCGTCGCGCTCGCCGGCGACGGATGCTTCGGGAGCCTGATCGATCATGGGACCGCTCCTTGCACGCGGCGCTCCACGCTGGGAGTCACCGTTCCGGAATCCAGCCGCGTGCCGCCGCCCGCGTAGCGTTGATTGACAATGCACCCGGTCAATTTCCCGCGGCGCAGAATGAAGCGCCGCGCAACCCGATGAATGACGACCTCGCCCGCGTCCACGTTAAAGTTCAGCAAGGACTCGCTATCGTCGTCGTTACGCACGAAGATTGCGGGCAGATCCGCGTTCGCCGCGAACGTGAGACGTGTGTGCACGCCATCGTCCCAGGCAGCGACCGGCCTCAACGTAGCGTGGCCGCAGTACCAATAATCGTCATTACGAGTCCGACTCGCTGCTGCTTCCTGAAGTTGCGAGTCGACCCGCTTCGCAGCGGCATCTGCGGCGAGTTCGGCCGCCGCGGGCGAGTAGGTAAATCGAAGCGAATAGATCACATCGTCGTCCGCAGCGGGCCGCTGCGACAGCGCCGTATAGTCGAATTGATAGTGGCGGCGATTGGTGAGCACCGTGATGTTGGTTGCGACCTTGAGTGCTTTTGGCTTCAGGAACAAATGGTTGTCTTTGCCCACGAAAGACAGCCCCTCGATATCACCGGCCCCCAGTCCGGTGAACGATTCACCCGTTTCGAACTCTAGGTCGATCTGATAGCCCACGTAGCCGCGGATCCGGTAGACCTCGTTGCCGCTGTAGGGCGCACTGCGAACGCGTGGGTCGACTTTGCCCTTGGCCGGCACGACTTCCGCCAAGGCGTGCGCGGTATGGGCGCAGATCCAGACCGCCAGCAACACATGCATGATGATGATTCTTTTCATCGCGGGGCCCTCGTGGTTTCTGCGGCGGAGGCCGGCTGCTCCGATACGACCTCCGGTTCTGAGCGTAGATCGAGGATCTTGAACCCCAGAGGATTCCATCGGCGCGTTTTCGGATCCTTTGCCGGGTCCGCGTACGCGTATTGAACGTTGGCCAGCCAATGTGTGACCGATTCTTCGGCGCCAGGCCCTTGGCGCGCAGCCTTGAGATAGCGCACTTGAGCGAGGTCCGATAATCCGCTGGAGCGTGTGAAGAAACTCACCGAGGTGACCTGAACACGCACGGAGCTTCCGTCCTTGTGCACATTCAGAGGTGATGCGGGATTCGTCGCCGTCCACAACGCATACCACGCTTGATTGCGCTGTGGCGAATGAAAGGCGCCGCACTCCTCGTAGTCGCTTTCGGCGGTCGTGAAATTGAATCTTTCGCAGGTATCGACGTAGTGGGTGAGAAAATAGCGAGTTACCGATTCGTCGAAGGTGGCGTGACCGGCGTACACGGGCACGACATCGACTACGCCCGTGCTGTTGTCGACGCGAATTACAAAGGGATCGACCCGCTTCAGAGGCACGAGGACGGCCAGCGCTATCGCGCAGGTGACGGTGCTGAGCCATCCAGCGCCGGCCGCCCACCACGCGACGCGCGCGCTGCGCCTGAATTGCGCGGAACGGTCTGCGTCCCAGGACCGCGCTTCCGCAAAATATCCGTCGAGGTCAGCTAACATGGTCATGGCGCGCTCTTGCCGGCTGGTGCATTGATGGGCTGCAGATGCGATTCGCAGCGCACAGCATGCGACGCGCACCCCTGTAGAAGAATCGAGAAGCAGATGATGAAGCGAAACATGTCACCCTCCTTGGTGTAAAAATTCCGTCCTAGCCGCGCAAATTTCGCCAGCTACGGCTTAAGGTCGCCCCGCCGCCGCGGGCCTCGCCGCCAACGCCGCTGCGCTGCGCAGAACCCCCGACGCTGCGTGCGACATGAGGCGCAGCGAACCTGATTGCCGGCACCGCGGCTCTGCCGGCGAGGCTCATGCCCCGAGCGATGTTTCTGCCGACGAGGCCTTGGGAATGCAAGGATGAACCGCCTGCCAGTCCCGAGGCGATCGGCATCACCTGGCGTAATACCAGGAAGACCAGGGCGGCGACCAAAACCATGTTGAGGGCATCGACCGTCAGGATGGCGGTGCCGCGCGCCGCAGTTTGCGCTGCGTACGACTGCACGATGTGCAGCAACAGAGCGGCAATCATCACGGTGAGCACGGTGATCAGCGCGTAGTTCGCCAGTTGCGAGATCCACGCCGAAAAAAAACGCCGGGTGGCGTCGAATAGCAGCAACGCGACGAACAGCGGCCCGAGGGCCAACAGTACCGCGAGAGCGATGCTCGATAAAGCGATGAGGAACATCGCATAAACGCACAGCATGCCGACCAGACAATAGACAACGGCGCCCGCCAGATCGAAACCCCAGTCGGTAAGCACGCCGCCCTTGTCCCACAAATTGCTCGCCACCGTGCCGCCGCTCTCCCATATGGTGTCGATGGTGCCTACCGGGTCCCCGGCTCCGACCATCGCGGCGGCCAGCTGCGCCGGCGCGTTGTAAAATGTGTCCACTATGACTGTGTTGTATAGCCACAGTTGCAGTCCGACGCCGAGCACCAAGGCGACTAGGGCAATGCGCTTCAACCCGGCGCCTATGGGTTCTTCTATCTTCCCCATCAGATGCAAGTAGCCCCATCCCATCACATAGATCGTTGCCAGCGTAACGACGGTCGGCTCGAGCGCCGCCGCCAAACGTGCCGTGTTGTCACCGATGTAGCCGGTCAGTTGGCCGTTGAGCCAAGTCCAGAACGTGGCGAAGAAGCCCATTGTTTGATCTCCGCGATGCTGGGTGGTTACGGGATCGGCTGGAAACGGGTAGCGAAGTGTCCATGCGCCTCGATCGCCATCTCACGGGCTTGTTGGTTCAAAGTGGATTCCTGGGCGAGCATGGATTGATTCAATACCTGCAGTTTCGTCTGCTCGTTCTGCAGCATTCCGAGCTCGGCACTGATGCGCGCTTGCAAATCCAAGATGCCCTTCTGATCCCCCGCAGCCCCTATCGTGGAAATGAGGGTTTGCAAGGACGAGAATCGGTTGCTCGAGTTTGCCAGCGCTTGATGGGCGATGGATTGCCGTGCCGCGCCCCATTGACGCGTGGCCTGTATGAGCTGCTGCGAGTCGGGAGAGAGCGTCGCCATGCGCTGCGCCGACAGCACGCTGTTGGCAGCCAAGTTGGTTTGGATGTCGGCCGCCAGCGGCCCGCCGCCGCTCTGCGCGGCGTTTGTCACTTGCTGCCAGCCGGAAGGAAGGTAATTGCGCACCGTATCGTTCAGCAGCATTTCCATGCCTCGATCGCCGGTCATGGTCTGCAAGGCCTGCTTCGCCTGTTGCAGCTGATTGTGCGCAGTTGAAATGACGTCCTCTAAGTCTGCCACCTCCTGAATCAATTGCACGATGGCGGGAGCATCGACGACCGCCCACTGCGCGCGGGCCGTCGATACTGACACCGTGGAAACGATCAAGATGGCGAGAATCGATTGAATGCTGCGTATCGTCATGAAGCTCTCCTTGCTCGAGGTTGGATCAGTGCACGTGCGTCGACAAAAAACGCGGCAGCCAGGCCTGCGGGTCGGCGCCGACGAGATCGATGATTTCTTGCATCCGTTTCACCTCGCCGCTGCGCCCCGAGATGACCGACAATTCCGACGGAAAGTCCTTGAGGTCCAGCGCGCAGACGACGCTGTGATGCGTCTGTTTCACCAGGAACATGCGCGAGCCTGGTTCCAGCTGATGCTTGATCAGTCGAAATTCCCGCTCGGTCAGACCAAAGCCTTCGGTGTACTCGCTTAGACTGGCGTCAGCGTTGGGGAAAAAAACTTTGGTGGGCGTTTGTTCAATCAAAGTACGGCTGATGGCGCTGTCCAGCACGTCGCTTGGACTTTGCGTCGCCAGGCACATGACCGCGTTCAGTTTTCGCCAGGTCTTTGGGCCGTCCTTGGCGAACGTCTCGAAAGCGGGGTCGGCCAACAGCCGCCAGAATTCGTCCATCCAACACACCAACCGCCGACCGTCGAGCAGTTGCCGGACCAGATGAAATAAATAGAGCGTGATCGGTGCGCGGATCAGCGGGTGATCCAGGAACTCGGTGACATCGAAGCCGATGATGGGCTTGCCGTCGAGCCGCGCGATGACGCTGTCGGCGGCGTTATCAAACGCCCACGCATAGTCGCCGCGACACGTTGCACACCACCTGGATAGGCGCGCATGCAGCCCTTCAGGATCGGTGGGATCCAGGAACTCGATCAGTCGCGACAGCCGACGCGCCTCCGGCTGCAAGGCCAGCGTTCCCTTCAGCGCCTGATCCAGATCGGCAGCCTCTCGGACCGGGCCGCGATTGCCCCCGCAAAGCAAGTGTAGCCATGCCTTGAGGAACTCGACATTGGCCGGGTTGACGGGTAGCTGCAATGGATTGAAGCCCGTCGGCGCGCCGTTTTTGAGCGGCAGGTATTCGCCACCGAGCGCTCGCACCAGAATCTCCAGACCGCGATCCTTGTCGAAGACGACCTGCGTGGCGCCCTGCCGGCTCAGCATTGCAATCAGAAATCCGACGAACACCGTCTTGCCGGAACCCGTCGGACCGCAGATGAGCGTGTGCCCGGTATCTTTACGGCTTCCACCGTCGGGATCCGACGGGTCGCTCGCGTGCAGGGAGAAGTAGTAAGGCGATCCCGCGCTGGAGACGAACATGCTGAGCGCATCGCCCCAATGATTGCCGCGAGGACGCCCTAGCGGAAAATTGTGGAACGGTGCCATGGCCGCGAAATTCCGCGAAGTGATCGGCGCCTTGCGCGGCCTCATGGCGAAATACCCCGGCAACTGCGCCCAAAACGCGGCTTCCAATGCCAGGTCCTCGCGTGCCACCAGCATGCCCGTATCGGCCAGCAGCGCGCGGGCGGTCGCCGTGTCGTCGTTCAAGGGCTTGAGGCGGATCCCGCTGGGCTCGCCTTCAGTCTCGATGACATCGGCCATGATCTGCAGGGTAAAATGATGATCTCCCATCACGAATTCGTTGCTGGTCAGCGCATCGAGTGCGTCCTTCAGCTCATTGGCTTGCGAGATGGCGAAGTCCCCAGCGTTGGTCATCCGGTTGAACTGCCGCGTCAAAAGGGCCTGGCCGGCCGGCTTCGTCAAAAAAGAAAATGACTGCGTCAACACGAATGAGAATGGCGCGGACAGCAGCCGGTTGTACATGCCTACAGCGGTGGGCGTCGGGTATTCTTTGATCCCCAGCATGGCTCCAACGCGCGTCGCAACCGGTGCTCTGTATTCGACGACTTCCGTGCCGAACAACAGGCGCGACGTCGCGAGACAGTGATTGAGGGGTCCCGGTGTCAAGGGCATGCGCTGCCACTCGCCGTTTATCAGCAGACCCAGGTATTCGAGCAGCGTGGAATAGCGCCGCCCGGCCGCGCCGCCGACGCCCAGCAACTCAGGCTCGTACCTTGCCATGGAAGCCGCCAATGTCTGCGCCAGTTTCTCGCAGGCATCGAGCGCCTCGATCAAGCCTTGTTGCGACCGCCCGTGTTTGGACTTCGACAACAGCTTCGAGACCAGTCCGGTCGCCACTCCGCTCGTTGGCCGATGCACGATGGCGAGATAAACCTCGTTGATCATCAGCGTCTCGTCCGCCAGACGACGGTTGTACTTATCGATCAACGCGTCGGCAAACTCGCTGCGGTCCCCACGCGCGGTTGACGGATCGGAAAAACTGACGGCATCCGCGCGGCGCCGGACGATATTCATCCACAGCGAAACATTTGGACTCGCGATGTTGCGCCAAAGCACGTTGAGCCGTTCGTGCCAGTTGTTCAGCTCCTCGTCGTCACTGGTCTCGAAACTGGCCCCTCCCAGGCGAAACACCTGCACATAGTCACCGAACACGGTGCTGACCACCGAAGGCGACACATGCGCAGCGTACGGAATTCGTTCCGCCGCGGTGCTCTCGCGGCGAATAGCCGAACCATTTCTCAACGAGACCATAACAGATGCTTCCTCAGCGATAGCTAGGTAGCGGCGAGCCACTCGACGCTTGAAGACAGTGTGACCGACGCCCCGTCGAACCTGAATCCGATTAAGTGCGCGCTTTGGAGAGAAACTAAGGTCATCGTGCGAGCGGGCCGTCTTTGACGTGCCTCGTCCCAGCTAAATGCCGGATTCTTACGCCGCCCCCAGCACGGGAGCCGAACACACACACTGCCACTCATGAGGTCCGGTTACACCGAGAACGCTTGCGCGCACAGGGATTGCGGCCGGTTCAGATCTGGGTGCCGGATGTGAGAAGATCGCTTTGATGCAACGACTTCTATAACTCTTTGCGTTTTCACGACCGACCCGACCGAAGTGCCGTTACTGCGGATGCTGATTGAACCGACCGATCGCAATGGACTATCGAGCGCTTCGCGCTTGATGGTCGACAAGGTGACCACCGTCCCGAAGGCGCGGCTTGGCAGGCGAATCGGAAACCTCAATCATGAGGATGTAGCCAGACTAATTTGGGCTCTGACCGTGTTTCTCGGCCTAACACGCTTACCGCAAAGGAACCGATGGTTCAAAGCTGCCCCGCCGGCCATGCCGGTCGGGAAAATCGATGACCAATGGGCTGTAACTGCTCGCCTTCCAGAAGCGCAAGTTGCAAAAAAACGCGGGCAATCTGGTACGTGCCCAAATCAAGATCAGATCGAAAAACCGCGCGTCTCGCGCGCAAAGTAGTGCGCACACCGCGTGTATCGGTGCGCACAACAGGAGGGTGGCTAGGTTTTTCGTCAAGAGGAACGCCTCCATGGTGAAAACCATATTGAAAAGCAATGCCGAGTACGTGACGCCCCAGCGCATCGATGGCCGGGTCGCGCCGACAAATAAAGGGTCGACGGTGAGTCCAAGATTATTCGCGCCAGCGTGCATGTTCTAGACTCCGAACATTCCGCGAACCCAGGTCACGATTTGCGGCGCACCGAAACCGATGGCAATCCCTAGAATCGCGCCGATGCACCACCCCCACGACATTCGATTTGCCATTGCCATGCCGCCCAACGCCATCACGAGGATGATGGCCACAGGGGTGAGCCACGCCAGAATGTTGGTCTGCAGAGCGGTCGCGCCGGTCATGAACGGCGAGGCCTGTGCCATGGCGTACCCGGGCGCGCACACTATTGCGATCAGCAGGACCGCGAATAGCACGGCGCGCTTATCGCCACATCGAAAAGACTGGGGGTGATGCACGACGGAAATCCTTTTCCGAGATAAAAACTACGATCAGAGGATAAAGAGCAGCTGCGAGCCTAGATTTCCGTTTCCAGGGCGGTCAGCTCCTTCTCGTCGCGTCTTCCTGCGAATTGTTCTCGCTTCGCCTTTCCCGGCGAACCGAAGCGGAAGCCTTGCACGACATAGGAATGGTCGTACTTCTTCTCGCCCTGCTTGTCGGTCCAATTGTTGGCACGAATCTGCGCTTGGATTATCAGCTGATCGCCCTTGCGCGCGTTCTTCGCGATCGCCTCGCCAAGACTCTCGAACGCAACGAACCAAAGGCTGGTAGCCTCCTCGCGCGCGTTGCCCTGGCTATCCTTGCCCGCATAGTCGTTACCCATCAGGCAGATTCTGGTGTAGCTGGTATCGCCTTTCATCGCCAATTCCGGATCCTTGGCAAGATTGCCCACCGCGGTAACCGTGAAACTATTCATGTGTGCTCCTTTCAATGGTTGTTACATCGCGCGGCGAGAGCCGCCGCGTGAGAAACAGTTTGAATGGAGCGCCGCCGAACTTGAATATGCGTATGTGCGGCCTTTGTGCAGAAAAGGACGGCGGCTAAATACCAGGCTGAGCCAGCTCCGAATAAGCATTCTTCAGCCATACCTTGACGCGCTGCCGTTCGAGCAGTCTCAGACCGGAAGTATCGCCATCGCTCTTATTCACAGCCGCCCAGAAGCTCGAACTGCTGGAATCGATTTTTATCATCGAGGCCTCATGCAGGCGCGTTAGCGCCACGACGCTGGCGCCCAATTTCTCGGCGCGGTGCTTCTCACCGGAGTTCTCGAGAATGCGAAAGTCATCGCCGCGCAATTGATTCAGGACCAGCGTGTAATGCAGGCGGTTGCCGTGTTTATCGAGCAGCCGCTTGAGCAGGTCGACCGAATCCTTTCCTGAATCCATGACATGCCAATAGCGAATATTGAGACCTATTTCAGGAGCGACTTCGAGCAGCTGCGAGTCGTCCATCCACTGCATGAGCTGCTCGTTGGTCTGCGCCGCTAAATCCACGAGAATGCGCCGTTCGGGCTTCTCGGTGGCCGCTTCGACGATGACGTCCAGGCTCTCGTACTTGTCGATGAGGATAGGAGAGGAATAGCCGGCATAAAAACGCAGCAGGGCGCCGTGCGATCGATCCGAATCGAATCCCAAAAACTCGATCGAATTGTCGATCATGTACTGCGCCAAGAGGCGCGCCACCAAGGATTTCCCGACACCGCCCTTCTCTCCGCCGACCAAATGAATATTCGTCATCAATGCTCCGTTGTAAATGAATTCGCGGGCGACAATCTATCACGGTCATACGGCGTTCTTCTGAATCTGAACCGAGGTTATGTCATCTGCTGCGCGAAACGTCTTTTCGGCTGCGCTACCCCCACAACCTAAGCGTACATTGATAGCCGCTTAGCGCTACTCCTGCCACCTGCAACCTAATGTCCGCAGCAGCGTCCGGCCAGAAATCCTTCGCTCAGCATCGGCACTCCGACGGCGCGACCGACTTCGAATTTATCAGGGAGGAGAACGACTCCGCCGGCTTGAGCCATCGCACGTAGTTCGATAGGAGGCGTTACGCGAAAGCGTCCGGCGGCCCGATCTGATGGCGGCCATCGAAGCGCATCAGTCGCAGAACAGCGAAGCGAACGGTGTCATTCAGCGCTTCAACAACCTAATGCAAACTCAGCAGCAGGAGGTCCTGAATTTCTTGCGGGCGCTGTAAGGCGCCGATTTACGTCCCGGTCTTGACATACTGAGCGTTACCGTCGCCAAAGGACCAGTCTTCAGGGGTGACCGGGACGAGGGAAATGAGCACATCCTCGGCCCGCACTCCCGGATTCTTCTGCAAGCGCTCGGCGATGGCCTTATAGATGGCGAGTTTGACCGGCTGCGTGCGCTGGTTCAGCGTGATCTGAATCATCACGATGTCATCGCTGCGTTTGATGCCCAGATAATTCGCGTCGTAGATGAGATCGGAAGGCGCGTGCTCGGTCAGAATTTGAAAACGGTCGAGCTCGGGCACGCTGGCAACCTCCACGATGGCGCGGTGGACTTCATCGGCGATGGCGCGTCGATACGCCTCGGGCTTGCCTTCGCGCAGCGCTATTCGGACTAAGGGCATGTTGGACCTCTGCGGCAGTTTCGAGTTTGACAGCTTGCGGCTATATTATCCGCCCGACGACCCATTCATACATAGTCCAAAGGGATGCCGCGATGCCACTTTTCATCCGGCGGCTGTGCACCGCCGCGTTGATGCTGCACGTGTTCTGGGCCCATATAGCGCTGTCGGCTGGCGTTGCAACGCTGGAAGTCGATGCGCGCGAAGCACCCCGCGGCATCGAGCGCGCCCGCATGATAATGCCGGTCAAGCCGGGGAAACTCACGCTGCTCTATCCCAAGTGGTTGCCGGGCGAGCATCAGCCCGACGGGCCTATCGGCGGCCTCGCGGGGCTTAAATTCCTCATCGATGGCCAGCCCCTGGCGTGGCAACGCGATCCGGTCGACATGTTCGCGTTTCATTTGGCAGTGCCGCGCGGCGCCACTTCGCTGGAGGTAAGCTTCGAAGTGGATGCCACGCAGGCGGGCGCCATGCCGAATGCGCTGCGCACCACCACCGAATCCATTGCCATCATTCATTGGAACGAGTTGGTATTTTCTCCCCTCGGTGTCCAATCGGACGATCTGCAGATCGCCGCGAAACTGCGCCTGCCCGCTGGGTGGAGCCTCGGCACGGCGCTGCCGCGGGCGGGCACTTCCGGCGATACCACTCAATTCACGCCGGTGTCGATGACCACGTTGGTCGACTCGCCGGTGCTGGCGGGCCGTTATTTTCGCACCGTCGAACTCGGCGGTACGGCTCCGGTGTACCTGCATCTCGCTGCGGACAGTGAAGCCGCGCTCGACATCACCCCGCAGCACACCGCGCAACTGCGCAAGCTGGTTCAAGAGGCCAACGCGTTGTTCGGAGCCACCCATTACAACGAGTATCATTTCCTTTGGTCATTGAGCGATACCATCGCCTTCGAGGGCATCGAGCACCATGAATCGAGTGACAATCGTTCCTTGGAACGATCTCTGATTGATGACGACCTGCGGCACAGCGGCCGGATCTCGATGCTATTGCCGCATGAATACACGCATTCCTGGAACGGCAAGTTCCGCCGGCCGGAAGGCCTCGCCACAGGCAACTATGAGTCGCCCATGCGCACCGATCTGTTGTGGGTCTACGAGGGGCTCACCGAATATCTGGGGCGGGTGTTGGCCGCGCGTAGCGGACTGTATTCACCCGCCGACGCGCACGATGATTGGGCTGACGTGGCGGCCCGGCTGCAGATTCGCACAGGCCGCGATTGGCGTTCCTTGGCGGACACCGCCACTGGTGCGCCAATCGGCTACAGTCAGGCGCCGCAATGGGCGGAGCGCACGCGCGATGTCGATTTCTATGATGAAGGAGCAATGCTGTGGATGGAGGCCGATGTTCTGATCCGCACCAAGAGCGGCGGCGCCAAAAGTTTGGATGACTTCTGCAGACTCTTTTACGGGCCGCCCAGTACCACACCGAAAGTCGTGCCATACGGTTTCGATGATGTGCTCAAGGCGCTCAACACCGTGCTGCCCTACGACTGGCGCTCCTTTTGGACCGAACGGCTGAATCGCGCGCGAGCGGATGCACCGCTGCAGGGACTGACCACCGCGGGATGGCGGCTGCGCGTCGATTCCGAAGAATCCGCTGAGGAAAAAGGCGATGACGCATCCAGGAAGCGCAGCAATTTCCTATTCTCGCTCGGGTTCTCGCTGAGCGAAGACGGCGCCGTGCTCTCGGATGTGGTTCCGAGTTCTCCAGCCGACCTGGCTGGAATGTCCCCTGACAGCCACTTGATCGCGGTGGATGGTCGCAAGTATTCCAAGGAACTTCTACAAGACGCCCTCAAAGCCGGCGGGACTGACGAGCGCAGCATCAAGTTGCTGGTGCAGAAGGATGATTCTTTCCTTAACTTGGACGCGCGCTACGCGGGACATGCACGCTTTCCACACCTCGAGCGTGACAGCACGCTCGCCGACACGCTCAGCGCGATCTTGAGCCCGCGCACGCCGTAAATTGTTCCGCAATCGCTCAGCGTGAACCACTCAGCTTCCAAACGATGGGCACCGAGGCCGTGCTCTGGACCGCCTTACCATCCTGGGTCGCCGGCACCATGCGCTGCCCGCGCACCGCGGTCAGACACGCATCGTCCAACAGCGGAAATCCGCTGCTTGACTGCAGCGACGAATCGATAATCTTGCCGTCCGCCGCGACCGTCACTCGTACGATGCAGCGCCCTTCTTGCTCTCGGCGGATCGCGCCGGCAGGATAGTAGTCAGGGCCAATCTTCAGCGGATGCTTCGGATCCATTTGCACCGAGTTCGCCGCGACCCCGGTATGGACCGGAACGGTCTCCTTCACGGGAGGTGTCGGATCGGTCGGCGTACGCTCAACCGTGACCGCTGTATCCGGATCCGCGGGAAGATTCCAGCGAGTTTCCGGGGGATCGATCAGCAATTTGCGATCATCCAGTTTGGGCGGCTCCGGCCGCACCGTGACCTTCTCCTGTGGCTTGGGAATGTTGCTTACGTTGATGGGCACCGTAAAATGCTGAATGATGGGCTGAGCGAATCCGAAATAGAATCCGCAAATCGCCGTCACATGCAGCAGTGCGACAGCGGCCAGGGCCGCGCCCTTTCTGCCCGAGAACATGGAAGGAGCTTCGTAGATCATCATGTATCGTCCTCCTCTGACCAATCGACTTCCAAACGCAGGTTTCACTTTGCACGCATCACGCACTTTGTATATCGTCGCGGCCGCGCTTATGGGGTTAACGCTGGGGGGATCGACGAGCGCCGCCTTCGCTCAGGCGCCCGCTGCCAAGCACTACACGCTGCCGGCGACTTCTGAGAATGTGCAATGGGGGTGGTATGACCCGAACGAGACGCCGAAGCTCACCATCCATTCCGGGGACACGGTATCCATCGAAACCCTGTCGCATGGGCTAGGACAGGTGAAACCGGGTCTGGACATGGACGGCATCGTCAAGCTGCGCAAGCAGAACGGCGGCGGCGGTCCGCACTCAATAACCGGCCCAATCTACGTCGAAGGTGCCGAACCAGGCGATACCCTCGAGATCCGCATTTTGAAGATCGTGCCCAAGGCTGATGCGTTCAACTTCAATATACCGGGGAAGGAGTTCCCGACGGTCGGCATTCTCGCGTCGGAATTCCCCGAAGGTTTCGTGCGCTATTACAAATTGGACCTGACCAAGATGCAGACCGAGTTCAAGCCCGGCATCGTGGTGGATCTGAAGCCGTTTCCCGGCACAATCACGGTCGGCGTCGACCCGAACGAGCCGGAAGCGAAAGCTGGCCCGCCCATACACGATGACAAGGGGCGCACTAGCACGCTGCGGCCCTGGAAGAACGGCTCCAATATGGATGTCAACGAACTACAAGTGGGATCGACTCTCTACCTTCCGGTGTTTCAAGAAGGCGGCTTGATTTGGACCGGCGATTCGCATTGCCGCCAGGGCAACGGCGAGGTCAATCTCACTGCATTGGAATGCGCCTACAAGGAATTCGAGATTCAGCCCATCGTCCGCAAAGACTTGAAGACCGAGTGGCCGCGGGCGGAGACCAAGTCGGATTGGATTTTCATGGGCTTTGACGAAGATCTCAATCAAGCGATGAAGATTGCCGTCGATCAGACGGTGAATTGGCTATCGACGCAAACCATGGTGCCCATGAGCCGCGAGGAAGCCTACGCGCTAACCTCGATCGTCGGCGACTGCAGGGTGAGCCAGGTGGTCGACATACGCAAAGGCGTCCATTGCATGATCCCCAAGGCCATCTTTCATCGCCGCCCACCCACTTCATCTAGGTGATTGAGCAAATCCGCAGGATCATCGTAGACGCGGTAGGCACCGGCACGTTCGAGTTCATCGGATCCGTAGCCGCCTGAGAGCAGCCCGACCCCGAGTGCCTGGCAGCGTCGTGCCGCGAGGATGTCCCATATGCTGTCGCCGACGACAACGGCATTGGCGATCGGACAGCCTAAGCGGGCGGCAGCGGCGACGAATAGGTCGGGATCGGGTTTCGCATACTTGACGTCGTCGCGCGTGATGACAACCGAGTTTCCCGGATCCACGCCCAGGAGTTGCAAATTGGGTGCTGCCGTCTCCATGCGCCCGCTGGTGGCGATGGCCCAGGGAATATCGGCGGCGCTCAGGGTATCCAACAGTTCGCGCGCGCCGGGCAGTGGTCGCAGTTTCGAGGCGAGGCGTCGATACGCGGCAGCGTGAGCTTCACGCAATCTCGTCCTGCGGGCTTCGTTGATCTCGATTTTGGTTTCGCGCAGCAATTGATTGGTAAAGAGGCCGCCGCTCATACCGATCTTGCGATGGATTTTCCAAACGGAGAGTTCGATACCTTCGAGGTCCAAGGCTTCCTGCCAGGCAAGCACGTGCTGATAAACACTGTCAACCAGTGTGCCATCCAGATCGAAAATGAATGCTGGGCGAGATTCCATAATGAGATCGTACTCTTAAGCAATTCAGTTCGGCAGCGACTTATAGCCGCGCGGCTTGCGCGGCGGCACGGCGCGTAAACTGCATCGCTTCTCGCCGCACTTTGAACAACGCATGCGCTTGGCGACATCGGTCAGGCGCGCATCCCAGCCGCATAACCGGCCCAACGTCGTCGGTTGCGCAAATCGCTCGTGACCGCACTGGTCGCATTTGATGACCAACGTGTACTGGCCGAATTCGTCACTGAGCTTGTCGATTTGGAATTCGCGCGCCATGGCGCGAATTGTTACGGCAGTCAAACTGCGGCGTCCATCCAGTTCGCCGATGCACCTACTACTGTATAAAGCTCACACCTTCGCCAGCTGCACCACCATCGAAGTTCTAAAGGGATGAGAACGACTCCGCCGGCTTGAGCCATTAGGTAGCCGCGGCGCGCTCCAACAGCACGTGTTTCCAGCGGCCCGATTTGAAACGCCAAATGAGCAATGATCCCTTCAACAAGTAATCCCCGATGATGGAGCTATACACCCAAACGACCGGCATATGGAACAGCACGAAGAGAGCTGCGAGTCCGCAGCGCATCCCGATGAGCCCGAGAAAGGATGTCATGAGCGGAAAACGGGTGTCGCCGGCGCCGCGCAATGAGCCGCCGATAGCCATGTCCACGCCCAACAACGGCAGCATGGCCGCCATGATGTAGGTGAATTCGATGGTGTGCAGCACGGCGGCTTGGTCCGATCCGAGGAAAAAATGCGCCAGCGACCGTGCGTTGATCGCCGTCACCGTGCCGATGGTAGACATTGCCGCTACTGCGATGCTGCACGCGCGCCAGCCGCTGCGCGCCGCGCCTTTCAGATCGCCCGCGCCTAGATGATGCCCCACCAAGGTGGACCCCGCCACCGAGAAACCGACACCGACCACCATGGCGGCATTCAACATGTTGACGCCCACATTGTAGGCCGCGAAGGCTTCGGTGCCGTAAAAGCGTCCGATGAGGCTCAAGAACAAGAGGAGCCCCGCTTGCAGTACCATCTGCTCCAGCGCCACCGGGTAACCGATGCGCAGCAGCCGGGCATAACGTGCTCTCTGAAACAGATCGCCCGGTACGAACTTGATGGTGAGCTTTTGCCGCATCCACAGGAAAACCAGCACCGCGCCGCAGATGACGAATGATAGTCCGGAGGCGAAGGGTGCACCGGCAGGACCCATGCGCGGCGC
>Ga0182030_10009276_pt1 | contig 20166 bp, 17 predicted proteins | sample 812S3MmetaG_FD_121299 | JGI IMG/M metagenome (GOLD analysis project Ga0182030, IMG submission 121299) | Permafrost microbial communities from Stordalen Mire, Sweden - 812S3M metaG (Illumina Assembly) | ecosystem: Environmental > Terrestrial > Soil > Wetlands > Permafrost | place: Sweden... | reverse complement strand
CCACGCCAGACCAGGAATAAAAGCTCCATGCCCCGTCGGGTACCGGGGCACCCTCTGGGTCGGGGTGCGCCTTTTTTCTGGCGAAAGGGCGGGAAGCAGTACGCCCGTGCGAGCCTCCCGCGAGCGGCTGCCCCACCGCAGGTGGCGTCTGCCGCACCGCAGGTGGTCAGCGCTGCAGAAGGTCGATCGGCTGGGTGAAATCCGTGACCCGGATGTGTTTGGCAAGAGCCGGATGCTGGCGATCAATGGCCAGAAACATCTCCCAGGCCACGCGCCGGTAGCTGAAGTGGCCAGCCGGACCCGACCGAAGCTCAGTGATGTACTGAGCCTCCGCGAAATCCATCTTGAAGAGACTCCGGATCCGGGTCGCCAGCGGAAGCAGATAAAGCGCGGATTGAGCCGCCTCCGGTGCATCGCTGGCTGCAATTTGCGCGCTCACCCGGTGGGCCTCGTCGATTGAGTGAATATATTCGTTCAGGATGTTCGCTTCGGCCAGCAGGTCAACGTCGGCGCCCAGGTCGCCATTCGCCGGGATTTCGTATCCGTGCAGAGCTGTAAATCCCTGGATAATCTGCGTGCACCGCCTGTGACGGTGCATATCCCTGAATCCCCCGATATCCATCAGGATGTCGAATCGGAAAGCGGCGCCGGCGTGGAAGGAACGCAGGGCTTCGTCGTGACGGCCGCGATGGCGAATACCCAATTCGATGATCTCGGTCACGCGAGCCTCGGGAAACTGCGCGACCAGGTCGCGAATCTGGCGGTAGGGGTGGTGCGAAGCGGAGTACAAAAGCGTGGCGGCCAGTTCCACTTCAAGCGACTCCGTACGCTCGACCAGGTCGACCAGGGGGGCTTTTGCGATTGGTTCGTTCGCGAGGATTTCCGCGGCCACCTGCGTAAGTTCCGCCTGCGTTTGAAGCAGATAGTTGTTGGGCTGGGCGTATTTCACCAGCGTAGGCGCGGTCCGGACTTCGCGCATGAGAAGATTTGCGGCTTCCGCGGCGAGAGCTGAATGGTCATCCATATCGATGGACGAAAGCTTGTTTAGCAGGGCAGCTCCGGATTGGGCGTTCACGTTCCAGGCGGGGCCGGTCGCGGCATTGCGGAGTTTCTGGCCCAGGTCGCGGATCTCGGCCATGGGGTGCGAGAGCAGCCGGGAAACCTGGGTCTCCAGAGTCCGCGCGTTCACAATTTGGCCGAGCGAAGTATTGGTGGCCAGGGGAAGAAGGTAGCGCGCCACGTCGAAGGCGCGCGCTTTGAGCGTGCGTTCGTATGCCTCGGGCTTCAGCGTCTCCGGGCACGGCACACGATGGCGAAGCACCTCAAGGACAGCCCCGGTTGTGCGCTGATAGGTCTCGAAGAGTTTGCCTATGGTGTCGGAAAAGGTCTGGGCGGAGTTTGAATCCGGCCCAAAATCCGGCAAATACCAGCCCGATTTAAGAAAGTTCTGGTAGCGGGTTGAACGCTCCTGGCCATCCCAGCGCTGCTCATCCACCAGCTCAATGGCGGCAAGCAGAGAAAGCCGCTCAACCGCAAAGGCGATGTGTGCCAGATCGGCAATGGAGCGATGGCCGTATTGGAAATAAAACGTGTTGAGAAACTGCTCGGCGCGCTGCGAACTGATTTCGGTCAGCGCCTCCCGCATGGAGAGCGAGGAGCGGGAGTATTTTGCCATGGCATACGCCAGAACCTCGGGGTCTGCCCCGTGGACGGCGAAAACATCGGTTTGATTCCGGGAACCTGGAGACAGAAAAGTTTCGCTGGACATGAAAGAGGGCTCGCGAACAGAATACGGCATAAGGGCGACGTTGCGATTGTGCATCCTGGAAGGAACTCCGCACGTCGAAATGACAGAAGCTTTAGCCGAAGGTCGTTCGAGGATTGGGCCATGCAGAAGTACATTGTAAGAACGTCGCACAGGCCGCGGCCATTGCCTTCAGGGCGCTGGGCTATGACCCAACGGTGGAACGACCTGCTGTTTGCGCACTGGCCAGTGCCTGTGGCGCAAGTAGCTGCGCTTTTGCCGGAAAACTTGCAGGTCGATACGTTTCAGGGGTCGGCGTGGCTAGGGATTGTGCCCTTCTGGATGGATCGAATCAAGATTCGGGGAGTACCCCCGGTGCCTGGCGCCCGAAGTTTCCCGGAACTGAACCTGCGCACTTATGTGGTCGACCCGAAGACTCGAGCCCGGGGTGTGTATTTCTTCTCTTTGGACGCAAGCAACCTGCTGGCAGTAGCGGTTGCGCGAACCTTCTACAACCTTCCTTACTACTGGGCTGAAATGCGGCTTGAGCAGCGGTCGGATCGCGAGTTCGAGTTCTATAGCCGTCGGCATTGGAGCAACAAGCCGGTTGTCTTCAAGGCCCGATACCGAGGGTTGGGCCCAACACGCAAGCTTGCAGAGAGCCAGAGCGGGACACTGGAATTCTTCTTGACTGAGCGCTATTGCCTGTTTACCCAAAACCGGGCTGGAGAAACATTGCGCGCAAATATTCATCACGTTCCCTGGCCGCTCGAAGATGCCGAAGCAGAGATCGAATGCAACGGTCTCGCGGAAGCAATTGGGATCCAATTGCCGGATGTCGATCCAGTGCTGCATTACTCCCGCCGCCTTGCGGTGTATGTCTGGCCGGCGGAATTGGTCAGGCCGGCAATGGCCAGGCGCCCAATCGCAGCCGCCGTCACGCCCTAATGTCCACCGTAGTTGCTGACCCAACGTTCGATGAAAAGCCGTCCGACAATGCGCCCGCGAGCCTGCCAACTCGCCATCCCCGCGTCAGCGGGGCCAACTCGCCAAATCAGACACAGCCGGCGGTAGGCTCCACGTCAATTGACCACAATAGAACGTTCAATGGTACGACGCGTCGCGCGGAGCGGTAGATATAAGCTGGAAAGGACAATGGATCCCCTTCCCCAAAGAGCGCCAAGGCGCGGCATGGATTCTTTCGCCTCTCGCGATTTCAGGAGATACCAGTTGGCGCGGGTCGCCGCGATTCTGGGTGCCGAAGCCCAGACTGTAGCCGTGGCGTGGCAGGTGTATTCCATCACGCACCGCGCTCTGGACCTTGGATTTACAGGTCTGGCGCTGTTCTTGCCGGGCCTGCTCTTCCTGCTGCCGGCAGGCCATGTCGCCGACCGCTTCGACCGCCGCGAGATCATCCTGGTTTGCTACGGGTTGCAGGTCCTGGCAACATCGGCGCTCCTGATGCTGACGCACCGCGGCTCAAGCGGCGTATTCCCCATCTATCTGGTTCTGTTCTTCATTGGTACCGCAAGAGCGTTTTCAGGTCCCGCGAGTTCCGCATTAATCCCCCACCTGGTTCCAGAACAGCACTTTGTCAACGCAGTCACCTGGGGCGGCGCCATCTGGCAGTTCAGCAACATTGCAGGACCCGCGCTCGGCGGCCTGCTCTTCACCCTCCCGCTTCTCAGTTGGATTCCAGACACGAAGTTGCAGGGGGCAGGCATCGTGTATGCCTTCAACCTGGCCACACTCGTCTGGTTCCTGGTCCTGGTTTCTAGCCTTCACGTACGGCCAGGCAGAATGGAACACCGTGCTGCATCGGTCAAAGTAGTGTTGGCTGGATTTCACTACATGCTCCGGTCGTCCCTCCTTCTCGGGGCCAGTTCGTTGGATTTGTTTGTCGTACTCCTGGGCGGTGCAACGGCGCTGATGCCCATCTTTGCCCACGACATTTTGCACCAGGGACCGCGTGGCCTTGGCATGCTGCGGGCCGCACCGGCGGTCGGCGCGCTGATTGTGAGCCTGGTCATGACGAGATTCCCTTTCAGACGCCGCGCCGGCCTGCGACTGTTTGTTTGCGTGGCGATCTACGGTGCCGCCACCGTGGTCTTCGGCCTGTCGCGCAGCCTATGGCTCTCGCTGGCAGCCCTGATGCTGGCCGGCGGGGCTGACTCCATCAGCGTCATCATCCGCGGGTCCCTGCTGCAACTGGGAACGCCGCCTGAGATGCGCGGGCGAGTGAGCGCGGTGAACTCGCTGTTTATTGGAGCGTCGAACGAGCTTGGAGAATTCGAAAGCGGGTTGACGGCACAGTGGTGGGGAGCGGTGCGCGCCACCATTGTGGGCGGGGTTGGCGCACTGGCAGTGGCCGGCATTTGGGCGGCCCTCTTTCCCGGCTTGCGACAGGCAGACGAGTTGACTGCGGAGGCTTTGCGATCGCCAGGGCCGCCGGAAGAAATTCTGCGACCTGCGGCAAGTTGATAGATCGGATTCGCCAGTCTGTGCCCCGTTCATCGCGGCCTTATGCGATGAGCGGGTCCTCAAACCTGCCGCACCGGAAGTGCTCTGCATCCAATCCGTAGACCAAACGCCGCTTTCACCCGCGGAAGGAGAACCATGAAGACCCTGAAGTTGATTCTGATCGTGACCGTGATCACGCTGGCCATTGGCGGCATTTATTTGTACGTTGTGTTCAAGCATCGGCAGGATCCGGGCGTGGTCCGCAAAACCGATCCCAGCGAAACACTCAGCAAGGACGACCTTGCGGTTGTCCGCACTTTCTTCCCGGCCCACTTTGAGGACACGCAGCGCCTCGAAGGCACAAGCGTCTGGATGAAGAACGGCTACACCATCCCTTACTTCCCGTATTCGGGCGGGAAAGTGGATTTCGCCAAGCGAATTGCGTTGATTCCAGCGGACGCGCAACTCGACGTCAAAAAGATTGTGAAGGCCGCCGTCCCGCCCAAGGTGGACGACGGCATAGAACACGGCAGCCGTCAGGCGTTCGCCGTCTTCGCGCTGCCGGGCGGAAAGGACCAGTTTGCCACTCCAATCGGCTACACGGAAGGCGATCAGGAAGCGTATTACACCGATCTGCTTTTCTACTATGACGACCCGCACAAGATCTACGACTTTTGGCCTGCGGACGTGTGGGCGGCGGTCGATGCTCACCAGGTGAAGCAGGGGATGAGCGAGTTGGAAACCCGCACCTCGATCGGCCAGAAGATGCATCCGGACGGCGAAAAGGAAGGCGACCGCACCGTGACGTACGACCAGGACGGAAAGCAGTACACGATTACTTATGTAAAGAATCGGGCGACAAACATTTCCACCGCGCCAGAAACACCTGATGCCGCGAACGCCTCCAAATGAGACGGCTCGCGCCCCATGCGGGCTCATAACTCGATCGCACAAAAGAAATCGGGCGGCGCCAGTGGCGCCGCCCGGAAGTGAATATTAAGACTTGAATCAGGAGACCCATTCAGGAGGTCACACTCAGAGTAGCGCGCGCCCAATACCGCGTCTTGGGCCATTGGAGTGAGCCCGAAGTCCATCAAAGGGTGGAGAGCAGCCTCCGGATCAGTGCGATAGCCTGTTTGCACCACCGTGCACACTCTGAGATTCACGACTACAGCGGTTTCGATCCTGGTCTTTGCAGGAAGCTTGAGGCTAAGTGGCATTTTTCCCAAGAAAATGCCACCTCGCATGATCTTCAAATGGCAAGATGTGAATCGAAACCGCTCGAAACAGCTTGGTGAAAAACGCGCATCAGGCACATCCCGCAGGTGCTTTGTAACAGGGCATTCCTTTAGCCAGGCCGATAAGGCCCACAAAATGGCATGGGCTTCAGCCCCTGCGGAATGTTTCTTAAATGCTTTGCCTGAATGTTCGACTTTTTCACCAAGCTGTAGAGTTGTGATGTGCGGCTTTTCAGCACTGTTTCCCGGCTAAAGGAAGTTGCCCACGCTTCAGTGGACCAAAATCATGCCAATTCGAACGACGCAGGAGCAGTAGGCATCCGCCCTACCCTCCGCAGCGCTCTTGCGGCCTTAATGCTCACCTGTGCAATCACGGCACCGGCGCTTGAGCCTTCCACACCGCTTGCCAACTACAGTCGCCAGGCATGGGGTCTGGAAAACGGCCTTCCGCAGAATACGGTTCAAGCACTGGTGCAAACGCCGGACGGCTTTGTCTGGCTGGGCACCGAAGTTGGCCTGGTTCGGTTCGACGGCAACAGCTTTCAGGTTTTCGACAAGAACTCGAATCCCGCTCTACCGGGAAACGACGTCCGCTGCCTGCTGGCAAGCAAGGATGGCTCACTGTGGATTGGAACCAGCGAAGGGTTGGCGCGGTGGAAGAATGGGGTCGTTACTGTATTTGGGGCGAAGGAGGGTTTGCCGGAGAACGAAATTCTAGGACTAGCAGAGACAGGGAACGGGATTTTGTGGGCATGGACGAACGAGGGATTGGCGAGAATGGATGACGAAGACCGATTTCAGCCGCCAGTTGCCGCAGCCGGGTCCCCGGCCGGCATGATCGCCACAGTGACAACAGATGGGCAGGGAGTGGTTTGGGCCATGACTCGCGATAGCACAGCGAGCACCAATGGCGAGCGTTGGGAACGAACTATGCCCCAGATATTCCTCTCGTTAGGGACTTTCAAGGAGGGCGCCGAATTCATCCAGTCCTTCCAGGGCGGATACGCCTTCGCGACAAAGAAGACCGCGTTGATGATCCATGGTGACAATGTCGTGGCGCGGTTGACGGCAGGCAAGGAACTACCTGGTAGCAGAATCCAAGCGCTTATCGTGGATCGCGACCGGAGCTTGTGGATAGGCACCAACGTCGGCCTTGCCCGTTGGGCAGACGGCAAATTGCAAACGCTGCCTGTGACCGACCCCCTGGCTCATGCCTCAGTCCTCTCCATCATGGAGGACCATGAAGGCGATCTCTGGGTAGGTACCGAAGCAGACGGCCTGCACATCCTGCGTGACCAGCGCTTCAAGACCATAGGCGCGCGCGAAGGACTGAGTACCGACGCGACCACCACCGTGGTGGAAGACCGGCTTGGAAAGTTGTGGGTCGGAACCAGCGGCGGCGGCCTGAATGTTGTACGGCGCGCTGGAGTCGAGCCGGGAACCGCGAGCACCTATGCGGTCCCCGATGTGCTGTTGAGCAATGTGATTCTCTCGCTCGCCGCCGCGCCCAACGGCGACCTGTGGGTGGGCACACCCGACGGGCTCAACCGGATTCGCGGCAGCGCAGTGGACTCATTCACCTCCGCCGATGGCTTGCCCGACGACTTCATCCGATCGCTGCTCGCGGACTCGGACGGATCCCTGTGGATTGGTACGCGGCGGGGACTCGCGCACTGGGTGTTCCCGAATGGCAAAATGGGCGCGAATCTTTTCGGGGTCCATATTGAAACTTTCACGCAAGCCAACGGCCTGGGCAGTGACCTGGTGGGCGCCATGACGCGAGACAAGAATGGCGACCTGTGGGTAGCCACGTTTGCCGGGCTCTCACGCCTGCACGCCGGCAAGATTCAGAACTACACCACGGCTGATGGGCTCTCGAGCAACGTAGTAACGGCGCTGCTGGCGCGAAGCGATGGGACGCTGCTGATTGGAACGCAGGACCACGGATGGAATGCGTGGGACGGACAGAAATTTGCTGCGGCCAATGGCGATGGGCTGGACCGGACGACGATTCACGCGATCCTTGACGACGGTTTGGGGCATTTGTGGTTTGCGACGGGCAATGGGATTGCGCGGTGCGACTGCAATATGTCTGGCGGCTGCTCGCACTGGATAGACTTTGGTGCCGGCGATGGCCTGAGAAGCCGCGAAACAGCCACCAACAGCCACCCCTCCGCATGGCGCTCGCAGGATGGTCACCTGTGGTTTGCGACGCCCAAGGGGTTGGTTGAAGTCGATCCGGCGCGCTTCCCGGTCAATTCCGTCCCACCCCCCGTCGCACTGGAGCGGGTGACCGTGGACGACATACCGCGAGCTCTGCGCGGCGCGGCCACTACACTAAAGATTCCCGCCGGCCATGTTCACTTCGAATTCGATTACGCGGGATTGAGCTTCGTGGCTCCCCAAAAAATCCGCTACCGCTATAAGCTGGAGGGGTTCGACCACGATTGGACCGACGCCGGTGTGCGCCGCACTGCGTACTACACCAACATTCCACCGGGGCATTACACCTTCAGAGTGCAGGCCGCGAACAACGATGGGGTTTGGAATACGGAAGGCGCACAGCTCAACTTCGAACTGAGCCCCCATTTCTATCAAACCATCTGGTTCTATGCGCTGCTGGCCGCGTTGGCGGTGGGAATGATCGTGCTTCTCCAGAAGCGGCGGCTCATGCGGGCAGAGCGAGAATTCAACGCTGTGCTTGGCGAGCGCAACCGCATCGCACGCGAAATCCATGACACGCTGGCACAAGGCTACGTGGGAATCAGCGTACAGCTCGAGGTGCTTGCGGAGTTGCTGCGGCTCAACAAGGCGGAAGCCGCCACAAAGCATCTGGATTTGACGCGCGGCTACGTGCGCGAGGGGCTGGCTGATGCACGCCAATCCATCTGGGCGCTGCGATCGCAGGACTCCGGCGAAACAACCTTGCCGGTACGCCTGCGCCGAATCGTCGAAGCCGAAAATGCAAATGGGTTCGAAGCCGGCTTCACCATCTTTGGAGCTTACAGGTCGCTGTCGCCCGGAACAGAACAGGAGATTCTGCGGATAGCCCAGGAGGCCATTCAGAACGTGAAGAAGCACGCCGGCGCGGCGCACCTGTTTGTCCAGTTGGAATATCGCCCGGAAGCGATTGCGCTCGATGTGCGCGACGATGGGCGCGGATTCGTTCCATCCACCGCCTCCACCACAGGTCATTATGGATTGACCGGCATGCGCGAGCGCGCTGCCGCAATCGGCGGCACAATTGAGGTGACGAGCGAGCCGGGCGCTGGAACAACGGTGCGGATGCGTGCCGAACATCGGGAGGCAAAGAATGCTTGAGCGCTTTGAGGTATCACGCTTTTGGCAAAGAACGAGGAATGCCTCGCAGAGCGGCATTCTAAGACGAGCATGGCGTACTGCCCGGACAGGAGAGCAATGGTGACAAAGGAAGCGATTCGCGTGCTGGTTGTTGAGGATCATCACGTGGTAAGGCAGGGACTGGTAGCGCTGCTGAACGTGGCGGAAGGTCTTGAGGTTGTCGGCGAAGCCGCGGACGGCGTGGAGGCGATTACGCAGTTCAGGAAGCACCAGCCGGATATTACGCTGGTGGATTTACGTCTGCCGCGAATGAGTGGAGTGGACGTGATCCAGCGGCTGCGGATGGAAACGCCGCACGCGCGTTTTATTGTTTTGACTACCTATGACGGCGATGAGGACATTTATCGCGCCTTGCAAGCCGGCGCGCGCGCCTATCTTCTGAAAGGCATGACGAGCGAGGAATTGATTTCGACCATTCGAGCCGTTCATGCGGGCAAATCGCATATCCCTCCCGCGATTGCGCAAAGGCTGGCCGAGCGCATGGGTACCGAAGAATTGACTCCTCGGGAGTTCGATGTGCTGGAACAGATTGTGTATGGAAAGAGCAACAGGGAGATCGGCGCCGAGCTCGAAATCTCAGAAGCTACCGTGAAGACGCACATCAACAGTTTGCTTGGCAAGTTGGGCGTCGCCGATAGAACCCAAGCTGCAACAGCGGCAATTCAACGCGGCATTGTTCCGCTCGAATCTTTGAGGAAGCCGAAGCAATGAAACTCCTGACTGGTCTTGCAGTCGTACTGTTGATGGCGTCCTCGTTCGCACATGCGCAAAAGACTGCATGGCGGCAGGCAACGGATGCGGAACTCGCATCCCTGCTCCCGACCCGCGCTCCGGTCGAAAAGGAACACATCGAAACCGAGATGCGCACCGCATCGGGCATTGTCAACAGCCATGGGCGATTTATCGCTGGCGTTGTGCTTCTCACGGCAGGTTATTCGGCCGATGGCAAATACTCGCACTATCTGCTGGTGCAGGTTCCGGTGAAGATTGGCGGCATTGCGCTGAAGCCGGGAGAGTATGTTTTTGGATGGACGCGGGCGCAGATGAATGAAGCGCTCACCGTGCACTTCCACGTGGCCGCTACGGGTGAGTTAGTAGGAACGACGGATGCGCACCTGATCCAGGGGTCGAACCGGATCACAAGCCTTCATATCTGGCCGCCCGAGAATAAGGGCATGATTCAAATCGGAAGGTTCGGAATTCCCTACGAGATTGGCGAAGAATAAAAGGCAAGAACTGAATGCCACTTGCCATGCAGATGTCCCGTGCCCCGTTCTTGCGCCTTTTTTCTGGCGCAAGGACGGGAAGCAGGACGCCGGTGCGAGACAAGGGCCCGCGCATTACGCGGGCCTTGGTGCTTTTCGGCCTTCATCTTTCGTCGACGTTACTTCTGCGCGGTGAGCACAGACTTTTGCGCGCCCGGCGCTGCCGGGTTGACCTGGGCATTCAGGAAATTGGCGAGATCCTCGATATCTTGCTTGCTGCCAACCATTGGCGGCATGTAGCGGCGATAGGGAGAGTATGTCTGGTTTTCATGCAGCATGGTGATGAAGTTGCCGATGTTGGCGCGGTCGCGGCCGGCAAGCAGGTTATTCAGCGAGCGATACCCCCGCAGCGTGTGGCAGGAACCGCACTCCCCGCGGAAAATAGCCTCGCCGCGAGAGTAGCTGGAAACTGCCTCCTGCCCGCCTGCTCCGGCTTCGTGCCAAACCCACTCGGACTTTGTCAGGTACCCCTGCTCATTCAGATTTGCCACGTTGTTCACGCGAACTCCATTCGAGTACATCCAGCGCCCAATGACGTAAGGCTTGCGAAGCATTTCGCGCGCGTATTCGCCGGATCCGGTAGCCATGAGAGCCAGCAACAGCACCGCCAGCGCGTGCGAAAGATTGAAGTCTTTGGGGCTGCGATAAGCCAGAAAGTAAGCGACTCCAACAATCGTGGCCGAAGTGACAATGATGATCAGCGCAATGCGCGTGATGATGGAAAATGTGCCGGCGCCGATGGTGTCGATGCCCAGTGAGAGAAGCGCGCGCTGCGACTCGGGAACCATCCACAGATACCAGATCATGAGGAACGGTATGGCGACGAAGGAGGGAACCAACCACTTGACGCTCCACTTGACGAGCGAAGTCTTGAGAGCCGGGTGCTTGTCGCCGTCGATGCGGCTGGCAGTTATGAGAGCCCAGATTCCGGCCAGCGACGTGCAAACACAGACCCGCAAAAAGAGGCTTGGCCAATAGGTGGGATTGAAGAAGGCAAACCAGAATTTGCTCGCCTCATGTCCAGTGCCGGCTACCGCGAGCCACGTGTCTCCCGGCGTTAGCATGAACGTCAAAATACCGTTGATAATGATGAGCGTGCAAAGTGAAGCGCCGGCATAAACCCAGCCCACAACCAGATGAAGCTTCTCGTCGATCCTGTTCCATGTGTAGTAGTAAACCGCGGCCGTTGAAAGCTCCACCATGAAGAAGACCCACTCAATCGCCCACCCGAATACGAAGTTGTGGATCAGAGTGCTGGTCGCCTCCGGATGCGTGAGTCCGATTGCAAACCAGATGCCCACACCCGAGACGGTGCCGAAGACCCCGGTGAGAATCAGAAAGAACTTCGAGTGCCTCACCAACTGTTCAAACCAGACAAAGCGCATCTTCGGGTCTGTCATGTGCAGCGCCTTGCGCTCGGCGATTGGAAGATAGAAACCGCCACCCACGGCGAACTGCGAGATCATCACGTGGAAGATCGCGATGATGCCGATCACCCAACCCGAGCCGAGATAGGGAATGTTCCAGAATGGATAGTTCATTGTTACTCCAGTGGACAGTGCGCAGTGAACAGTGGATAAGAATCCACCTGTCGCTGCTCAGGTCCTCAGCTTTCCTAAAATCGTGAAAATCATTTTGCCGATCTCGTGAGAAAGACTCTCCGCATGGTCGAGAAGGCTGGGATCACCCAGACCTAATGCGCGACAGATTTCTAACTGGGTTTGCAATTCGCAATTCGATCCACGCGCGATACCCAGGAACTGCCTGAACTCGCGTGTGTTCAGCCTGGCCTGCCCTTCCGCAATATTGCTGGGAATTGAAACAGCAGCACGTCGCAGTTGGCTTGTGAGTCCAAATACTTCTTCGCGCGGAAAGCCCTGAGTAAGGCGATAGACGACGACGGTCACTTCCATCGACCGCTGCCAGACGAGCAGATCGCGGAAGGATTTCACCCTTGGTACGCTCGCATCCGTCATTGCATCACTCACTGGCCACTGCTCCCCGTCCACTGTTCACTGTCCACTGCACACTGTCCACTGCCTTACCGAATCGTCCAATATCCAATGACTGTCGTGGCCAGCAGCGCAAAAACCGCCAGCAGACCAAAGTAGTGCGCGGCACGCGCGCGCTGACCGGATTCCCTCTTGATGTCGTAGAAAGGAATCAAAATCCAAAGCCCGATGCCGAGGGTAAACAGTAGAATTCCCGCGATCTCACCGAACTCCCCAGGTAACACATTCCCCAGCAACTTGAGCATTTCAAAAGGACTCATGAAATACCATTCGGGATGAATACCCGCCGGTGCCGGTACCAGGGAATCTGCCTGCCTGCCAAGTGCCCACGGGAACACCGACGCCAGCAGAGCCAGAATGTTCAGCGAGATCAGCCACATGGCCAGATCTTTGCGCAGGAAGTTGGGCATGAACGGAATGCTCTTCCGTTCCCGCAATGGCTTGACCTCTTCGCTCGGTGGAACTGCGTTGCCATAGCGCTGCACAAGCCATAGATGAAACCCGAGTAGCGGCAGAAAGAGCGCGGGCAGAACCACAACGTGCAGGGCAAAAAATCGCTGCACTGTGAATTCGCTCACCTCAGGACCGCCGCGCAACATACTTGCAACCACCGGCCCGATCCACGGAATCGCCATCGGAATCTGCAACCCTACCTTGGTGGCAAAGTAGCTCAGTTCATCCATCGGCAGCAGGTATCCTGAAAATCCGAAAACCGACGCCAGCCCCAGCAGCGCCATCCCGCTGAGCCAGCCGAATTCGCGCGGCTTGCGGTAGGCCTTCATGAAGTAAACCGAGAACATGTGCACCAGGATCGCAAAAATCATCAGGTTGGCTGACCATGCGTGCGCTGAACGGATCAGCCAGCCAAAGTGCATCACGAAAGTGATCTGGCGTACGGATTCGTAGGCTTCAACCCCGGGCCGGTAATAGACCAGCAGCAGAACGCCGGTAAAGCACTGCACCAGGAAGAGAAACAGCGAGATACCGCCCCAGTAATACCAGAACGACTGGGCGTGGACGGGAACTGTCTTGTGGCGCGCAAACGCGGCCAGTTCGCTCAGTCCCAGGCGCTCATCGACCCAATCGTAGACGGCGCCGGCAGCGGTCTTCGGAACGGCAATGGTTTTGGTGGACATTCGGCAATCCTTTTCGAGAACACAACTGAAAAATAAAAGCTCTGCGTCAAGCGCGTTTCACTTCCACGCCGGTTTCGTTGACTGCAACCTTGTAGAGCGTCAGCGGCTTCGGTGGCGGCCCACTGACATTGGCGCCGGTATAGGCGTTATAGACGCCGCCGTGGCAAGCGCAGTGAATGCGGTCCGCCTGCGACTCATATTGCACAGTGCAGCCAAGGTGCGTGCAGACCGCGCTAAGTCCAACCCATCGTCCATCCGCGTGATGAATCAGCATTGCCGGGGATGGACCAAACCGGAACATCAGAACCGATCCCAACGGAAGCTTCTGCGCGTCCTTGAGCGTCACCTCTGTAATGGCAGTTGCGCTTAGCGCCATCTCCTCCGGCGAAGCAAGATAACGATAGATGGGATACGCGAGGGCCGCGGTGTACAAAAGACCCGCTGCGCCGGCCGCTGCCAGGAATGCGCGGCGGCTATTTCGCTCGGCGGCTCCCTCGGACGTGAGTTCAAGCTTTCCTTCGTCGACTAAAACCACCTGATCGCTCATCGCAGGCTCTCCTGTGGGAATTGTGTTGCGCTTTCCATGGATTTCTGTGCACGCGCCACGACGGATATGAGCCACCCAACCACGCCCAGGCCTGCAACAAACAGGACCAGGAACAGTCCAACCACGCTCCAATTGGTCACCACAACGCGATCCCAAACGTCGTAGCCTTTGCTCAGCAGCGTCAGATCGCGCACGCCATCGCGGTAAACGGTGAATGTGATCTCCACCAGCACTCCAAGCAGAACTGCGGACCAGGCAAGCAGCCCTGACAAGCCCGCGGAGACTTTGGCGAAGCCGGCGAACGCCGACACGAGCACGGCAACCAGTACCAGGATTCCCCAACCGTATCCGGCGAATCCCGCGAACTTATAAAGCGGATGCGCTACGAGTCCGGACTTCACCGCGTCCGGCTGCACCGATGCAGCCCAAAAACCTGCGCCAAGATACACAAGTCCAAACCCCGCGGCGACCTTGCCGCCCAGTCCGGCCACAAACTGCTTTTCATCCGCGGTGAACGTGCTGCGTCCAGAAAGATAAATCAGCCAGAGTCCGCCGATGAACAATCCCCCGGCCATCATCAGAAGCCAGCGCGGCGTCAGCGTGGGATCGCCGGTGGGCAGATACGCGCCCATCGACGAAGCGGAGTACATGTCGCGCCACACTTCAGGGCGCAGCATCAAGGTCATGTTGGTTGAAAGCAGGCGCGCAACGCTGCCCGCCAGCAGCCACGCAATCAGTCCCACCCACCAGGCCGACTTGCCCGCCTCAAGCCGTGCCGAGAACCGGTAAAGCAGCCAGTAGGCCAGCGTCAGGATGCCGATGATCGAAATCCAGTAAATGCCGATCAGCACGCTGCTGGTATAAAGCGCCCGGCCGTAAAGCACCTGCGCAAACAAAAGCGGCGGAACACCAAGATTGATCACATAAGTCATCACCACGGTGAGCCGGCGAGCCAGTGCCCGCGCGGTGACTGTTGCCAGCGGCGATTTGCTGAACACACTAAGCAGAACCGCCAGAAGCAGCCCGCCCAGCAGCATTTCAACAGCAACAAAATGCAGCGCAAGGGTAACGATATGCAGCAGCTTCAGCAGCCATATTGGAGCCGGCAGAGGAATTGGATCGACAGCGGGATAAAGTTGCATGGCGCTCTGGAATTTCCTTTCGCTCGCCGTGAAAATCTCGGGAGACAGGGGCATTTTGGACCGTTTTTCTCCAATTTGGTTTTGAAGAAAAAAGTTAACGTTTCGGCCGAGTGACGGTCTGTGATGCAAAACACATTTGTGCGTGACACACTCGGCTACTCTGCTGACGAGCGCCGAACCTTTTCAGCAGGACTGTCCCATGAAAAGAACCAACTCATCCATGCAACTCACCCGTGCGGCTGACTATGCGGTGCGCGTCATGATTCATCTGGCCACGCTGCCGGCCCATGAACGCGCATCTCTGCCTGCGCTGGCCGAGGCCACGGGAGCTCCGGAAAGCTTTCTCTCAAAGGTTCTGCAAGCCTTGTCGAGGGCCCGGCTGATTACGTCGCTGCGCGGTCAGGCGGGAGGTTTTGAGATCCTGCCCAGCGGCCGCCGGGCTTCAATGCGCCAGGTGATCGAAGCCATCGATGGCCCCATCCACTTGAACGTCTGCCTCATCTCGCCACGGGCTTGCGGCCGATCGAGAGGTTGCCCCGCGCATCTTGTTTGGGCTAAGGCTCAGCGAGCAATGCTCGATGTTCTATCCAGTGCCGTCATTTCCGAAATGACGTTCCTCACACCAAGCCACGTCCCGGCCTCTGCATCCTCCTCATTTACGCAATTGAAAGTCACGACCAGTTCAGGCAATGCAGCACCGCGTCTGCGCTGAACTCCACCTTTCGGTCGATACCTGGCCCCACCCTGCCCCGTATACTGCTCCCTATGTTTCAGGTGCTGCGTACGACCACTTTCCTTGGACTCCTGGCGGCAGGAATTCTCCCCTTTGTTTCTGCACAGGCCGCAGGTCCAGGCGCTCTTCCTCCAGGCCAGCAAACCGAAAAGCCCACGAGCGGCCCGGAGAACGGACTACCGCATACTCCGCTCCTTGATGCGCAGCATCGGCCCATCACCGCGGGCGGTTTCGTAAAGTCCGGCCCCGTTGTCTTTGAAGACATCAGCGAGAAGGCGGGACTGACCCACTGGACCCACAAAATGGGCACCCCGGCCAAAAGCTACATCGTCGAGACCAAGGGCTCCGGTGTTGGCCTCATCGACTACGACCACAGCGGCTGGCTCTCCATCTACGTGGTCAACGGCTCCACTGTGGACGCGCTGGCAGGCAAGGCCACTCCGCCGCATGCGGCACTGTTTCGCAACAACCACGATGGAACGTTTACCGACGTAGCAGCGCAGGCCGGCGTCACAAACGATCGCTGGGGAACAGGCGTGGCCATTGCCGACTATGACAACGACGGCTGGCCCGACATTTTTGTGTCCAACGTGGGCAAGAACCGCCTCTACCACAACAATCACGACGGAACATTTACCGATGTGACAGAGAAGGCCGGCGTGCAATTGGGCAACTGGTCCAGCGGTGCAACCTGGGGCGACTACGATGGCGACGGACGCCTGGACCTTTTTGTCGCGGGCTACGTTCACTGGGACTGGAACAACCTGCCGGACAGCAAGGAGAGCGGCGGAAACAACGCGTTCTGCACCTTCCGTGGCGAGTCCGTTGCCTGCGGGCCAAGAGGACTGAAGGGTGAGCCCGACCATCTGTTTCACAACAACGGCGACGGGACCTTTACCGACGTAAGCGTCAAGGCAGGTGTCGGCGACAAGCCCGGCTATTACGGCCTCGGCGCAGTGTTCGTCGACATCAACAACGACGGCAAGGTCGATCTGCTCGTGGGCAACGATTCAACGCCGAACTATATGTACATCAACAAGGGCGACGGCACTTTTGAGGATGTCAGTTACGCCTCAGGATTCGCGCTGAACCAGGCGGGACGCGAGACGGCCTCCATGGGCATCGCGGTTGGCGACTACCAGAACAATGGGCAGCTTGCCGTCTTCGATACCACCTTTTCCGACGACTACAAGCCGTTCTACCGCAACGAAGGCGACGGCAATCTCACCGATATCAGCTACCAGTTGGGCATCGCCGAGCCTTCGGTTCCCTTCCTCAGTTGGGGCGATGCATTCTTCGACTACGACAACGATGGCTGGAAAGACCTGCTCATGTCCGACGGTCACGTCTACCCCGAGGCGGACAAGTATAACTGGGGGACAAGCTGGGCCGAACGGCCCTTGCTCTTCCACGACCTTGAGGGCAAGAAGTTCGAGGTGGTTCCCGCAGTCGAGGGCTCGGGCCTGGCCGACGTGATCGCAGGCCGCGGCATGGCCGTGGGCGACCTCTTCAACGACGGCAAGCTCGATGCGGTCATCAACGTGATCGACGGCCACCCGGTGCTACTAAGGAATGTGAACCCTGACAAGAACCACTGGCTGGAATTGAAGTTTGTCGGTGGACCGAAGAGCCCGCGGGACGCGGTCGGGACGACGGTGTATGTAACCGCCAACGGCATGAAGCAGCGCGGCGATGTAATCAGCGGAGGAAGCTATCTCTCCACCAATGATCCCCGGCCTCACTTCGGTTTAGGACAGGCAACAACAGCGGATGCGATTGAAGTGCACTGGCCCAGCGGCAAAGTAGAAAACTTCACCGTGCCCGGCGTGGATCGAATCGTAACCATCACCGAAGGAACCGGAAAATAACGCAGCGACCAGTGCCCGGAATGCCCCCGCCGGTGCATCCACAGAAGCCCCGTGCCCCGTAGGGTACCCTCGGGGTGCGACTTTTTACCGTCGCAAGGGCGGGAAGCAGTACGCCGATGCAAGTCTCCCGCGAGCTTCCGCCCCACCGCAGGTGGCGTTTGCAGATGATTTCCTCCTCAGGGCGCATGATGGTCGCAGGAGAAAACCTGTGCAAGCCCGTTTAGTCCAACCGCGCCCCATTCAAAATGTCATATATCTGGCCGGTTTGTACCTCATTTCGAATAAATACCCCACCCCTCCCCCCCCGGAAACACCTTTTTTTCTTTTCAAAACATTCGCCTGGAGATTTTGCATAAGCCGCTTCGAATCAAAGCGTTATCTTCATTTACGGAAAGGCATCCGTGTTATCCATGTGGTAAACAAAGACCCCAAAGAACAGGGCTTTTTCGCATCAAATCGCGTCATTTTGTCGACTTTTTTGCCGAAAATCAGTGCTAAAAATTGATGCGCCCGGTAAGTTCCAGGCTGCGCGGCCCCGCGCCTTCGGCGGTTTGCAGCGCAGTGATGGAGCCGAATCCGGAAGAATCAACCTGCATGTTGGGCGGCTCGTAGTTGCGATGGTTGAAGACATTGGCCGCTTCAAGCCCGAACTGGAACTTGCCCTTCTCAGAGAGAGATAGATTCTTCAACAGCGACAGCGAGAAGTTGTCGGTGCCGGGACCAACGACTCCGCCCACCGGCGCATTGCCGAACCGTCCGATGCCGTAGCCGCTCGGCGCCTGCAGATTCATGTACGGGAACGCGTTTGAATTGAGCCACTGCGTCGTGTTGCGTTGCGGGGCGTAGACCGAAACGGTGTTTAACTGGTCCGGCCGCGCTTGGCCAATGGTGGTAAGTATGTTCGTGTTGGCCGGGTCCACACTCTGTTCGTATGGCGTAAGAAACGGGCCGCTCTGCAGGATGGTGACGCCGGCAAGTTGCCAGTCGCCGACCACCCGGTTGAGCGCCGAACCTTCGTTCAGCCACTGCTGTCCGTGCCCGAAAGGGAGATTGTAAAGGTATGTGACCAGGAAACGATGGCGGCGATCGTAGATGACATTGCCGTAGTCGAGGCCGGGATGAAAGCGGTTGGTAAGGAAGCTCCCTCCGGCAACGGCAAACGCGTTGGGTGTGGCGCCGCCAGCGTTCGAAAGGTCGCGCGTGTAGGTATAGCTGGCGTCAAACGTGATCGACTTGCCGCTGTGGCGAGATAATTCGACGGAAGCGCTGTTGTAATTGCTCTCCGCTTGGTTTGAAACGCTCTGGATGACGCTCCAGCATGGATAAGGCCGTTGATCGGCAACCCAGGTGCCCGGTGCATGGGCGCCCACGGTTTGCGACGACCCGCTGGCCACGCAGGCGCCGGTGGCCGCGGGCGCCGAATCGGTGTTGAAGTAGCCGTAAGGGTTTGGCTGCACCTGGTTGAGATCGACCATGGCTTCAAGGTTCTGTCCGTGGCTCGCGATGTAAGAGAAGCGCGCGCCAAGGGAGTGACCGAAATCCTGCTCCAGGGTCAGGTTCCACTGTTGCACGTTGGGGTCGTGATAGCGGACCGGAAAAACGTAGTAAAACCCGGCTGTGCCAGTCGAGCTGCCGGCAGCGGTGTTGAAAGGATTGGCAAAGGAAAGCAATGGCGTCACGCCGTCGGCAGCATAGCCCTGGTTGTATGTGCCCACGTAGCTTGAGTGAACCGCCCAGCCGGAAACCAGCGCGAAGCCGAGCGGCGTTTCAATGAATCGCCCCCAGCCGCCCCGTACGACGGTTCTCCCGTTGCGATAGGGCTGCCATGAGAATCCGATCCTTGGGCCCCAATCGGATTTGTCTGTGAATCGCAATTCTTCCGGAACGCCGGCTTGCGATGCCGTAAGCAATGGAGTCGGCGCAATCGCGCTGAGAAAGGCGGAAGAAGCGTCGGACGCGGCCTGCGCATTCGAAACCACCACGGCGCCGCTCACCTGCCCGCTGCCGGTGGCGGCCGAATAATTAGGCTCAAAAGTAGCCGTGTTGTAGTCCTGCTCCTTCAGTGGAGGATGAAGCTCATAGCGCAGGCCAAGGTTCAGCGTGAGACTGGGCGTGATCTTCCAGTCGTCCTGAGCAAAGCCGGCATAAGCGTAGCCCAGGCCGTTCATCGTGGGATTGTTGGTGGAACTCACCTCGGTGTAATCGGGATTGCCGAGAAGAAAAGCCGTATAGGGGTCACCGATGGACTGCACCACGGATGAGCTGCCGTTGAAGACATACCAGCCCGAGCGATAGTTGCCGAACACGTTGTCGTCGTGATCGGAAAGCCGCTTGAAGTCCGCGCCAAATTTGAACGAGTGCTTGCCGGGAGACCAGCTCACGTTGTCCAGCGCCTGGATGATCTGGCCGCGCTGCGCGCCTGGGTTGCCCGCGCCTGTCGACATGAACCCGTTGATCAGCACCTGCGGCGCCTCGGACCACTCGAGGTCGGGCTGCGGAACGACGATGCCGGTTTGATTCAGGATTGCGGCTGTGGAATAGCTCTGCGTCTCAGAGGTGTGTTGTGCGTTGTAGCCGCCGCGAAACTCGTTCAGCAGTCTGGGTGTGAGCACGTAGTTATGCGCAAAGGTCATTCCCTCGTCGATCTCAGGCGTGTTGTAT